>Ga0157376_10001634_pt1 | contig 14866 bp, 17 predicted proteins | sample M45metaG_FD_121801 | JGI IMG/M metagenome (GOLD analysis project Ga0157376, IMG submission 121801) | Miscanthus rhizosphere microbial communities from Kellogg Biological Station, Michigan, USA - M4-5 metaG | ecosystem: Host-associated > Plants > Roots > Rhizosphere > Soil | place: USA: Michigan... | reverse complement strand
GTGACCGCCGAGTTCAACGTCGCGACGATCTTGTCGCCGGGCCGGTTAGTGTTCGTGCACACCTTCGCGCCGCTCGTCAGTCCGAAACCCGTGCCGGTGCCGATCTCGCCACGCGCGGGCGTGGGCGCGGGAGTCGGCGCTGGCGCCGGTGCCTGAGCGACCGGTGTCGGCTGGACAACCGGTGTCTGCGTCGGAGGCGGCGGCGAAACCGGCCGCGGTGCTTGCGTGCGCGGCTCCGCTCGACGCGGCGTCCGCGTTTTGGGCTGCGGAACGGGCGCGGTCTCTTTCGCCGGCGCCGGCGTGGGTGTGGGCGCTACCGCCGTATCCTGAAAGGTTGGCTGCGCCGAAGGCTGTTGCGACGCGAGTGCGAGGTCGCGCGCCAATTGAGAGTCGGCAGCCGCTTTCTGCGCGGCACGGTCACCACACGCCGCCGCGAACGTCATTGCTGCCGCCAGGGACACCCATCTCCCCACCACCCGGTATTTCGCCATCGTTCGTTCTCCAAGAGCAAGCGTGCCCGATATCGTACCCCGTCCTCCGGCCCAGGTTCGGGACAACAGGTCCTGGGTCCTGGGTCCTGGATCTTGGAGAAACAGCGCCCGCCGTTTCATCCACGACCCAGGACCTAGCACCCAGGATCTTTTCTTAGACGGACACGCTTGCTGTCGGATACTCTGACGGTCCAGGAACGGGGACGCGCACGGGGAGGTAGACGGAGAACGTGCTCCCTTCGCCATAGGTGCTTTGCACCGCGACGGAACCGCCGAGCCGCTCGAGGAGCTTCCGCGTGATGCTGAGCCCGAGCCCGGTTCCACCGAACTCACGCGTTCGCGACTGGTCCACCTGTCGGAAATCCTCCCAGATCGCCTGCAGATCGGACTGACGGATTCCGATGCCGGTGTCGACGACGTCGATGCGAACTCCGCCGGGCGCGCACTCGGCGCGGACCGCCACACTGCCCTTGTTCGTGAACTTGGCGGCGTTGGAAATGAGATTGAGGAGCACCTGCTTGATCTTGGTGCGATCGGAGTAGATCAGCGGGCAGTCCGGCGAAACGTCGATCGTGTACTCGAGCTGTTTCTTGCGCACCATTGGCTCGATCTGCTGCGACACTTCGGTCGCCACCTCACGCAATGATACGTCTTCCAGGTGCAGGGGCATCTTGCCGGCCTCGATCTTGGCCAGGTCGAGGATGTCATTGATCAGCGCGAGGAGATGCTCCGCCGCGGCGCGGCCTCGCAGCAACGCGTCGCTTTGACGGGGATTCACCTCTCCGAGCACGCCGTCGAGCATGAGCGCCGAGTAGCCGATCAGCGCGTTGATCGGCGTGCGCAGCTCGTGTGACATGCTGGCCAGGAATTCGGACTTGAGCTTGTTCGCGCGCTCGACTTCCTGAGACTGCCATTGGAGCCGCGCGTTTTGCTCGGCCAGGTCGGCCGTCGCCTCTCGGATTCGTTCTTCGAGCTCGCTGTTCAACCGTTTGAGCGCTTCGTACAATCGCTCGTTCTCGACCTGCTTGGTCAGGTCGTGCAGCACCGACACTATCGCGATCGGCTCGCCGCGTTCGTTCTTCACCTTGCCCGACACGACTTCGACCGGCAGCTCGATTCCGCTGCGCGGGTAGACGAGCGTCATCCGCTCGCGTCGAGAGTCGTCATCGAGCAGCGCGAACTCGGAGATGAACGACGTGAACTTCGTGTCGTTGCCTCGGACTGCAGCGAGCTGGGCGCGCGTGCGGGCCTCGGCCTCGGTCATCTGGAAGAGCTGCTCGGCCTGATCGTTCATCAGGATGATGTTCGAGCGCTCGTCGGTCACGAGAATCGGATCGGCCACGTTCTCGAGCACGAGATTCAAGCGGTCGCGCTCGCCGCGCACCGAGATTTCAGCTTGGCGTACGCGTTGTACCTGTCGCTCGAGCTCGTTGGCGGCGCGTCGCAAGTCGGTCACGTCGCGCAACACCGAGAGCACCGCGTCCTCGGGGCCGACGCGCTCGCCGAGCGGGTGCGCCAGGACCTCGAACAAAAGATCGTTGCCCTCGTCAGGATCGACGAGGTTGAGCTCGCGCGGACCACCCTGCGCGCCGCCCATCATCGCCGCCTTCGAGAGGAACGACGTGAAGAGCAGGTTGTTCAATTCGATCGCGCGGCGTCGGCCCGCCGAGTCGTCGTCGCGAGCGTGGAGCAGACGCTCGGCGCGGTGGTTCTGCGTGATGATGTCGTTCGCGGCATTGGTGATGACCACCGGATCGGGGAGCGAATCCACCATCAGCGTAAGTCGCTCGCGCTGTTGCGATAGTCGCTCGGTGTTGTCGCGTGCCTCCTCGAGCGCTGCAAGGCGACCCATCAGGGGACTGGCGAGCGCCAGAATCTCACCGGCTTCGTCGATGACTGTCGCGTCGACCGGGCTCTCGAGCAGAACGACGCCGGCGGGAGCCACGCCAAGGCGACGATCGGGGGTCGGCAGGACGCTGATCGTTCTAGACGACACCAGTTCCGTGGCACGCTCGGCCGACATCGCGCCGGGCGCGCCGCGATATCGCGGCTGCGACATCGGCAGAGCGATCCATCGCTCGAAGCCGCCGAGTGAGCGTGGTCCCAGGGAGCTGGTGCCGTGCATTCGAACGAGCGCGAGCGCGCTGATGACCAACGGGCTCGACAAATCGCTCAAGGGAATGGCCAACTCGCCCGGCTCGGCTTCGAGTCCGACGGCGGCGATGAGCACTGCGTTCTCGTGGCTGGAGTCCAGGCGGAACATTGCCGCGCGACGTGCGCCGGCGAGGTCGGCGAGCTGCGCCAGAAGGAATGACGCTGCGGCGCGAAAATCAGGCGCCTCGGCCAAGCCCGAGAGGAGACCGGCGATCGAGCGGTCTCCGAGAACTGCCATACTACGCTACTCCACCATGTTAGCCATTTCGAAGCTCGAGCTGGCGGCGCAACTCCGCGTTCTCGCGCTGCATTCGTTCGAGCTCATCGCCCGCGCCGATTTCACGCGGGCGCGAAATCGGCGACGTAATGCCGACCGCTTCCGAGTACTTCAAATATGTGTCGATGGACGCCACGACGATTCGCGCTTCCACCGTCACGAGATCGATACCGACCAATGAGACACGGACCCAGGCATCGATAACGATGCCCTTGTCCAGTACGCGATCCAGAACATCGATCAGAGAACTGCCGCTAGGGGTGCGTTCGACGGCCATGTTCTTGAGTCCTTGGGGGCTAGAGTCCGGTTAGAGAATGTCGCGTCGAGCTGCGCTCATCACTTGCGAGACGACTTCGACACCGATCCGCTCGCCGGCCCCGCCGACTGGGCGAGGCGAGTGAGCTGTTCTTCGATTCGCGTCAAACGAGCGTCGAGCTCGGGGATAGCCGCGGCCGAGGCGGCTCCCGACATAGTGAGTCTCGGATCGTTGCGCCACCAGTTAAGACCGATCTGCTCGGCTTTGTCGATCGAGCACACGAGCAGGCGAACCTGAATCGTGAGCAACTCGACGTTCGCCAAGTTGATTTTGATGTCGCCGGCGATGACGAGGCCTTTGTCCAGCACGCGATCGAGGATGTCGACCAGGCCATGCGTCCGCGTCGGATTTACGAACTCGGGCATCTGTCAGTGGGTGAGTAGCGTCTCGACTACCTCAGCCTGCCCAACGGCCCGAGGTCGATGTTGAGGTCTTCATCGGTGAGACCGAAGACCTCTTTCAGCTCGTCCATCCTATGGTTCAGCTTGAGCAACGCGAGACCCAGGCGCTCCACCTCCTGCTCGTTCAGCGTTCCACCGTCCATTCGCCGAATCGCTTGGTGCTCCAGGGTTTCGCGTAGCAGTTCTACAACTGTGAGGACGAGTCGCGCAAGACCTTGCTCGACTCGGTCCGGATCGGCGTTGATGCGTTCGGGGAGCGCTCGGGCGATGGCGTGGAGCGCCGCCACCGTCTGATCCTCCCCGTCTTCCGACCCCGACGACTGCCTCAGTCCGCTACTATCCGGCATACATCAGTCCGCCAGTTTCATGCCGTGGAGCCCGGTATCCCGGTTTCCGAGCGCGCAGAAGCTGTAAGGGGCTCTGGGACCGATGACGAGGAACCGGAACTCAGTCGTCGAGGACACTTCGAACGCCGCCTCCTTGTAGTTCGCAACATCGTTTCGCGAAACGAGGTGGGAGATCGTACGCAGGGGCAGCCGGGTCACCTGATCGTGAACCGCGCGCCGCCGGACGAATGCCATCGTGGCCTCGGTCAGTGTCTGCGCGAGCGAGTCGAGCGACCGGCGGACTGAGCCGGTGGACGCTTCGCGAGCCCGGAGTGATTCCATGTACTCGCGACCGGCGCCGGGTCTCTCCGGATCGATCATCGCCGGGAAACCCGGCTCGAGATCGCGCAGCATGCGACGCGTGGACGGCGTGAGGATGAGCGTCATCTCCACGAAGCCCTGGACGTCGGCGAGGAGCGACGTGACCGAATTCGAATAGTTCTCCAACGCGCCGCGGCAGGCGTCGTCGCTCGCGAACTCCTGGCCGAATCGTGCCGGTACGGGCGTCGCTCCGGTCTCGAGCGCCGCCTCGACGACGGCGTCGTGGGCGCGAACCCCATCGATCGAAACGGGGACACCGCGCTCGGCGTCGCTGACCCACGCCACCAGACCATCCACTTGCATCGACCGCACACGAGCCCCGTCGATTCCGCGCAAATCGGCCGGAAGATCACCGCGACGCTCGTTCGGCAACACGCAGTACAGATGCGTCGTCACTTCGACGGGACCTCCCCGGCGGTTAACTGAATCAACGTTTGATCGATGTTTCGTCGCACAACTGTCTCCACGGACGAAAGCAGTAGTCGTAAATCGAGCACGAGCAAATCGATGTCGGCGATGGAAATGGTCACGGTGCCGCCGATCACGACGCCCTTGTCGAGCACGTGATTCAGCAGATCGCCGAGCACCAACTCCTCGGTCTCGATCTCGTCGTCGTCAGGCGCCATCGTCGGCGGTTGAAGGTTGGGAGAAGTGATACGGGGGCCAGGGCCCCGTGAAATCGAAGCGAAACCCGCGCTGGTCGTGTCGCTCCACGATCGACGTGAGCGTTCTTTGAAACGCCTCGAACGCGGAAGGAGCCACGAGGAACGCGGCGTTGAGCACCATCGTACCGCTCGCCGGCGTTCGGTCCGCGGCCCGCGGGATCGGTGAGCGCACCGACTCGGCGGCGTTGCGTCCGAGCTGTTCGACGATTTCATCCACGACCTGCTGGGTCACGCTTCGCAGCTCGCCACGTTTTTCACCGTCCAGCTTTCGTTCGAGGAGATACCGTTGACCGGGCGACGCGCTCCCCGCCTGTTCCGCGAGCTCGCGCAGGCGAGGGCTCATCTCCGGGATGACGTCGAGAAGCTCGGCGTCCACTCGATAGACACGCAATGCGTACTCGCGCCCTCGCTTCACCCGCTCGAGCGCGCTGGAAAGCTGCGCCGATCGGTCGTCGAGCATCGTGCGGACCGCATCGCGGCCGGAGAAGAGCGAAAACATCGGCAGCGGGACGACGGCTCCCCGGTCGCTCGCCCACGTGAGCACGCGGTCGTGCGCCGTCGCGCGCGGACTCAGCCACTCCACATCGCCCGAGCTTTCCTCCACCCGACTCGGCGCGTACGACGCTCCATCGAGCACCGACACGAGCGCGGCCAGGTCGCCGCGCCGCTCGACGGCAACACCGGCGTCGTCGAGGCCCTCCGGGAGAGCGCCGCTCGTGAAATCAGCGCCGCCGGGCACGATGCCGTACACGTACCAGATTGACTCGAGCGTCGACGACATTGTTGAAGTCAGCTGACCGGTGTCATCTCGCGCCATGAACGACCCCACGCGCGCAGTGCCGCAACGCCGATTGGCGGTGGGCTCACATGATCCGCGCAAAACTGTCGCGGCGCGCGTGACTCAGGAAGAGGGGACACCGCAATTGTGACCCGGTTCCACGCTATGCCGATCACGTCGACACCGAGCGCTGCGATCGCCGCCGCCAGACGACTCGTCTCCGCGCGAACGACTGGCTCGTCGAGCGAAGCAATCAGGACGCCCGAGCGGTCGGCGTCATGCAACAGGGCGTCGAGCTCCCGAGTTCGTTTCGCGAAAGCAAGCAGCTCCTCAGCTGCCGCCCCGAGTCCGACGGCCTCGCGATACTTGAGCATCAAACGCATCAGGCGATGCGTCCAGTCGAGCGCGATTGCCGGCATCTCGAGAAGCCGCAACAGATGCCCGGTCGGTGCGGGATCGACGATCACATGAGTGAACCGGCGCTCGAATATCGCGTCGCCGAGCAGCGAGAGCGCGAACAGCTCGTCGATTCCCGGCGGCGCAAGGGAAAGCAACTCGCGCATGATGCGCCGGTCTCGATCCACATCGACGCCGCGGCGCAGGATCGCCTCGAACATTCCGTCGATGCGATCCTGATACTCGTCGCGAAGACGCGCGAAGGCGGCCGCGGCGTCCATCTGTCGGGCAACGAGACCGCGGACTCCCTCCACCGCGTGCTCCGCGTCGGCTTGGGCCCACGCCGCTCCCGTTTCTCCCAGCGCGTCGGCTATCGACGGAGCCGGATCAGTGGACACGAGCAGAATGTCGCCTGCATTCTCGTCGGCCGCCGCGATGGCGAGGGCGCAAGCGATCGTGCTCTTGCCGACGCCTCCTTTGCCTCCGACGATCGTCAACGGTCGAACGAGCCCGGCGATCGATCCAGCGCTGCCGGACGGGAAAGTCGCGGACGACACTCGCTCCTTCTCGGCCCGCTTCGCGGCGCGAGGGCTTCGTGGCTCGCGCATCATGGACAGCGCGGCGGCAGCCGCATCGACGCCACGCGGCGGCTCGACCCGCGGGACGACATAACTCGCCAGCGAGGCAGCGAGCGCGGACGACTCGGCTTTCGCGTCGGCCGCGTTGACGATCACGGCGGCCACGCGAATGCGAAGCGTCGTCAGCGCTTCGAGGTAGCGTTTGGTCTCGGCGATCACCATCGGCTCGTCGCGCATGACGACGATCGCCGCGAGCGACGCCGGATCGGCGAGGATTTCTCGAAGCCGGCCGATGCGCACCCGCATCTCGTCGATGAAGTCGTCGGCCCGGTCGCGGCGATACCGATGTGTGAGCGCGCGCACCATGAAGCGATGCTTATCCTGCATCTGGTCGAGCATCGCGAGGAGCGCGCGGAACGTGTCGGGGAGCGCGAGGAGGCGGAGCGTGTGGCCCGTGGGTGCCGTATCCACCACGATCCGCCGATAAGTGGCGGACGGATCGGCCAGCGTGTCGGCGAGCGCGAGGAGCGCGAAGATCTCGTCGGCGCCCGGGAGGGCCGCGTCGACGAGTCCGTCCACGTCAGCGCGGTCGAGGTATGTGCCGCGATCGATGATTTCGGCGATGACGTCACGCCAGCGATCGAGGAAATCGCGCCGCAACTCGCTCGCCGCGAGCTGCCGTGCGTCGAGTCCCGGAACCGAGGCTACCGGCGCGGCGGTCGTCCCGACCGGCGAGCCAGTCACTTCCGAGAGTGCCGCGGCGGGGTCGGTCGAAAGGAGTATCACTGACTCGCCGCGTCGCGCGAATGTGACGGCGAGTCCAACGGCACACGTCGTTTTCCCGACGCCGCCCTTGCCGACAATCAGTGACGTTCGCGGTAGTCGCTCGACGAGAAAATCGAGCGCGGTCACTCCGCTTCGTCGTCTCGTGCGACGCGGACCGGTCCGCCGCTGGTCCCTTTGCCGAGCCGCTCGCGCCACGCGCGCACTTCGCGCAGTTGGGCCATCAGCGCCGCCTCACGCTCGACGTACTCGTCGTCCGTGATGTCCCCGAGCTCGAGCTGCATCTGCAGCTCCATCAACGCCTGTTTTACGGGCGCGTCGTCGGTGAGCTCTTCTTCGACGACGTTCTGCACCTTGCCCAACGACCAGCGGATCCCCGCGACGGGACCCGTGATTGGAAAGAAGAGCAGCTTGCCGAGAAGACTCACGGTTCCGCTCCCTCGTTAGGCGAACGCCCGCTGGCGCGTAACGTTCGGCCACAACTCCGTCTGCGGCAACTCTCCCTCGAGCTCATTGCGTACGCGTGTGGCGATCTCGTCGACCGCCGCTGGATCGGCGACGAGGTCGTATTCGCGAACGTCGAGCGAGAGCACGGGACACTGAATGAACCCGGTGATCCATCGCTCGTACCGGTCATGCAGCGCGGCCCAATACTCGAGCGACGTCTCCTTCTCCTTCGGACGCCCGCGCGTCGCGATTCGCTGGGCGATTACGTCGAGCGGTCCGTGCAAATAGATGAGGAGTCGCGGCGGACGCGCCGCCGGAGAATACAGCAGCTCGGCGTAGAGACGGCGGTAGAGCAGCCACTCGTCCGACGTCATGTATCCCTGCTCGAACAATCCGCGCGCGAAGATCTCGGCGTCCTCGTACCAGGTGCGATCGAGCACCCAGCTTCCACCGAGCCCACGCATGCGACGCATGCTGGCGAAGCGCGTGGCGAGAAAGTGCAGCTGGAGATGCAGCGCGTACGCGCGCATCTCATCCGGGCCGCCGTAAAAGCTCTCGAGCCACGGATTGTCGGCGTCGACGCTCTCCAACGCGAGCTGCAGGCCGAACCGCGCCGCGAGCGTCCGCGAGAGAGTAGTCTTGCCGGTACCGACCATGCCGGCGACGCCAATCAGCATGGAAGGCAAACTATTTCGGGGCTGAGCTAACAGCTAGACAGCCAATAGCCAAAGCTATCAGCAAAAAAGAAGGCGGCGGCCGCGGGCCGCCGCCAACTCCGATTAGCTGATCGCTTTAGCTGTCAGCTGATAGCTGAGAGCTCGACTCAGGCGATAGTGATCGTTCCGCCCGCCGCGTCGATCGTGACGTTCAGCTGTCGCAATGCTGTGATTGGAGCGCTCGCCACGTTCGGCCCATGAATGACCGATCCGTCCTTGGCGAACAACGATCCATGACACGGACACTCGAGCTGGTTGTTGCGCACTTCGGTGTCGCACTGCTCGTGCGTGCAGATGCGCGACAAGCCGATGAAACTGTTCGCGCCGGTTCGCATCACCGCGCGCTCGCGCTCGAGCTCCACGAGCACGCCGACCGTCGCCAACCCCGGATGGCTGGCGAGCGAGATCGTCAGCGGTGGACCGGGCGGCACGTTGATGTCGCCGCCGCCCGTGGTGGTGCGAAGCGGCGGGCCGATTTGTCCGTCGCCGCACGCCTCGACCGCGGCGAGCGCCACGGCGGCCAGCGCCGAGCGGGCGAGAAATTCACGGCGGTTCAGGCAATCCTGACAGGACATGGCGCGCTCGATGTCGGGTTCAAGCCGTAACGACGGCCGCCTTCCATTCGGTCTCGTCGTCGTCTTCCTGGTACAGCTTATCCAGGTTGACCATCACATTGTTCCCGTCTTTGTGGATCGCGAAGCGATCCAATCCGCGCGTGGCCCGGCCGCTGTCTTTGATGTAGAGGCCATCGGGCTCGAAGCGCGAATGATGCTTGGGGCACTCGAACTTGCCGTCCTTGTCGTACCACCGGATCGCGGTGTTCTGGTGCGGACAGGCAAGGGAGAACGCGTAGACGTTTCCCTCCCAGCGCGTCACGATGACGCCGTTGTCCTTGTCGATCTGGCTCCCGTCTTTCGCCGGGATGGGATAGGACTTCTCGTCACGGCGGCCGCCACGGCCCGCGACCGCGCCGATGGGCGCCGCCGCGGCCCGGGCTGGCGACGCGCCGAGGGCCATCAGGATGCCCGCGGCGATCGCGCCGGCGTCGCGCAGAAACTCACGGCGCGGGACGAGGGGACAGCCGTCGCAGTCCTGATTTTCGAATTCCTTCTCTTTATATGTGCTGCCTGACATCGCGTTATCAGCTCAGGTTTACGATGGCGACGCCGAGTGCCGTGATGATGAACCAGAGAGCGAGACTGACGATTGCGCCTCGGCGCAAGGAAACCCATGCGGGCGACGCCGGCGCGGCATCCTTCGCCAGCGCCGTCTCGGCACGCATCATCATCAGCCCGTTCAACAGGAGCACCACGACGAGCCCCATCTTCGTCCAGAAAATCCAAGATCCAAAAAAGGTCTCGATGTCCGCGGTGAGCATCGCCAGTCCGCTGATCACCACGACGACGAGTCCCGTGATTACCCACCGGTGTATCGCGGCCAGCTCGCGCAGATGCTGCGAGCGGTCGGCAATGACGCCGCGAACGGTGCGCAGCGTGCCGCGGTCCATGGCGATTGCGAATCCACCGGCGAGCACCAGACCGCCGATGTGCAGGAATTGCACGACGGTCTCGGCGCCCTTGGAGTGACTGTAGTAGTCGTTCCAGGGCTGGAAGAATTGCACGAACGATTCAGGAAGGCTCATCGATTCCAGAGTTTCATGGCGGTACCACTCACGACGGTCAGACCCATTGCGGACAGCGCGACCGTTCGATGCAACCGCCGTTTGCTCGCGTCGGTCTCGGCCTCGTTCGAGAGCTTGGCCCCCGCGTACGTGAACGCGGCGTCGGCCGTGAGCATCGACAGCACATGGACGGTCCGGAGGACGCGTCCCTGGGCCACCATTCGCGAGTCCCACCAGTTCCACAACCCGGTCACCGTGTTAACGGTGAACATACCCGCGAGCGTTGTAGCGCCCGCCCGGTGTACGGTTTTCGCCCACGCCGGGGCCGCGCGGCTCTCGTCGTACAGCTTCTTTCCGGCCACCCACTGCACCGCGAACACCGGAATGGTGCCGTACGCGGTGTAGCGGTGGATCGTGAGCCGCCGGGCGTACCAATCGCTGACCTCGATCACCCGAGGGCGCGCTTTAGGCGTGTCCGTCGGAACCCGAAGGCGTGACCGCAGGGGGTTTACCGTGTCCAAAGCCGCGGCGAACGTCTCCCAACCAGAAAAGTTTGCTCCAGGCACCGCCACCGGCGTTCCGGAGGGGGCGGCGGTCGCCAAACAGCACACGAGGCCCAATACTGTCATGTCCATGCAGGAATCACGTCAGGGTTCACTTTCCCGACAAGCCGTCTCACCATCAACCCGTCAGGCCACGTGCAGCGTTCCCGGCACCGGGGCGCCGGTTGTGTAGCTTTTCTTCCATGACGAACGCGACTACCCCGTCGCATCCGCCCACCCCTCGATCAGTGTCGTCCGACGACTGGCTCGACCTGGTGGATCAGGTGCTGCTCGGACTGGATCACGCGCTCAACAATCGTTTGGGTGCGCTGCGCGCGTTCGCCGAGCTGCTGCGAGACGAGCACTGGCGAAGCACCAGCGCGGCCACCGACAGCGTGCAGAAGGAGCTGGCGCGACTCGAAGAGACGACGAGCGTCGTCCGCTTGCTGGCCCGGCCGGGGCAACCAACGAAGAGCGGCTTGATCCTCGAGGAGGTCATGACCGACGTCGTTCGCATCCAATCGATGCTGTACGATGTCCGAGACGTCACGGCGGACTTCGTTCCCGGTCCGCCGATCGAGCCGGTGTGGAGCGAACGAGCGGCGCTCATTCGCTTGTTGTCGGTGACGCTGTACGGGCTTCGCCGAAGCGCTCGCGAGCGAGGCGGAAGCGGAGGAAGCGCAACCGGCGATGCCGTCCGCGTGTCGATGGAGTCGGACGAACAATGGGCACGGATCCGATTTGCGTCGTCGAAGCCGATCAGCGAATCGGCGATCAGCGCGTATGCGGCGTCTGTCGCGTCGTCAGTCGGCGCCGAGTGGCGTTTCGGTGGCGGACAGCTGGAGCTCCGCCTGCCGACGCTCAAGGCGCACCGCGCGCCGGCCGGAGCGACCCGCGACGCGCGTTAGCAGACGAGCGCCGAGCCCACCATGTCGCGCAGGCGCGAAAGCGCCTTCGAACGCACCTGCGAGACGCGCGAGTCGGTCACGCCGAGGATCTGCGCGATCTCGTGGATCTTGAGACCTTCGAAATAGTAAAGTCCCAATACCGTCCGCTCCTGCTCGCGCAGGTCGAGGATCGCTTTCCGCAGGAGCGCGATCTCCTCGTCGCGGCCGATCTGTTCGTCGACGGCTTCCGAAGGCTCGGTGTGGAGCGTGTCGAGGAACGATGCCGGCGAGGCTTCGCCGCGCGCCCGCGCGGGACGATCGAGAGGGAGCCGCACCGCGCTCTCGACGTCGGCTTGCCACTTCCACAAGGTTGCACGGCTGACCCCGAGCTCGGCCGCGAGCTCGTCGTCGTCCGGCGCTCGACACAGCCGGCCGGCCAGCGACTGACGCGCCGCTTCGATGTCGCGCGTCTTGCGGCGCACGGACCGCGGTACGTGGTCCTGGCGCCGAAGCTCATCGAGGATCGCGCCGCGAATCCGGGGGACGGCGAATGTGCTGAACGCGAGCCCGCGCTGCGGATCGAAGGCGGTCATGGCGGACATGAGGCCGAGGATTCCGGCGCTTACCAGCTCGTCGTGGTCCACCTTGTCGCTGAGGCGACGCGCGAGTTGCCGCGCCACATGGTGGACGAGGCTCAGGTTCTCGGTCAGCAAGACGTCCCGGGCGCTCGAATCACCCGAGGCCAGCGCATCCCACAGCTTGCTGCTTCGTGAATCCGACATTCAGCTCCGCATCCGCGAGATAAGGAAGGCGCCGGGCACACCTCCGGCCTGCGGTTGCTGAAGGCACCTACCGGACCAGTCGAATGTCGATGGATGACCGCGACGATTTGCGCGGGTTCAGAGCGGCTAAGCCGTTTGATGGAATCTGCTTAGCGACTGACAGTCGTCGAGGGATGGCGTCGAAGGGCCGAAGCGGCTATGCGGAACTTTCTGCCGCTTCGGCAAATCGTGCCGACCGCGCGTGGTAGGAAAAAGTTGCCGGGCTCGCGTCTACGGCTTCGTGAAGATCGCTTTCGGAATCATGACGTGAACGCCGTAAGGACCATCCACGAGCTGCGTCATGTTGACGTCGCCGGCGACGCTGATCAGCTGGTACGCCTCTTCGCGCGACATTCCCTTCACGTCCACGAGGAGCTGGATGCCCTGTCGAATGGCCAGCTTCGTGGCGTTCATCAGCGACGAATCAATGCCCATGGCGATGTAGTGCGTCGGCGTCTCGGCTCGCGGCCAGTCGAGATGCTGACCCTTGCGCACCACGACCTGCAGCCGGCCGATGAGCGAGGTCTCGATCGCGGTAATGTCCACTTCGCCGTTGCCCTGACCTGCGTGGCCGTCGCCGATCTCGAGTAGCGCGCCCTTCGTCCAGACCGGGATATAGAGTGTCGATCCGGCGACGAGCTCCCGGTTATCGAGGTTCCCCGCGTGAATGCCGGGCGGCGCGCTGTTGACGCGGCCCATCGACGCCGGCGGCGCGACGCCTACGCTGCCGAAGAACGGATACAGCGGAATCGTGACGGCGTCGCTGAACTTTCCGAGCATCCGCACCGTATCCAGCTCGATGATCTTGGAGCGCGACGTCGTGAAGTCGTCTTTCAGGAATCCGCTGCGCGGGCTGAAGGAATTGCAGCCGTAGTTGATCGCCGGACGGATGTCCTTGAAGCGCACCTCGAGCACATCGCCGGAATCCGCGCCTTCGACGTAGATCGGGCCGGTGAGAATATGGCCGCCCGGCCCGGTTTTCATCTTGTCGCGGGCCGCATACATGTCCTTCGCCAATTGCTCGATGCGATTCGTGTCGAGGCCCGCGCCGGTGAGCGAGCGCGGACTGCAGGTGGACAGCGCGCGAACCACGATCTCGTCGCCCGAAGCGACGCGGAGCACGGGTTGTCCCGCGGCATCGTACCAGCCCCACGCAACCGTAGTGGGCGTGGGGAGGATCGAATGCGTTCGCCCCGCCGCCGGCGCGGGCCAGGCGACCGCCGTGGTCTTCGCCGGGGCATTCGACGCGGAAACGGAAGGCGGGGTGTGGCACCCAAGTGCCGACACCCCGCCGAGGATCGCTAGTGCCGAAGTGATTCGGTTCATTCGCCGCCGCCTCCGCCGCGATCCCCGTTGGGACGCGAGCCGTTCAACTTGTTTCGCAACGTTCTGACGCTGATTCCCAGCATGTCCGCGGCGCGCGTTCGATTGCCGCCGGAGACCTCGAGCGCACGTTCGATGAGCCTCGCCTCGGCCTCGTCCACGTTCAGCGATGTGAGAACGACCGCTTTGTCTGTTGCCCCGTTCGCGCTCGGGGCCTTGCCGTTGCCGTTCCCGGCCCCGCCCCCGTTCGCCGGATAATAATCGACCAGTGAGGGCTGCTCGCGCCAGGCACCGGTGAGACTGAATCGCCGGGCGTCGAAGGCATGCGCGGGGATGACCGGATCGCCGCTCAGGATCACCGCGCGCTCCACCGCATGTTGCAGCTCGCGCACGTTGCCGGGCCAGTCATAGCCCTGCAGCAGCTCGAGCGCCTGCGGCGCGATGCCGGTGATCGGTTTGCCGATCTCATTCGCGTATTGCGTGGCGAAACGGTGGGCGAGGAGAGGAATGTCCTCACGGCGCTCACGCAAAGCCGGTAGGCGAATCGGGATCACGCTCAGGCGATAGAAGAGATCCTGTCGGAAATGCCCGGCCGCCGCGTGCGCGGCGAGATCGCGGTTGGTAGTGGCGACGATGCGGACGTCGACCTTGATCGGCGTCGAGCCGCCGACGCGCTCGAACTCCTGCTCCTGGAGCACGCGAAGCAGCTTCGCCTGAAGGTCGAGGCGCATCTCGGAGATCTCGTCGAGCAGCAACGTGCCGCCGTCCGCCCGTTCGAACGCGCCTTCGACGCGCTTGATCGCGCCGGTGAAAGCGCCCTTCTCGTGGCCGAACAACGCGCTCTCGACGAGACCCTCCGGCAGAGCGGCGCAATTCAGCTGAATGAACGGACCGTCGCGGCGCTCGCTCTGCACGTGGATCGTGCGCGCGAACAGTTCCTTACCTGTGCCGGATTCGCCCTCG
>Ga0157376_10001633_pt1 | contig 14866 bp, 7 predicted proteins | sample M45metaG_FD_121801 | JGI IMG/M metagenome (GOLD analysis project Ga0157376, IMG submission 121801) | Miscanthus rhizosphere microbial communities from Kellogg Biological Station, Michigan, USA - M4-5 metaG | ecosystem: Host-associated > Plants > Roots > Rhizosphere > Soil | place: USA: Michigan... | reverse complement strand
TATAATCTGCATTGGCGATCACATCGAGATTGTGTTCAATAAGTATTACTGTGTGCCCCTGGTCGACTAATCTATGGAAAATAGATAAAAGTTTGAGGATATCTTCGCTATGTAGTCCAATAGTTGGTTCATCAAATAGATAGAGGGTTTTACCTTTTGTTCTTTTAGAGAGCTCTCGACTGAGTCGAATCCTTTGAGCTTCTCCTCCTGAAAGAGAAGAAATTTCTTGACCTAGAAGCAAATAATCTAATCCTACGGCTATTAGAGTCTCTAGTATACGCACTATTTTGGGATGGGGAGGTAAAAAAGCTTTAGCTTCTTTAACTGTCATTTGAAAGATTTGTCCAAGATTTTTCCCTTGATAGCTGACTTGTAAACTTAAAGGGTTAAGACGCTCTCCGTGACATTGGTCGCAAGCTATTTTTACTGAGGGGAGAAATTGTAAAGAGACGATGCGAAACCCTAGTCCTAAACAGGCTTTGCACATCCCTTTACCATGATTGCAGCTAAAATGTTTAGGAGAAAGGCCGCGCGCTTTCGCCTCTTTTAATTCTGCAAAAAAATAACGAAGAGGAGAGAGTAGATCGACATAGGTACAAACATCAGAACGATTGGTTCCTCCAATGGGATTTTGATCGAGTACTAAAAGGGTTTTAAAAGGCTCTAAATGATTTTCCATATAGGGTTTTAATAGATCATGCATGAGGGTAGACTTTCCAGAGCCAGAAACACCTGTGATGCAAGTGAAGAGACCTATAGGAAAGTGAGCATCAAATCCCTTAAGATTGTGTAGGGAGACTTTTTCTAGAGTGATTTTATTTTTAAAAGGACGTCTCTTTAAAGGGAGGGGAATCGTTTTACTCTTATTTAAGTAAGATCCGGTAAGAGAGAGGGGGTTTCTTTTAATTTCTTCAATAGTTCCCTGTGCTGTGATGCGCCCTCCTTCCTTGCCAGCTCCAGGACCAAAATCAATCAGGTAATCAGCCGATTCAATAGTTAAGGGATCATGCTCTACAAGAAGAAGAGTGTTACCTAAATTACACAGGTTGCGTAAACTTAAGTTAAGTTGTTTATTATCGTAGGGGTGTAATCCAATACTGGGTTCATCTAAAACATAAAGGCAGCCGGTAAGACCTGTGCCTAGTTGGCGGGCTAATCGCACACGCTGTGTCTCTCCTCCACTCAATGTTGGGGCGCTTCGTTCTAAAGATAAATAGCCCAGTCCAATCGAGATTAAAAATTGTAGTCTATTTTGCAGCTGGCGCTTAGGTTCTTCTAAAAAAGCGTGCGCTTTAAGAGAAATTTTTTGTAAGAAGAGGAATGCTTCATGAATAGGCATACGGCAAAATTCGGGTAAGGTAGCGCCCTCTATTTGTACATGTCTTGCTACCGGGTTGAGACGAGCCCCTTTACAGGCATAACACTCTACTTGATTTAGTATGGGAAGGAGATCTGCTTTAATAGTGGGTGAATGAGATTTGGCCATTTTTGCAAAAAGAGGGTTCAAGCCGATCCAACGCGCTTTAAATCCTTTCTGTTCTACCCATAGGTTGGAGCCGGAAAAAAGAATATCTAATTGGGTTTCAGAGAGTTTTTTAAGAGGCAAAGAGGGGTTAATCTTCTCTTGTTTTAACATAGTTAAAAAGAGTTGTAAAACAGCGGGATGGCTCTCTTTTTTCCAAAGTAGTTTAATGAGTGCTAATGGAGTGAGCCCCATTATCTCTTGATATCGCGAAAAATCGGCGCCATATTGAAAGCCAAGACCTTGACAAGAGAGACACATTCCTTGCGCTGTATTAAAAGAGAAAGTTTGAGGAGTAATAGGGGGGAAAGATTTACCTGTTTTAGCTACAGCAAAATTTAAATTGAAAAAGAGCTCCTTATCTTTAGTGTCGACTACGAGAGTTCCCTGAGATAATTGTGTCGCGGTCGAAATAGCTTCAAAAAGTCGGCTACGAGCTTCTGCTTTTACCATTAATCGATCGATAAGAAGAAAGAGCTCATTTTTACGTTTAGGATCAAAGGCAATTTCTTCTTCAAGTTCATAGTAGTGATTATTTAAGCGTATTCTTAAATAGCCCGATTTTTGCAAGTCTTCTTTTAATTCAGCAAAACTCTCTTGTTTGCGAAGGGATAAGGGCGCTAAAATATAAAGTGGGGTGCCCTCAGGCAGAGATAATAGAGTAGAGAGTACCTTATCCTTACTAATCGTTTCAATTTTTTCTAACGTTTCAGGATCGTAAGCTGTGCCTAAGTGTGCATAAAGAATGCGTAAATAATCATAGGTTTCAGTGAGAGTTCCAAGAGTGCTTCTGGGATTCCCAGCATGGTTTTTTTGTTCAATAGCGATAGAAGCAGAGAGCCCCTCTATTTTATCTACTTTAGGCTTAGATTTTTGTATGACAAATTGCTTAGCATAAGAGGAGAGAGATTCAATATAGCGCCTCTGGCCCTCTGCATGCACTGTTTCAAAGGCAAAAGAACTTTTTCCTGAACCTGAAGGGCCTGTGCAAACGGTAATTTTATCTCGTGGTATAGAGGTGTCAATATTTTTGAGGTTATTTTGAGAAGCCCCTACCACTACTATCTCTGTTGCATAAGGGGTCGGTTTTGCTTCTTTTTCTATCTTATGTAAAGGTTCTGGATAAAGAGCCTTTTGGAGCGCTTTGCCCGTAGGAGAGTGAAGTTTGGCGATTTTTTCAGGCGTTCCTTCAGCGATTAGCTCTCCTCCTTCTCCTCCACCTTCTGGGCCTAAATCGATAATCCAGTCTACTGTTTTGATCAGATCAAAATTGTGTTCAATAACAAGAACGGTATTGCCGCGATCGACTAACTCTTGCAGAATAGCAATTAATTTTTTAATATCGTGAAAATGGAGTCCAGTAGTAGGCTCATCGAGTATATACAACGTCTTTCCAGTAGCAGGGCGAGAAAGCTCTTTGGCTAATTTAATACGTTGAGCCTCTCCTCCAGATAGAGTAGGGGAGGGTTGTCCTAGCTGGATATAGTTGAGACCTACTTTAATAAGGAGCTCTAGTTTTTCTCGAATTTTGGCAATTGGCTCAAAAAATATAAACGCCTCTTCCACCGTCATGCTTAAAATATCATGAATGTTTTTCCCTCCGTATTTAATAGAGAGTGTTGTTTCATCGAACCGCGCTCCTTTACAAAACGAGCAGCTCTCCCACTCATCTTCTAGGAAGTCCATCTCAATTTTAATCATTCCCATGCCGGAGCAATGAGGACAAGAGCCCTCTTTGACATTAAAGCTAAAGCGGCCTGCTTTAAAACCCCGGGCCGCCGATTCTGGTAATAGAGTAAAAAGATCGCGGATCTCATCAAATAGTTTGATATAGGTGGAGGGGTTAGAACGAGGGGTTCTTCCAATAGGCGCTTGATTAATTTCAATGATTTTGTCCAATGGTTCAAACCCACTCAATTTTTTAAAGTGACCAGCTATTAATCGTGACTTATTTAATAGATTAGAGAGGGCGGGGTAGAGCGTGTCAGAAATAAGCGATGATTTTCCAGAACCTGAAACGCCTGTCACTCCTATAAAAAGAGCTAGAGGGATTTTCACCGTGATTTTTTTTAAATTGTGGTGAGAGGCCTCTTCTATAGTGAGAAAGGTATTAGAAGTTCGGCGTTTTTTAGGAATTGGAATCGTTAACCTCCCTGAAAGATAGCCTCCAGTGAGGGAATTTGGATTTTGCATGATATCTTGTAGCGAGCCTTGCGCTACAATTTTTCCTCCATTGAGACCAGCTAAGGGCCCTACGTCGATAATTTCATCGGCAGCAGCAATGGTTTCTTCATCATGTTCGACTACAATAACCGTATTGCCCTTGTCTCTCAGTTTTTTTAAAGTGGTTAGTAATTTAGCATTGTCGCGTGGATGTAATCCTATAGAGGGTTCATCTAGGACATAAGTAGTTCCCACAAGACCAGATCCTATTTGAGAAGAGAGGCGTACTCGTTGAGCTTCTCCTCCAGATAAAGTAGGCGAGCTTCTTCCTAGGGTGAGGTAATGTAACCCCACATCGATTAAAAAAGTTAATCTTTCGCAGATCTCTTTTAAAAGTTCATCGGCGATCATTCTATTGGAATGAGAAAGCTTTAAGTGATTAAAAAAGAGTAGAGATTCTTTTATAGAGAGCTCCGTGAGCTCAAAAATAGCTTTTCCTCCCAGCTGAGCCGCTGCAGGATAAGGTTTGATTTTAGCTCCTTGACAAGCAGAACATTGGGCCTCAATCAAAAGTTCTTTCATGCGCGTTAGATAGCTTTTGCTAGTGGCTTTTTCTACTCTTTCTTTAGCCTCTGCCAGAATGCCACGCCAATGCACATATTCTGTCCATCTTTTATTTGTTATAGGATGCACAAAATGCATTTTTGTCCATTTTTTACTCACTCCATAGAGCAATACCTCTTTTGCTTTAGAAGAGAGTTGTTTCCAAGGAGTATGGACATTAAACTTATAGAGCTTACTTAAGTTATTATAAATATTGCCATAACGGACCGTTGTGTAAGAACTGGCGATCTGACAGCACTCTTCTGCCAGGCTGCGTTCTGGATCAATCACCTTATCTAGGTTAAATTCTTGCACTAGTCCTAGCCCATGGCAATGAGTGCACATACCCGTGGGGTGGTTAAATGAAAAGTCTTGAGGTTCCAAGGGGGGATAAGAAAGTCCTGATTTTTCACTATAAGCATGTTCGGAAAATAGCTCTTCTTGTTCCGTATTTAGATTCAAAACGCTAACTAGGCCTTTTCCTATCTCTAATGCTTGTGCAATAGCTTCATTTAATCGCGGGTAGTGGCTCTCTTCAACTACTAGCCGATCTATGACTAAATCGACATCATGTGCGACATGAGCTGCAACAGAGATCCCCTCTGTTAGTTCAATAAAATGCCCATCAAGGCGTATTCGCATAAAACCTTTGCGAAGCAGTTCTGCAAAATCTTCTTTAAACTCTGCTTTTTTGCCTTTAGCATAAGGAGTGAGCAAGATAATTTTAGAGCCTTGTGGGTAGCTTTTAATTTTACGAATAATAGCTTGAGCGCTTTGAGGAGTGACCTCTTCTTTACTAATAGGGCAATAAGCAGTGGCCACTCTGGCATATAAAACGCGCATGAAATCATAAATTCCTGTTAGGGTGCCAACAGTTGATCTTGGGTTTTTACTAGAAGATTTTTGCTCAATAGCAATGCTAGGAGAGAGCCCTTCAATGAGTTCTGCTTCAGGCTTAGGCAAATCGCCTAGTTGGCGCCGTACGTAAGTAGAAAGGGATTCAATATAACGGCGTTGACCCTCTACATAAATGGTATCAAATGCTAAAGAGGATTTTCCCGAACCGGAAACACCGGTAAAAACAATGAGCTGAAAAGGATCCAGCTCTAAGTCGACCTCTTTTAAATTATGAACTTTTACTTTTTTTAAGGTGATTTTTTTTAATCTTTTCATTGATATATATATTAAACCATCGCTTAATTATGATGAAGTTTATGAGAGTGCGTACTAAAATTATCTGTACCCTAGGACCCGCTGTCGCTGGGTTAGAAAATATTTTAAAATTAATCAAAGCGGGTATGAACGTAGCTCGTCTTAATTTTAGCCACGGCACTCATGATGAACATCTTAAAACTATACAAATCCTTAAAAAAGCGCGAGAAGAGTGTGGGCTCCCTTTAGCTATTATGCTCGATACCAAGGGCCCTGAAATTCGCGTTGGTGATATGGAGTCTGGAGGAGTGGCTCTTCGTGCCAAGCAAAAGCTTTTACTCGTTAAAGAACCAGTAATAGGTTCTTTAAAAAAAATAACGATTATTCCTCCTATGGTTATAGATAGTTTGGAGATAGGTACAAAAGTTCTTTTCGATGATGGCTATTTGATTTCAGAAGTAATAGATATTTCTTCGGATGGGGTTTTAGTACAATTGCAAAATGAGGGGGTACTTCAAAGCAGAAAAGGGGTCAACATCCCCAATGCGGATATCCCCCTTCCAGCAATGACGGAGCAAGACATTGCCGATATTATTTTTGGTTGCCAGCAAGATATTGATATTATCGCCGCTTCGTTTATACGTTCTGCAGAACATATTTTAGAGATTAAAAAATTGCTCTTAGAGCAGGGCAAATCCGAAATAATGGTCATTGCTAAAATTGAAAATAGTATAGGAGTGCAAAATTTTGAAAGCATTGTAGACGTAGCCGATGGCATTATGGTAGCTAGAGGGGATTTAGGAGTAGAACTTCCTTTAAACCGCGTGCCTGCTTTGCAAAAAATGATGATTCGCACCTGCCAGCGAGCTAGTAAGCCAGTAGTGATTGCTACTCAAATGCTCGAGTCTATGATTAAAAATCCACGTCCTACTAGAGCGGAGGTCTCTGATGTAGCCAATGCTATTTACGATAGCACTTCTGCCGTTATGCTATCAGGAGAGACAGCCATCGGTCTCTATCCTATTGAAACAGTCATTATGATGCGCAGTATTATAGAAGAGAGTGAAAAAGATTTTAATTACCGCCAATTTTTTGCTCTAGAAGGACAAAATGATTATAACGATATACCTCACTCCCTTGCACTGGCTTCTGTTCGTACCGCCTATAGTGCGAATGCAAGAGCTCTTTGTGTTCTCACAAGTACTGGACTTACTGCACGACTTATCTCCCACTTTCGGCCTGAAATGGTCATTTTAGCCCTCTCTTCTAGTCTTAAAGTCTACCATCAATTGGCTCTTTACTGGGGAGTAATGGCCATTAGTCCAATGGTGGCTAAAAATAAGGAAGAAGCTCTCTCTATTATTAAACAGTATGCTCTGCAACATGAGTTAGTAAAATATGGAGATCTCCTCGTCATTACTGCAGGTTCTCATTTTGGGGTAGGAGGCACTACCAATATGATGATTGTAGAAAGTATTTAAAATTATTGTTGTATTTAGGTTGATTTATAGATGCCACTTCGTTACGATACAACCTATGTAAATTTAAATTATAGGTTTTTATGGCAACTGTCGTGCTTCCAAGGATTTCACTAAATCAAATAGTAAATCAAATATTAGAAGAGAAAGAAACTTATAAGGATAGTGCAGTATGGGAAAACAGATTAGTCTCACGCATTCTTCCTAAAGAAAATCCAAGGGGAATAAGTCGCCTATTAGCCCCTTTTCAGCGTATAGCCTTTTGGATAGCCCGGTTCGCAGTGAACCTATTTAGGTCTAGTAATGGGCTAGGCTCTCACTATCAGATGAATAGAGAACGGGCCGTTTTATCTATGAATGAACAACATATTGAAGATTGGGCCTTGTATGTGATGCAAAAATTTCATCAATCGGTTGCGGAATCTATGCCGGTTAAGAGATTAGCTCAGCCTCAGCAGTCTATTTACGGTGTATTCGATCTGGCTCTTAAGGGTTTGGACAATTCAGTTGCTTTTAAATTGAAAAATATAGATCAGCAGAATCGGTTTAAGAGACTCGCTAAAAATGCCTTTGCATATGCCATAGCCAAGCTTGTTTTTAAGGAGTTCAGCTTAAAGGAGCCTAGGCTTGATGGGCAGTTGGTTACTTCTTTGAGTCTTCTTTGTATTTCACATCTTACAGACAAAGTTAATCAAGTGTTCCTCAAAGCTTTCTCCGAGCAATCAGAAGAGGACAAGACCAGGATCTATCAGCAGTTAGAACGACATCAAGGGCATCAAGATGTGAATCAGCTACTTCAACACTGTCTTCCTTATAGAGTTACAGCACCTATCCGATCAGCGGGTAATGCAACGGCTGAAGAATTTGCTGAGTGTGTAAACTCAAGCCTTTTCACTAGGAAAGGAGGCATAACTGCAGAAGAGGCCCAAGCATTTTTAAATCGTGGTGGTCATTTGAATATTGTTGCGGAAGGGAAAGGGTCCATTGTTATACGTCCAGGAGAAAGAGTAGTCACCGGCTGTAGTTCTGGAATTAATCGCTCGCAAGTGACTGCTGCCATTCTAGAGGAGATGGGTGTAGAAGTAGTGGGTGTATTGATTGGTTCAGAAAGCGGTATGAATCCAGGCTTAGAGGATCAGGTTAAGCTGTCCTTGTCAATTCCTTCAAAAATGGATCAGACTGCACCTTCTTTAGTGCATTTTAGAAAGGTTTTTAAGCGAGATAAACGCGATCAGCTAGGTGCACATAAGCATCAGGATTACCTGGAGGGTAAACAGACCTTAGAGGGTTTAAAGGCCGAGTTTCAAAGCTATATAGATGGACTGGATCCAATGCAGTTTATAACATTTGCAGATAGTGGACCAGCAGTCATTAGACGACTTTTAGCAAGGAAAGGAAACCTTGAGGGATTTATCATTACTCATATTCCATTGAGAGACGAAATCGGTCACCCACCTGCTAGAATGATAAAGGGAGGACAGTTATTTAACCCAGAGCCCTATAGCGAAGAAGTTTATCGACGTTTTGGAGAGCGGCTTAGAGCCTGCTTTCGCGTTAATGGGTAGACACAGTTAAGTCATGGAATCATAACGCTGAGAGGCTACCTTGTGCCTGGAGTGTTGACGCTCAAGCTCCTTTTGTAGTGGGGGTAGCTTTTCTTTGGCTAATAGGAGCTCTTTCTTTAACTGTTTTAGTTCACAGTTGATTATTCTTACTTGTGCTGTTCCAGCGAATTCTATAGCGTCGCGCTCTGCTAGTTGGATAAGGTTTTCTAGCCTTTTTGTTTGGTAGGCTTCATCCCGATAATGGCCAGAGGCTATCTGGTAGGCTGTCTTGGCAGATTCTAATTCCCGATGTGCGTGTTCTAGGGCTAGTTGCGGATTGTATTTAAATAACATTCCCCTCCAATAATGGCTTGACTCTTCAACTTTCCTGAGCGTAATAGGATCTAGAGATTCACTATGAGCTCTAACATTCTCTATTATAAAGTCATAGAACGCTTTAGCCTCTTTTAAATAACCAAAAATGCATAGAGATTCAATAATGCGTGTAATCCTTAAAAAATTATGATGACTACTCATAGTATTTAAAAAGAAGTCTATGTTATCCAAAGCAAAGTGTGGGGAGTCTGCTAGATCATCTTCAGCCCGCTTACCTCCAAAAAATGCTAACAGGCTATCAAAGGATATTAACAATTTACCTAGGAAATCTTTATCGTTCTTTAAGTGTTTTAACTCCCTCATGGACATGTAATTTAAAATAGGAGCGCTGCTATCCGTTCCTCTTCTAGGAGTTGGAAATAACCAATTAATATATCTATGATTTCTTTCTTTTGCTGCCCAATCTTGGTTTAATACTTGTTCTAGAGTTAAACCATGTGCTAATGGTTTTTCATAGAGATAAAATTCGAGGCAGTTCTTAAAGTCTCTTGCAGTATATGCAATAGACAATCCTCCCAGAATCATCCCACCTCCGATAGCTGCCAGCGCTACGGTGGCTATTACAGATAAACCAAGAGGATTGATAGAACTAGCCAGGCCTAGTAATATTAAGCCGGTAATGCCTATTATCTGAGCTATAAGCTGATGACGCTCTTTAATCCATCTTACGCAGCGTCCATTTAGAGAATGATCGCCCAGAAAGGTAGGTTTATTTCCTATTGAAGAGAAGATTTCTAATGAGATTTCGGCTATATTTTTATTTGATACGGTGGGAAAAACAGCATCAAATATAGTATATATTTTTTCTAATCTTTGCTGTGTTAGGTGATTTTTTTTTGCACTGTATGCGGCTTGAACAAAATGTATGTTAAAGTAATTGTGTTTTTGGTCGTTATTGTAGAGTCTATCAACCAGATGACAGAAACTTCGTTTATTGATATATAAATCATTGCCATCTCTATCTTTTGTTTTAAAGGCAATACCCATTAAGCTTAAAAAATGACCCAAAATGTCTCCATATTCAGTCATCCCAAGTCCTTTTTTTTCCTCTCCATTAGAAAATACTTTATTTCTTATTTGTGATTCATTTTGATTTAATCCAACATAGAGCCTATTTGTAAAAATAGATTCTTTAGTATGAAGACAGGAAAAAATTGCCATACGATTCCGTAATTAATTATTATTAATACGACGATTATAACAAATATTATATTTTACAGTCAATTATATAATATTATGTAAAATTCATTTTAAAAACTATATATTATTTACTTTAAATAGCAAGTTGCAAGAGCTGTAATAGCGGCTGTTTCTACCCTGAGAATATTATCGTGAAGCTTGATGCCTAGAGCCTGCCATTTTTTTTCTAAAAGCTCGATCTCTTCTTTGTGAAATCCCTTTTCAGGGCCGATAAAGAAGAGAAGGGGAGAGGTTTTGGATGGGCCCATTTTTACAGCTGAAGGTCTAAGATCCCCGAAGTAGAGAAGCCCTTCTGGTTTTTCCCATTGTTCTAAGGGAGGATAAATCAAAATTTCTGGAAGATCTAATCGGCCACATTGCTTTAGGGCAGCGATAGTCCATTGACGCCATTTAGTAAGTTGTTCAGGTTTTACCTGATTTTTTTCACTTAACCTACCTGGAAATAGCCAAAAAGCATCAGCTCCTAGTTCTGTTCCTTTTTCTAATATCAATTCTAGAGCGTGTAATTTGGGTAGAGCTTGTGCTAAAATGATTTTTGGCTTCTCTATTTTTTTTGTGAAGCTACTTTGAATCTGTAATAGGGTCTGATGTTTTAAGATCTTTTCTACTTGGGCAAGAGCTAGACTATTTTTTCCATTGATAAGTTCTACTAGATCTCCTGGCTTTTGACGCATGACATGAGTTAAATGATGAGATTCATTTCCTTCTAGTAAGAGAGAGTCTCCTTCGATTAAAGGATTGTCTACAAAATAACGATTATGAGGCATTGCGACACACTGTTTTTTTCAGTTGATCTGGAGTAAAGTGAGGGAGGTGAACTACTTTTATGGCGGCGAGATTTAAGAAGTGGCGATTGAATGAGCTATCCTGGGTTAAATTGAAGACTAATTTGAAACGGTAATCTCTAATGAGTATCTCTTTTTTTGTTTTATATCTTTTTTGTTCTGCATTGGGCAGATCTATTTGAGAGGAAAAGGAGTCAGGGAGCATGAGTGTGATAAATTCCAAAGGATAGATTTCGCGAAATAACGCTAAGTGAGTTTGGATATAAGAGCAGATCCTATGATCTTCAGGTAAGATAACTAAAATAGTGTCTTGTCTATACTCTTTTTTTAGTCGTTCGATGGTTTGCTGTTTCCAGCGATTATGTTGCCAGAGCCACTCTTCGGGTTTTTCTCGAATACTTTCTTCTAGCAGAGAGAGAGAAGCTTCCATTAATCGGGGAATCTCTTGTTCTTGAGAGGCTTGGCGGTTTGGCCAAATGGGATCAGAGTAGGTAATGCAATACCTTCCTTTTTCTCGTTTAGTAATAGCTACTAAGATGGGAGAGCCAGTGCGATAGGCTAAAATAGCAGCAATGGGAGAGGTCCAAGCTCTAAGTCCAAAAAAGAGAGAAGAGTAGCCGGCATCGGGCATCCCTTGATCTCCTACCACCCCTACAAAGCAGCTCTTTTTTAAACTTTGTAAACTTTTTCGAATAGCCTCTTTGGGAGAGACGATAGTACCTCCATTTTTTTCACGTAATTTTACAATCCAATCGTAAAGAGCCCTATTGCGAATAGGCCTGCCAATAGCCATTCCAGGCATCCGTTTAGTGCCTTCTATAAATAAGACCTCCCAATTGGCCTGATGGCCACAAAAAAAGATAATCCCCTGTCCCTGTTTGAGAAGGGCTTCCGCTACTTCCGGGTTTTTGCAATAAGCTAGACGATGAATCTCTTTTTCCCAAGCAAGTTTTGGGTATTCTAATAGAGTGATCATTAAATTTTGCATTGATTGTCTAGCGATTCGTTTGAGCTCTTTTTCAGGTAGACGCAAAGCTAACGCGATATTACTCAATGTGCGTTTGCGAAAATGAGGATAAAGGTAATAAGCTAGGGAGCCTAAACATCTACCCATAGCATGAATCCAAGAATAGGGAATGATAGAAAAAAAGAAAGAGAGAGTTTTGATGAGAAAAAGAGGGAGGTTCACAACGCGCACCTATCCAATAAAGTCTTTAATTGGATAGAAAAATCTAAATGAGAGACGGAATCGCGCACTAGTAAAGAGCTTTTCCAGGTTTTTGGGTGTTTAAAAGCCTTTTCTAACGCAGCTTTCATAGAAAAGGGATCGGTTAGGGCTTCAATGATAAATCCATTATCCGCTGTTAAAATTTCATGTCCTCCATTAGTGAGTGAGGAAATAACTGGCACTCCCATAGATAGAGCTTCTACAGTGACATTAGCAAAGGGATCATAAAAAGAGGGAATAACCAAGGCATCGGCCATTTGATAAAAGGGAGTGATGTCATTTTTAGGTCCAAAAAAGCTTACATGATTATTTAAATTTAATTGAGCTGCTAATTGTTGAAATTTTTTTATATTTTTTTCTTTGCCTATTACAGATAAATGAAAATCACAAGTGCCATTTTTTAATAGTAGATGCAGCCCTTTTAGAAGTGGCTCTAGGCCTTTCCTCTTGTAGTTGTTCCCTACGAAGAGAAGATGAAAAGTAGGGGTGATCAATCCCCATTTTTGTAGCAGAGAAGATCTAGCTTCTGGCCACGCTTGAAAAGAGCTAAGCATTTCTTTCCATTCTACTCCATTATGCACTACTTTAATTATTGTGGGATCTACTCGATAATCTTGCAGAATCTCTCTTTTAACCATATGCGAATTAGTAATCAAACATTTTAGATAAGGATTTTCAAAAGATGCTTTTTCAATGGCAAGTAGGGAGCTATGAAGAGGATTGAGAGAAAAGGTGAGATTTTTTAAAAGGCCTTCATTTTTTTTACGCTCTTCTAAAAAAGCTCTGTGAGAGCCATTGCTAGCGCGAAGATGAGTTTGATGGCGATTGCGATCTAGTCCAAATATGATAGGAATAGGATGATTTTTAAGATAATTTTCGCAAAATCTATCAAATTGTTTCACAAAACGAAAACTACAAGAGGCATCCGGACAGCTAATGATATTGAGATTCTCTGCAGGAAGAGTAGGTCCACTAGTTAAAATCGTCACTTCATAATGGCGCGCTTGTAAGGCTGAGGCTAGCCTCCATGTATATTTTTCCGCGCCTCCTTGGCGTGAAAGATGACTTTTTAAAAGAACAATAGATGACATAGCATAAGTTATGAATTGAGGCTTACTTTGTGGCTTTGCATTTTTGCTTTGAGCTCAAACTTGGAGCCGTCGACATTGTATAGCTGAAAACGGTTCATATAATTGCGAAAACGGTTGCGTAGATACTCTTCACGCAGACTCGATTGCGAAGGATCATCATGTATAGAATCACCTGATAATAGAGTGGAAATGTAGAGATCTTCTAAATAACGCGGATTGATAAATTGAGTGCTCCACTCTAATAGCTCGCCTTCCATTTTTGGAGAAACAATCACTTCCAATTTTAGCATATCTTGTACAATCTGTAAAAATAGATGACTGACTCCCTTGGTAAATAGGGGCTGTGAAGTGAGGTGAAGACCATTTATTTCATTTAAAAAGGAGCTTGAGGCAAAGGAGTAATTATTGGGATGGAGGCTATCTAAATGTTTTTGAGGGAAAAAAAGAGTGATAGGTAGTGGCTTTTCTATGGGAAAAAGATCACAGCGAATAAAATCGATACGTAAATTTTTTGCCGATGGGTCATTAATTTCAATCAGACTATCTGAGATAAGAGGAAGGCTAATTTGTTTCCATGACTCTGGTACAAAATAACTGATGACATCTGTCTCTTCAGAATCTGGAGAGAGTCTATCTAATTGCACTTTAGAAATCTCATTGAGATTAAAACTTAATTTTATCTCTTTTGATTGAATGCGTTTAATAACATCTTCTGCTCCAGTGACTGTCATCATTAATGTATAAGGCCATATATCTAAAAATTGATAATCGCGCGGAGCATCCCCAATCGGCTTAGTAACAACAATAGGGATGCGTTCTGTTACTAGCTTCAAGGGTCTTATAGTAAAAGGATGATGATAAATTTTCGAAATAGATTTGGTAAGATCGATTTCAGGATTTAATGAAATAAGATTTTTAGGGGTAATAGTAGGGTTCCATTCTGCTTGTTTATCGCTTGCATCTATAACCACTTCTATGTCTCCAGAAGTGAGGTCATTAATAAGCATATTATTACCTGTTAGAGTCACTGCCAATCGACGCTTTAATTGACCCGTTCCCTGCAATCCCTGAATGGTTCTCCCTGGAGGAATATTGATGACTCTAATAGGAATATCACTCACTGATTTGGAAGTGGTAAGGTTTTGGTTGACTACTAGCCAAATAATAATCGCTAATAAAAGGGAAGTCCCCTTGCGCTGCCAATGTTCTAGAAATAATTTATTTAGTAGCGATTTCATTGTCTAATCCACTCTCTGAAATTAAAAGGATTTCTGATTTTTTCAGGAGGGGGAGTGAAAAGGCTACGTAATATGGCCTTAAAACGATCTATTTTAACGCCTCTAGTGATGACTCCTTCACGGGCAATAGAAATTTTTCCAGATTCTTCTGAGACAACGATGATAAGAGCATCTGTGAGTTGGCTAAGTCCTAATGCGGCCCGATGTCGTGTGCCTATAGCCCTGCCTAATTGTGAACTATCTTCAGAAAGAGGTAAAATCACAGCAGCGGCCACTATAAATTTGCCTCGCATAATCACCGCTCCATCGTGCAGAGGAGTCGTAGTGGCAAATATAGATTCTAAAAGTTCTGAAGAAAATTGTGCATTTAAAATGACTGCTTTAGTGGCATACTCATTTAGAGAGTCCTCATTTTCCATTATAATTAAAGCTCCAATGTGTTTCGCGGATAGACGGTAAAGAGAGT
>Ga0157376_10001632_pt1 | contig 14866 bp, 13 predicted proteins | sample M45metaG_FD_121801 | JGI IMG/M metagenome (GOLD analysis project Ga0157376, IMG submission 121801) | Miscanthus rhizosphere microbial communities from Kellogg Biological Station, Michigan, USA - M4-5 metaG | ecosystem: Host-associated > Plants > Roots > Rhizosphere > Soil | place: USA: Michigan... | reverse complement strand
GTGATCGTCGTCGGCGGCGGCAACTCGGCAGGGCAGGCGGCGATGTTCCTGTCGGAAAAAGCGAAGCACGTGCACATGCTGGTCCGATCGGAGAACCTGTCGGCGAGCATGTCACGCTACCTGATTCGTCGCATCGAGGAGAGCCCCAGGATCACGTTGAGGACGAGGACCGAGCTCACGGCCCTCGATGGTGACGCCCGCCTCGAGCGGGTGTGCTGGCGCGACGGCCGGACCGGCGCGGTCGAGCCACACGAGATCGGCCACGTGTTCCTGATGACAGGGGGCGTGCCCAACGCCGTCTGGCTCCGCGGGTGCGTGGCGCTCGACGCGCAGGGGTTCGTCAAGACCGGCCCCGACCTGACCGCCGACGATCTCGCCGCAGCCGGCTGGCCGCTCGGCCGTCCGCCTCACCTGCTCGAGACCAGCCTGCCGGGTGTGTTCGCGGTTGGCGACGTGCGGGGCAACAGCGTCAAGCGCGTGGCGTCGGCGGTCGGCGAGGGGTCGATCGCCATCTCCTTCGTCCATCGCGTGCTGGCAGAGTAGAAGCTACCTCCCACCATTGTCGCGCTTCGCCGCCCGGGCGACGGCGCCCGCGACCGAACGCGGATCGATCGGCTTGGCGACATGGCTCGAATAGCCGGCCGACAGCGCCCGCTGCCGGTCGCCGGGGTTCACGTATCCCGTGACGGCGACGGCGGGGATCTGTCCGCCCTTATCGGCCGGGAGCGATCGCAGCAAGCGAATCATCTCGTAGCCGTCCTGTTCGGCCATGCCCAGGTCGGAGACGATCACGTCGGGGAGATCCGTCGCGCTTCCGATGGCGGCCAACGCGTCCTGACACGACGAGGCGGTGGACGTCTCGGCGCCGCACCGGGACAACACGGCGCTCAGCAGCTCGCGCGAGTCGGCTTCGTCTTCGACGATGAGCACTCGAAGCCCGGCCAGCGACGGCGTGTCGTCCGCGGTCTTTGATTCCGGCTGGGCGGCGGTGAACCGCACATCGGGCGACATCGCCGTCGGCAGATCGACGGTGAACGTGGCGCCGCGCCGCTCGCCCTCGCTCGCCACCGTCACCTGCCCGCCGTGCAGCTCGACGAGCTCCCGGACGAGCGCGAGCCCGAGACCGAGGCCGCCGTGACGCCGCGTGCTGGAGCTGTCGCTCTGCCGGAACCGTTCGAAGACGAACGGCAGGAACTCGGGGTTGATGCCGTGGCCGGTGTCTTCGACGACAAGACGGAGAATTCTCCCGGCGTGCGACACCCGCACCTCGACGTGCCCGCCGGGTTCGGTGAATTTCACCGCGTTCGAGAGCAGGTTCCAGACGATCTGCTGGAGGCGCTGCTGATCGCCCAGGATGCGCGGGGACTGCGCATCGAGGCGCGTGCGAATCTCGACCTGTTTCGCCCTTGCCGCCGGCGCCACGACGTCGATCGCCGCCAGGACGACGGCGAGCAGATCGACGGGCTGCATCTCCAGCCGGAGCTTGCCGGACGCGATCCTCGCGACGTCCAGCAAGTCGTCGATCATGCGCACCTGCGCAGCGGCGTTGCGGTCGATGACGCGCAGCGCCCGCTCGAGGAGCTCGGCGTCGATCTCCTTCCGATCGATCAGGATGCGCGTCCACCCCAGCACCGCGTTGAGGGGGTTGCGCATTTCGTGCGACACGGTGGACAGGAACTCGTCCTTCGCGCGCAACGCCTTCTCGGCCGTGAGGCGGGCCAGTTGCTGCACCTCGATGCGCTTTCGCAGCTCGGCCTCGCGGGCGAGGCGGTCGGAGATGTCTTCGAGCGTGGTGACGGTGCCGATCACCTCGTCGCCGTCCGAGAGCGGGCCGATGCGGCCGCTCTGGGGCATTTCGTCGAACCCGAGATCCCCATGTGTCGGCGGCAGCGGCAGGATGTACCGGTGCAGGCCGAAGGACATCACGGCGATCCGGCCGGTCAGCGCCTCGCGATACGACTGATCCACGCCCCTGGCGACGAGACCGGGGTACAACTCGAAGAGCGGCTTGCCGATGACGCTTTTGGCCGACCGCTGCGTGTGGATTTCCATCCACCGGTTCCACACGATGACACGTAGTTCGCGGTCGGTGGCGAACATCCCTTCGTGGGTCAGCTCGGAGAACCACCGGACGAGCGCGGCCGGCAGGCGTGAGGCGTCGACGGAGAGGGAGAGATCGTGCGGCATGTCAGCGCTGATCCTGTTCCCATTGCTCGATCGCGCGAATCAACCGTTCGATGGACGCGACGCTGAGCACGATGACCAGGTAGCCGGTCAGGCTGCTGTTCTTCAGGCGGAAGCCGGCGTGGACGATCAGGGCGTAGCGCAGTCCCTCGCGGTTCACGGTGATCGAGCCGACGACGCCTTCGAGGCTTTCGAGCGTGAGGTGCGGCACCGAAAACGACACCTGCACGTGCAGCAGGTTGCCGAAGGTGCCGAGGCACGCATTCAGCAGGATGTTCCCGATCTCGGTCAGCACTTCGCGCGCCGACGCGTCGATGTCGAGCGTCATCGCCGGTTCGTTCGTCAGGAGTTCCTTGAGGATACCGGCACTGCGCTGATCGATCACCAGCAAGGCATCCCCGGCCACCGCGCCGGAGAAAATCTGGTGCACGCTGGCCACCTCGTTCTCGATCATCGGCCGCAGCCGATCGCTCAGCTCGTCGAGCGGGCACATCGCGATGTTCGGCACCTCGAGCTGGACGCGCTGGCCCGTCAGCTTCGAGAGCGACGCCGCGGCGCGGCCGAAGCCGATGTTGATGACCTCGGTGAGCGCGTCTTCCTGTACCGCGGTGAGGTTCATTCCGCCACTCCGGTCAGGACGCTCGCGAGCGTATTCAGGATGTCGGCCCGATCGAACGGCTTGTTGACGAACGCCTTCGCGCCGGCCTCGTCGACCAGTTCGTGGGAAGACGTCTGGATGTCCGCCGACACGATTATTACCTTCGCCTTGGCGTCCAGTTCGCGGAGCTTGGTGAGCACGTCGAGGCCATACATGCCCTTCATCACGAGGTCCAGGAAGACGATATCCGGCTTGTCGAGAAAGTAGCGCTCGAGCGCGCTCAACCCATCCTCGGCTTCGGCCACCTCGTAGCCCGCGGGTTCGAGAATCTGCCTGAGCGTCCTGCGGGACAGCGCCGAGTCGTCCACGACCAGCACTTTACCCTTCATACACGCTCCACAATGGCGTCGCTCAGACGCTCGAGCGGCACGCTCGCATCACTCAATCCCGCTTCTACTACAGCACGGGGCATGCCATATACCACGCACGACTCTTCCGCTTCCGTCAGGATCGCGCCCCCTCGAGCTTTGATCCATGCCGCTCCCTGGCGCCCGTCGTCGCCCATGCCTGTCATCACGACACCGAGCACGCGATCGCCATACACCTCAGCCGCAGACTGAAACAGGACGTCAACGGACGGGCGATGGGCCGTGTCGAGGGGGCTGATGTCCAGGCGGATGCGAACGGCGCCGGTCGCGTCCCGACCGAACGTGAGATGACGGCCCGCCGGCGCGACAAACACCACGCCGGGCCGCACGAGGTCACCTTCCTTCGCTTCGACAACCGTCAACGCCGACGCATCGTCGAGCCGTTTGGCGTAGGCCTCTGTATAGCCGATTGGCATGTGCAACACAATAGCGACGGGCACCGGGAAGTCGGCGGCCAGCCGCGGGATCAGCGTCCGCAGCCCCTGCGGCCCACCGGTGGACACGCCGATGACGACCAGGTCGTAGCGGTTGCGAGATGTGGCGGGCGCGGCGCCCGCGGATGCCGGTCGGCCGGCGGCCGCCGGTCGAAGCCGCGCGACCGATGCGTCGGCCGCCGCCCGCACCTTGGCGACCAGGTCCTCCGCGATCTCGAAGATCTTCTCGGTCGCGAGCGCCGTCGGCTTCTGCACGAAGTCCACCGCTCCCGCGTCCAGTGCGTTCAGGACCTGCTCGCTCGATTCAGCCGAGATGCTGACGACGATAATCGGGATGGGGTGAATCGCCATCTGCTTCTGGATGAAGTCCACGCCGTCGCTGCGCGGCATGATCAGATCGCACGTCACGACGTCGGGCTTCAGCCGCGCCACGGCGCTCAACGCTTCGTGGCCGTCCGATGCCGTGCCGATGACCTCCACCCCCGCCGAATGCGAGAGCATTTCCTTGAAGACCTTCCTGACGTACGCCGAATCGTCCACGACGAGCACACGAAGCACGCGGTCCATTCAGAGCCTTTCGTTCCGCTGCGCCGGGACGGATGACGGCGATCGTTTTGCGGCGTGTTTCCCCTTGACGTACACGAACGCCCCGCCGATTTCCTCGAGACTCAACGCCGTGCGCAGGCGCAGCAGCGATTCCGATGCGCCGACGCAGAGGTACGCCGGGTCTGGCATGTGCTGCATCATCGCGTCGAGCGTCCGCCGGATGCTCTGCTCGGAAAAGTAGATGAATACGTTGCGGCAGAAGACGATCGGCGCGGACGCGTGCCGCGCCACCTCGTCCGGCACCACCAGGTTCACGACGTCGTACTCGACGCGCCGGCGAAGACCGGGATGGACGATCCACTGGTCCCCATCCGGCGTGAAGTACTTCTCGCGGAGCTCCGGCGAGAGGTTTCGGAACGCGCGCGGTCCGTACCGGCCCCGTTCGGCCCTGGCCACGGCGGCCCGGCTGGCGTCGCTTCCGAGGATCTGGATCGGCGCCCGGTCGAACCATCGGGCCTCCTCGAGCATCATCGCCAGCGTCAGCGGCTCTTCGCCGCTCGCGCACGGGACGCTCCAGATCTGCAGCGGGCGTCCGCGAAGCTCTTCGGTGAGCGCGGGGACGACATCTCCGACCATCGCCCGCAGCTGATCGCTTTCCCGCCAGAAGTACGTCTCCGGCACCGACAGCGCGTCCATCACGCGGCCCCACTCAGCCTCGTCGTCCGAGTACTTGAGCAGGTAGTAGTAGTCCATGAACGACGCGAGGCCGCGCTCGACGACCAGCGGGGCGAGACGATCGGCGACCTGATCGAACTGCGCCGCCTCGTAGAAGAGGCCGAGCCGTTCGTGGACCAGCTCGCGAAAGATGGTCGTGACCTGTCCCACGAGCCCCAGCGCGTCGGCGCGGTACTGCATGTCAGCGTGCGTCCGGGGAATTCGCCGACAAATCGTCGGCGGGACGCTGGGACACGGCCATCACGGCGGCGTGCCGGACTTCGGCGTCCGGATCCGTCCTGGCCAGCGCCATGAGCTTCTTCGCGGCGTTCCGGCTGCCCAGACGCCGCAGTTCCGCCACCGCCGCCGATCGGACGGCAGGCGAGGCATCGTCCAGTGCGCCCTCGATCAGTCTCGACGCTTCGAGGTTCCGCATGCGGCTGAGCGTTTCGATCGTGGCTCGCCGCACCTCGGGAGCCGGATGGCCGAGGCCCCTGGCGATATCGGCGATCCGGCGCTTTGGCAACGCCGCGAGGGCCACGATCGACGCCTCGCGCCGGGCCGGCTCCGCGGTCAACGCGATGAGCGCCGCCGTCGCCGCGAGCGCGTCCGCGCCTTCGCGCGCCGCGAGTTGACCGAGCGCGGAAATCGCCGTGTTCGCCACCGTCAGATCCGCGTCGGCAGCCGCGGCCCACTGGAGCGCGGCCGCCGCCTCGTGGCCGGCCCTCATGCCGATGGCCATGACGGCTTCGAGGCGGCGTGACGGATCCGCCGACCGGAGCACATCCGAGAGCGCGCCCGCGGCGCGTGCATCGCTCGTGTGGCCCAGCGCGCGGATGGCCGCCCGGGCCATGTCGCCTTCCGCCGACATGACGAGCGGCTGCAGCACCGCCACGGCGTCGGCCGTATCCAGGCGGCCCAGGACATCGATGGCCGCCAGGCGGACCTGAGGCGCGGGATCGTGGTCGAGGAGGCGTCGTACCGCGGGGGCGATCGCCGCGTGCCGCAGGCGGCCGGTCGCGCGCAAGGCATAGTACCGGACCCACGGCTCGGAGTCGTCGAGCGCTTTCAGGAGCGGCTCCGCGGCGTCAGCGGGGCTCACGCGCGCGAACGCCGCCGCCGCGGCGGCACGCACGGCCGGCGTGTCGGATAACAACGCGTGAGTCAGCGCGGGAAGGGCCCCGGCGTGCTCGAACAAGGGGAGGTGCTCCACGGCCGCTCGCCGCACGGGTTCGCTGCTGTCCCGGGCGCAGGCGATGACTCGATCGGCGCAGCCGGCGTAGCCGAAGTAGCCCGCGATTCTGACCGCAGATTCGCGAATCACCGGGTTGGGATCCTCGAGCAGCCCGGCGATGTGTTCCGCCATCTTCGGATGGCCGATCGAGTTCAGCGCGGCGATGACGGCCTGCCGTACCGCCGAATCGGGGTGACCGAGCAGGCCCATGAGCGCGTCGTATGCCTCCGGATCGCCGAGGCGCGCGAGCGCGCCCGCGGCGGGCAGCGCCAGTTCGGGGTCGCCCAGGGCACCCACCAGGGGCAGGGTGGCTTTGCGATCGCCAATCCGGCCCAGCGCGACGACCGCCGCCTGGCGCGTCTCGAGATCCTCCGCGTCGAGCTCGCCGATCAGCAGATCCACGACGCCCGCGCCGTAGCGGACGAGCGCCTCGACCACCTGGCCGCGGACAGATTCCTGGCCGAGCAGCCGCGTCAGCGCGCGCTGGACCGCGGGGCCGTTGAGCCATCCCATCACGCTCGCTACCCCGCGGAGGCGGTCCGAGCCCACGCGGTGCACGGCATCGATCAGCTTCTGTGTGCCGGTGGCCGTGATGTGCCGCCGCACGACGTTCGCGATGTGATCGCCGGCGCCGTAGCGATCCTCGTACCGCTGCCACACGCCGGCCAGCCCGTCCGCGACCACCTCGGCGGCGCAGTCCGGCTCGTTCAGCAGCTGCACCAGCGGCACCACCACGACTTCGTCGCCCAGCTCGCCGAGGGCTTCGGCCACGACCGCGCGCAGCCAGTCGTTCTTGAGCAGCGGCACGAGCTGCGGCGCGACGCTGAGGTCGCCAATCTGTGACAACGCGTGCACCGCGGGAAAGGCCAGGAAGAAGTCCCCGCCCGCGGCGATGGCCACGAGCTTCTCGACGGCATCGCTCGCCCGGAGAATGCCCAGCGCCTCGATGGCGTGAAAGCGGACGTTGACGTCCGCATCGTCGAGCGTCGTGATCAACGCCGGTACGGCGCGACGATCGCGGCGCTCGCCGAGGATGAGGGCAGCCTGGATCCGCAGATCGACATCGTGCTCTTGCAGGCATGCAATCAGCGGCCCAACGATATCGATCTCTGCGTTGGCCAGCAGATCGAGGATGCTGCTGAGGACGCTGAAATTGTGGTGCTGTTCACGCAGCGTCCGCACGATGTCGTGGACGATTGCAGGTCCACGGTAGACCAGGTCGCGCACGGCCGACTGCCTGGCGTTCCAGTCCGGATCGCCCAGGCGGAGGGACAACTGGGCGAGCGCCTTCTCGCGTTCCGTGCGCGTGGTCACGTCCTCGACCGTCACGGCGACGCCCGTGATGCGGCCCTCCTCGCGAACGGGCCCGATCGTCACGCGCTGAATCATGCGCGCCGATGTATTGGAAGTGTCGGCGGGCGGACACTCGACCAGCCCGCGATGCAGCGCGGGCGACAGGACCTCGAATCTGCCGTTTGCGCAGACGTCCCGGAAGAGCGTCAGCAGGCCCCGTTCCTCGAGGCCTGGCAGAAGCGTCCCGATCGGGCGCCCGAGCGCATCCGCAGCCGCGATACCCGTGATGCGCGTCAAGAACGCATCCCAGGTGCGCACGGTCAGGTGGGTGTCGGTCGTGAAGACGCCGAGCCGCGCCGGCTCTTCTCCGCGCTCACGCGCCATTTGAGCGAGGACGCCGCTTGCCCTGCCGGGCGGATGGCGGCGCGACGCGGGCTGCCAGCGCGGCCGTGCGCTTCAGCAGGTCTTTCGCGCCGCCGCGGGTGCGCTTGACGGCGTTGCGCTCCGTGACCCGCCGGATATCCCCGAGCGCGGAGATAATCGAGGCCGACACCGTCGAGTGCTCGCGGTTCGCGCTGGTGATCAGCCGGATCTGATTTCCCGTGTTCTGGGCGGACGCGTGCATCTCTTTCATCGTCCGCGCCTGTTCTTTCATGGCGCGATCGGTCTGTTCGGCCTGCACGCGCATGCTGTCCGCAGCGTTGGCGATGTGGCCGATCGCCGTCGTCTGTTCGGCCACGGCCGAAGCCACGGTGCCGAGGCCGCGCCGCAAATCCTCCGCCGAGCGCGAGATCTGATCGCCGGCGCTGGCCTGCTCGGCCAGCGAGCGCGCGGTCGCCGTCGCGCCCCGGCGCATGGAGGAGGTGGCCTGCATCACTTGCCCTGCGGCCTTGACCTGTTCGGCCGTGGCCTTGCGGATTTGCATGGCCTGGTCTTTGGTGCTCTGCGCCGCCTTCATGATGTCGCGCGCCGCGCGGCCCTGCTCGGCCATGGCCTTCTTGACTTCCTGCGTCGTCCTGCGAATCTGGGCGTTCGCCTGAACCAGGCCCGTCACCGACCGCGCCTGTTCGTCGGTCGCCGCGGCCACCAGGCGGGCCTGCTCGGCGGTGGACGTGATGCTGGCGACGACGTGCCGGCCGGCGTCGCGCTGTTCGTCGGCGGCGCGCGCGATCTGCGCCATCACCTTGGTGGCCTCGGTGACGCTCTCGAGGATCTTGCGCAATCCCCTGGCGCCTTCCTCGGCCTGCACGCTGCTTTCGTCAATCGTGCGCAGGCCCTCGTTCGCCGCGCTGACGGCCTCGTGCGCCACTTCCTGGAGAGCCTTGATGATGGCCGCGATGTCCGAGGTGGCTTTGGCCGACCGATCCGCCAGGTTTCTGATCTCCTCCGCGACGACGGCGAATCCTCGTCCGGCATCGCCGGCCCGGGCGGCCTCGATCGACGCGTTGAGCGAGAGCAGGTTCGTCCGCTCGGCGATCAGGTTGATGGTGTCCACGATGCCGCTGATGTCGCTCGTCCGCTTGCCCATGTCCCGGATCACGGACGTCGACTGCGCGACCGATTCGCGGACGCGCGCGAATCCCTGGATGGTTCGCTGGACGCTGGCGCCGCCCTCTTCGGCGTCACGGCTGGACCGCCGGGTCATCTCGTCGGCTTCCTTGGCCAGCACGGCCAGCGACTGGCCCGTGCGTTCGAGCTCGGTGGCGCTCGTCGCCGCGCCGGTCGCGGCATCGCTGATGCGCTGCCCGTTCTGCGCGACGCTCTGAACCGACCGGGCCAGTTGCTCGGTGGCTGCGCCGCTTTGTTCGACGCCGGCGGCCAGGCTTTCCGTCATCGCGGTCACTTCCTCAATCGAGGCGGCCGTCTCGCTGATCGACGAGGAGGTCTGTTCCGCGGCAACGGCGAGGTCCTCGGTGCTCGTGGCCACTCCCTGAATCGACCGGGTGATTTCCTCGATCGAGGCGGCGGTCTCGTTGACCGCTGAAGCCAGCGATTCGGTGTCCGCGTTCACGGATCGCACCGATGCCGCCATCTCGACCATGGACGTGCTGACCTGCTGCGCGGTGCCCACCATTTCCTGCGTCAGGTTGCTCACGCTCTGGATCGAGGCGCGGCTTTCCTGGATGGATCCGGCCACGTCGCGGATGGTGCTGGTCAGGCTGTCCGTGCTCGCGCTGACTTGCGTAATGGACGCCGACATCTCGTTGATGGACGAGACGAGGCTTTCAGCCGAGCTCGTGACGGATTCGGCCTGGCTGGACGTGTCCCGCAACGAGCTGCCGAGCTGACTCATGCCCGCAAACGCCGAGTCGAGCGAACGCGCCTGGACATCGGCGCCGCCCGATACCCCGTCGGCGAGCCGTGAGATGACGTGCGCGGCGTCGCTGATGTCGCCGGCCTCGCCCAGCAGGGCCGAGCCGTCCCGACGCGGGTGATTTCCGTTGCCGTTCGCAGCTGCCATAACCTTCTCCTCAGTCGCTTCCGTACAGGCTCATGCCGCCACGGTCGGCATGGCATCGACTACGTGATCGAGATTCAGAACGAGGACGATCCGATCGCCCAGGGTCGCGACGCCGTCGATGTAGTTGCCGCTCAACCCGCTGATGGCGTCGCTTGGCGGGTGGATCGACGCATCGGACACCGACACGAACTCGCGGGCATCGTCGGCCAGGAGGCCCAGCATCCGTCCCCCGACCTCGACCACGAGGAGGCGCGCGCGCAGGTCGCGCTCCACACGCTCGAATCCGAAGCGCACGCGCAGGTTGAGCACGGGCACCACCTGCCCGCGCGAGAAGACGACGCCCTCGACGAATCCCGGCGCGTTGGGCACCGGCGTGACCTGCTCGATCATCTCGATATGCCGGACGAGCTGGCTTTCCACGCCGTAGGTGGTGCCGGCGACGCTGAACAGGATGAACGGCCGCATCAGACAGCCTCCCGGATCCGCGGGCTTCGGCGGCGCAGCGATCGCGTCAGCCCGCCGACGTCCAGAATGAGAATCAAGCGGCCGTCGCCCAGCTCGGTCGCCCCGGAGACGCCGGCGACCTTGACGAGCGGGTCGCTGAGCGTCTTGACCACGATTTCGCGCTGCCCGGAGATGCGATCGACGAGGATGCCGACCGCTCCCTGCCCGGTGCCGACCAGGAGCACGTGCATGCGCGTCAGCGGCGGCGCTTCGAGCGAGAACAGCCGCGCCAGGCGGACGACGGGAACCGCCACTCCGCGATGCATCATCAGCTCGTTGCTCTCGATCGCCCGCAACGACGCCGGGTCGATTTCGCCGACCTCGTGCACCGACGTCTGCGGCACCGCGAAGGTCCGATCCCCGACATGGACGATGAGTGCGTCGGTGATGGCCAGCGTCAACGGCAGCACCGCGCGGAACGTCGTTCCCCGGCCGACGGTGGTTTCGACCGTCAGCGCGCCGCCGAGGTCCTGCACCGTCTCGCGGACGACCGCCATGCCCACGCCGCGGCCGCTGACGCGATCGGCTTCGTCCCGCGTCGAGAACCCGGGTGCGCAGATCAGGTCGAGCAGGGCGCGGGCGTCGACGTCTCCCTCGACGACCGGAACGCCGGCGGCGCGTGCGCGTTTCGCGATCGCAGCCGCATCCATGCCGCGGCCGTCGTCGCTGATCTCGAGGACCACCGATTCGCCGACGGTGGTGGCGGCGAGCCGGATGGTGCCTTCGGGGCGCTTGCCTGCCGCGACGCGTTCGTCAGGCGCCTCGATCCCGTGGCTGACCGCGTTGCGAACCAGGTGGAGGATGGGATCCATCATCCGCTCGATCAGGAACTTGTCGATTTCGGTCGCCTGCCCGGACATCTCCAACTGCACGCGCTTCTCGCTGTCGCGCGCGAGATCGCGCACGACGAACGGCATCCGCCTGAAAATCTTGGCCACCGGCACGAGGCGCACACGCATGACGCCTTCGCGCAGGTCGCGGATCTGCCGTTCGATGCTCTCGGTTTCCTGCTGCAGCCGGCGCCATTCGACGGACGGCATGAAGCGTTCGACGCGCAGCAGCCCTTCCTCGAGCCGGGCCCGTGAGACGACGAGGTCGCCCACCAGCCGCATCAGATCGTCCAGCCGGGACAAGTCCACCCGGACGAAGTTGGACTCGGCGGGCGGGGCGTCGATGGCCCGCGGCGCCGCCGCCGAGAGACCGGCCACGTCGGCCACGTCTCCGGCCGTCGCGCCCGGCAGCCGTTCGCAGGCGATCCCGTCGCCGGCCAGTGGCGCGAACGGCCGATCGCCGGATGCGGCCACGATGAAATCGAAAGCGATGCCGCCGCCGGCGGTCACGCTGGGCGCGACGCTGTCGATCCGTCCGATCTGCGACAGGCGCGCGCGCACGGTGTCCACCTTCACGCCGCGCGCCACGAGAGCCGGCGACGGCGTGAACGTCACCTTCCACAACTGGCGGGCGGCTTCAGGGGCTGACGGGGAGGAGACAGCGGCCTGCGACATCCCCTCGGCGAAAACAGCGGCCATCCGCGCGATCTGCTGACCGACCTCGGGAATGGCCGCGCCGCTCCTTCGCGCGGCGATGACGCGATCCAGCAGGTTGGTGCCTTCGACGAGCGCGTCGAAGGCGGGCCCGCTCAGCACGAATCGCTGATCGCGCATCGCGCCGAGACACGCCTCCATCTCGTGCGCCAGCCGCTCGGCTTCGCGCAGCTCGACCATCGCCGAGATGCCCTTCAGGGAGTGGAAGCTGCGGAACAGTTCCTCGACCGCCGCGGTCGGCGGGTCGGCTCCGTCGAGGACGGGCTCGAGCAGCAGGAGGCAGCGGCGCACCGAGGTGAGGTGCTCCTCCGACTCGGCGAAGTAGTCGTCCATGAAGGACGCGATGAGATCGATGGGCGGGCCGGACATCGGCGGCGATCTATCCCTTGCCTGGAACGGCAGCCAGCAGATCGGACACGGCCGCGGCCAGGTCCGCCGGCATGAACGGCTTCGTCATGTACGAGGTCGCGCCCGCCTGCATGACGGCCTCGCGGCTCGTGCTGTCGCCGCGCGTCGTGAGCACCAGCACCGGCACTGTCCGGTAGCGTTCGTGCGAGCGCACGAACCGCAGGACGTCGAGGCCGTGCATGTCGGGCATGTTCAGGTCGAGCACAATCGCGTGAACGGGCGCGATGGCCAGGGCCTCGATCGCCTGCAGGCCCGACACCGATTCGACGATCGTCGTGCCGGCCACCGTACCAAGTGATGCCCGCACCATCCTGCGAATCGTCGGTGAGTCGTCGACGATGAGAATCGTGTACATGGCGTAAGGAAATTCCGACGGCGTGTAACGAAGACCCACGAGCATATCGCAGATAGCGAATCGACGGCACGGATGAGCTTGGCCGTGCTATCCTGCCGCTCTAAGCGTGGACTCAGGGGCTCAATTGGAGGGTCAGGTATGAAACGCATCGCCTTATGTTTCGCCGGGATCGTCGCGGCTTCGATTATTGCGTTCGCACAGGCGCCGGCAGGCCGCGGTGGGCCGCTGCCGCCACCCCCGCCGCTCGAGGCCGGGGCGTCCCAGGCTGAAGTGGACACCGCGCTGCTGGCGGCTCCGGCCAACCTGAAAGATCAGGCGACCGTCATCAAGTGGAAGCCCGACCAGACCTACACGACGCTGCGGAAGGGCACGAACCGCCTGGTCTGCTACGACCGGTCCGGGTTCCCGCTGATGCAGCCGTTTTCCATCGAGTGCACGAGCCTCGCGAATCTCGATCGCGTCGCCCAGAACCAGAAGATCGAAGCGCTCGGCGATCGCGCGAAGGCCCAGGCGGCGTTCGACGAGCTCGAGAAGAACGGTATGCGCGTGAAGCCCGAGTTCGGCTCGGTGTTCTATCACGTGCAGGGGCCGAGCAAGGAAATGGCGCGCAACCACATGACCATCGCCACGCCGGGCGCGACGACCGCGACGCTGGGGCTGCCGGACAACGGCCGCGGCGGCGGCGTCTGGATCATGAACGCCGGCACCACCACCGCCCACTTGATGGTTCCGGGCGAATAACGACGACGTGAATTACCTGATAGCCGGTCTGCTTGCCGGGGCAGCGCTCGCTGCGCCCGGCAGGCAGACGTTCACCGGCGTCATCACCGACGACATGTGCACCGCCGGACACGCGGCGATGCGGATGGGACCGACCGACGCGGAATGCGCGGTGGCCTGCGCCGACCTGCACGGCTCGGCCTACGTCCTCGTCTCCGGCAAGGCGGTCTACACGCTCAGCGATCAGAAAACCCCCGCCGGATTTGCCGGACACAAAGTCCGCGTCGTCGGCACGCTCGACGAGAAGAAGAAGACGATCCTCGTCGAGTCGATCGTCGCGTCTCCTCAGAAGTAGTGCAGGCCGTCAGGCCTGCCGTCTTTCTGCCATGTCAGGAGTCTTCATCAGTTACCGGCGCGACGACAGCGGCGGCTACGCCGGCCGCCTGTTCGACGTCCTCGCCGCGCGCTTCGGCCACGATCAGACATTCATGGACCTCGACGACATCCATGGCGGCGACAACTTCGCCGCGGTGATCGACGAGAAGGTCGGGCAGTGCAGCGTCCTGCTGGCGCTCATCGGCGAACGGTGGCTGACGCTCAAGGGCGCGGACGGCGTGCGCCGGCTCGACGCGCCGGGCGACTTCGTGCGGCTCGAGATTGCGAAGGCGCTCGAGCGTGGCGTGCGCGTCATCCCTGTCCTCGTGGGCGGCGCCGCGATGCCGGGGGAGGCCGATCTGCCCGAGGCGCTGCGGCCGCTGGCCGTTCACCAGGCCATCGATCTGAGAGACGCGCACTTCCACGCCGACGCGAACCAGTTGATCGATCTCCTGCAGGGCACCGTGCCCGGTCTTGGCCCGCGGCCGTGGCAGAGGAAGCCGCGATGGCTGATTCCGGCGGTGAGTGCCATGCTGGCCGTGGTCGCCGTCACCGCAGGTCTCAGGTATCGCGAGTCGAGATCGGCGGCGGCCGAAGCCGCTCGCGCGCGGGCCGTCGCCGAGAGCGTCGCCGGCAAGTGGACCGGCACGGTCAAGTACGACTGGGGTGACAGCTACGAGGAAACGTTCGAGTTCGACGTGGCGGGCGGCGAACTGTCCGGCGCGGCGTCGTATCTTCGGCGCCCCCGCGGCATCCTCGACGGCAAGCTCGAAGGCAGCCGCGTCAGCTTCACGACCAAGTCGCTGACGTCACTCAACGACAAGACGTTCGAGGACACGCACCACTACAGGGGCACGGTCGAGGGGAACGTCATCAACTTTACGTTGAGCACCGACAGCGGGGCCGAATCGCACGTGCCCGTTCGTTTTACCGTGCGGCGTTAGGCTCGATCCGCAGCACCATCCCGTCAGCTCCGGTTCGGCCGCTCGCCTGCTCGGTGACGACGTAGATGTAGCCGTCGGGGCTTTGCTGGACATCGCGGACGCGGATGTTCAGCGGCAGCAGTAG
>Ga0157376_10001629_pt1 | contig 14870 bp, 8 predicted proteins | sample M45metaG_FD_121801 | JGI IMG/M metagenome (GOLD analysis project Ga0157376, IMG submission 121801) | Miscanthus rhizosphere microbial communities from Kellogg Biological Station, Michigan, USA - M4-5 metaG | ecosystem: Host-associated > Plants > Roots > Rhizosphere > Soil | place: USA: Michigan... | reverse complement strand
GATAAATTAAAAACGGCAAACTTCTATAAATTTCAACTAGTTCCGGAATCCACCTTGGGCAACGGGGTAGATTCAAATTCTATCGCCACGACCCATGTTTTCAAGCTCATAAACTTCATTTCTGCTCTTGTATAGAGAACTTCTCCGGAACTGTCGTCAGGATCATACTTTTGTTGGATTTCAGCTCGCTCCCGTAAATGTAAGATTCTCGGCGAGCTGAGCTGACGTTGAGTCTGCTTCTTCAAATTCCCCATAGTAAGCAACTTGTCCGAGGATTCATGAACTGGAGTCGTCGAAGTGCAGTTATCTTATTATTGAGCGTTCTATCCGCTCCGACTTTTGCATCCAGCCGAATTGATCTTAACCGCGATTGGCAGTTCTGCATCGACCCTCGCGACAACGGAGAAACTTTAGGATGGCAAAAGCATCCTCCCGTTGATACTGAGTCAATCAACATTCCGCATACCTGGAACATCGGCAAACATGACAACTATCTCGGAAAAGCTTGGTATTTCCGCAGTTTTGCAGTCCCTCTGCAACCCTCAGGTAACCACTTAGAACTACACTTCGGCGCAACTTTTTACTCTTCCCGAGTGTGGTTGAACGGTGTCGAGGTCGGCTACCACGAAGGTGGCTACACAGCGTACTCACTGGACATTACTTCTCATCTCCAACCGACAAACTATCTGGCCGTCGAAATTGACAACCGTGTCACCGAGGAGACGATCCCCGGTTATGCCATGCGCCAAAAAACGCCGCGAGACGCTTGGTATGACTGGTGGAACTATGGTGGCATGGTGCGAGATGTCTGGCTCGCGGTGGCTGGACCAGTTGAAATCAACCGTCAGCGAATTCGTACGAAGATCAAAAACGATGGCGCGGTAGTCCAAGACCGGCTCTACTTGACGAGCAACTTCAAGCATGGAAAAAAAGTTTTTGTTCGTCTAACCGCGCTCGATCCTGAGAATCGTATTGCTGCAACACAAGCACAATCGTTCACGATTGCTCCAGAAGTGTCCGCGGTTGAGTTATCTCTCCCGCTCAACACCCCAAAGCTCTGGGGAATTGATCATCCGAACATTTACAGAATGTCTGTTGAAATCTCCGATGAGAGCGGACAAATATTGGACGCACAAAGCGATACGTTCGGCGTACGAAAGATTGAAATCCGTGACCGGCATCTGCTGGTGAATGGAGAGCAAGTACGCCTCACAGGTTTGGCGCGGCATGAAGAATCAATTTCGGAAGGCCTGGCCGAGACGCCGGGCATGATGCGCTACGACTACGACGATATGAAATCGTTGCAGGTCACGTTGACGCGTCCGGTCCACTATCCCCAGAACCCGTTCATCCTTGATTATGCTGACCGTCATGGAATCCTGCTCATTCCTGAAATTCCAATGTGGCAGTTTAGTGAAAGTCAGATGAGCAATCCCAAAATCATCGCATTGGTACAAAAGCAAATGCAGGAGATGATTGAGGAAACGGAGAATCATCCCAGCATATTTGCATGGAGTGTTTGTAATGAGAGTGCGACGGGAACCCCCGGCGGCATTGCATATTTCCGGGCGATGCGGGACTTCATTCGCAAGCTCGATCCAGACCGTTTTGTCAGCTACGCCGACGACAACCTGCCAAAGTTAAACCACGCGGAAGATTCCGCTGCCAACGATGCTGATTTCCTGATGATGAACCAGTACTTCGGAACTTGGCACGGCTTGGAATCAGAGCTTTCCGGCGCGCTCGACAAAGTCGGGCGCATGTTCCCAACGAAAATGGTGATCATTTCTGAGTTCGGCCTGCTGGGTTCATTTGCGCCTGATGGAGATGAAGCCGACCGCAGACGGATAAAAATCATTCAGGAACAAGTTCCGGAGTTAGCACGGCGGGATTGGATTGCCGGTGCGATTCTATGGTGTTATCAGGATTATAAATCGCGGCGTAACATTCGCTACGGGCTCGAAGAGGGCTTTGTTGACCACGGTCTAGTCGATGCATACCGGCAGCGCAAACCTTCTTATTACGTCTGGAAGGAGTTGAACGCGCCAGCGTCTGTCTCCGTGCAGTGGAACAACGACAAGAACAATGACGTTCCAGCTTCATTCACCGTGACGGTGAAGCCGAACTCAATTGCCAGCCTGCCGTCTTATCCGCTCCGTGGTTATCGGTTGAGTTGGGAACTTTATGACGACACTAAATTGCTGTCGCATGGGGAACATAGCTTTGCCGACCTAAATAATGCAGAGTCCGTTTCCGACAAGGTTGAAGGTAAGCCGCACAAGTTGCAATTGCGTCTATCACTCTGGCATCCGACTGGCGAGGTCGCTGCGGAAAAGAATCTCGATTGGAATGCTGATGGACAACAAGCGAAGCGGACAGATAATGCGACTACTCCGGCACAGTGAAGGGTAAAAACATGCGCAATCGACTTGCGTTGGCTATATTAGTTTTGTCCTCAGCGATTCCAACGGCAGTTTTTGGTCAGGATTATGCCGTAGGCGCCGATGTTTCCTTCCTCGCACAAGCCGAACAGCAGGGAGTGGTATTCAAGGATGAAGGCAAGCCACAGCCCGGTCTGCAAATCTTGAGAAATCATGGTTACAACTGGATTCGCCTTCGCTTGTTTCATACTCCAACCACTCTCCCAAACAGCCTGCCCTACACCATCGCGTTAGCGAAGCAAGCGAAAGCTCTGGGGTTCAAGTTTCTTCTCGATTACCACTATGCCGATGATTGGGCTGACCCCGGCAAGCAACCTATCCCGAAATCGTGGCAGAGCAAATCTCACGCGGAGTTAGTCACAGCGGTCTTCGAATACACACGCGACACTACGGTTGCATTTCGCGATGCAGGTGTCCTTCCGGACATGGTGCAGGTAGGAAATGAAATTACCAACGGTATGCTGTGGCCGGACGGAAAACTTCCCGCCAACTGGGACAACTTTGCGGAGCTCGTCTACGCAGGAATCAATGGCGTCGATGCCGGGCGCGGAAACAATCCCCGGCCCAAGATCATGATTCACATCGATCGCGGCGCCGATCCCAAGGGAACTAAATGGTTTTTGGATAAGTTGAATTCGTATCAGATTCCCTACGACATCATCGGCCAGTCTTACTATCCATGGTGGCACGGAAGCCTGAACGATCTCCGCAAGAACCTGCAATTCATGGCCATGGAGTATCAGAAAGACATTATCGTCGTAGAAGCAGCCTATAACTGGAAGCCGGGGAATTACATCAATAAACTTGCGCCATTTCCGGAATCTCCTGAGGGGCAACGGGAATTTCTCGACGAAGTGAACCACGTGGTGATGGAAACTCCCTATGGTCGCGGAAAGGGAGTTTTCTGGTGGGAGCCGGCGGTGAAGGGAGAATTAACCATACGTGGCTTGTTTGATGACCAATACAACGCGCTTCCGGCGATGACCGTTTTTGACCGCTTTACGCGCAAGTAAACCGGCGATTCTCGGGATACAATGTACGACGCAAAAAGCAAGGACACCCCGATGGTTCGTGCTTTTTTAACGCGTATCTGGATTAGCTGTTTGTTGCTTGGCGTTTCGGCCCTGGCTTCCGACACTTTCCCTTCTACCTACGTCGGCCGCACCTGGCAGATGCAGGACGGCCTGCCCGAACAGACTGTGCAGGCATTTGCCCAGACCAAAGACCGTTATCTCTGGATTGGCACCACTGGCGGCTTGCTGCGCTTCGATGGCGCGCGCATGGTTCTATTCGACCGCGACAATACTCCGGCATTCGCCGACAACAACATTTTCAATCTGACCGTTGCAAGCGACGGCACGCTTTGGATCGCAAGCGAAGGCGGAGGTCTCATCCGCTACCAAAGTGGCGTATTCCGTTCCTACTCCGCTAAAGATGGTCTCACCAACAATTTCGTGCGGATTGTGTATCAGGATAGCAAGGGAACAATCTGGGTGGGCAGTGACAATGGATTGTTTCGTGTCGCAGGCGAGCGCCTTGAGCGTTTTGATAATACCGAGAGCATCCCCGCAGTAGCGATACACGCAATATATGAAGATAGTAAGAATCGTCTTTGGGTGGGCGGTTCAAGGCTTTTGTGCATCACTGGAAGCACAGCCCAGGAATATCGATTGCAGGGTGAGGGAAGTCAGAATCGGGTCAAGTCTATTACGCAGACCAATGACGGAACTCTATGGGTGGGAACGATCGGTGGTCTGCACCGCATGGTTGCAGAGTCGGTCCCATTTCAAAAAGTTGAGCAAACCAGCGGAACCGTTCGCTTTCTACGCCAAACTTCCGACGGCACGCTTTGGATTGGGACGATCGGCCACGGCATCTACAAATATCGAGCGGGAGAATTTTCTCAAATCACTGCTCCAGCAAGTTTGCCCAGTAACACTGCGCTGAACTTGTTTGAAGATGTCGAAAATAATATCTGGATTGGCACGCCGACAGGAATGATAAGACTAAGCAAAACGCCGTTGCAGACGGTGGTCTTGCCTGATGCGGGCGACTACGACGCGGAGACCGTCTACCAGGACCATAACGGCGATCTGTGGGTGGCTGCTGCAAACCTGTTTCGCTTTCATGAGGGCAAAGCAACCCAGGTGCGTATTTCGGGAGTTGAGGGAGTTCGTGTCCGCAACGTTTTCCGCGATCGCGATGGCGCATTGTGGATTGGCACCGAAGGCAGAGGTGTTTTCCGCCAGGACGGTTCTCACCTTGCGCATTACATGATCAAAGATGGCTTGGTGAACAATTTCGTACGCGTGTTTCTGCAGGGAAGCGATGGAAGTGTCTGGATCGCAACTGACGAAGGCGTGAGCCGCTGGTTCAAGGGCGGGTTCACCAACTTCCAGGAACGCGATGGGTTGTGCTACTTCAGCACTCGCTCGCTGGCGGAAGACCACAACGGTGATATCTGGGTAGGAACCGACGGCGGAATCAGTCACATTCACGATGGCAAGTTTTTGTCAGACACGGTCACGCAGAGTCTTAGCAAAGAAAAGATTTGGGCCATTCACGAAGATTCCGATGGAGGCATGTGGTTCGGCACGCGGACTGGCGGGCTTTATCGCTGGCGTTCGGGAAAGCTGATTCATTACACAACAGCACAGGGTCTGGCCAACAACAGCATTTATGAGCTACTGGAAGATCGCAATGAAACCTTCTGGATCAGCGGCCCAAATGGCATTTCCGCAATCGAGCGGAGGGAATTGGACTCACGAGCGGATGACCGCGGACACCTGCTCTCACTTCGCTTGTACGGCATCTCGGACGGCCTGGAAACAACCCAGCTATACGGGGCCGAAAAACCCGGTGGAGTCGTAACTTCTCAAGGCGATGTTTCATTCGCCAGCAACAAAGGTTTAGTCCGGGTTGCGGCCGACCAGACCAAACTTTCCGGACCCGCCCCGGTTGTCATCGACGAGGTTATAGCGGACGGCCGTGAAATCCTCGGACATGCGATCACTTTAGGTCCTGACAATGCCAAACTGGAGATTCACTACAGCGTGATCCAGTTGCGTTCACAAGAGCGCGTGCGGTTTCAGTACATGCTGGAAGGGTTCGATAAGAACTGGACTGATGCCTCATCCCGCCGTGTGGCCTACTACACCAACGTTCCTCCAGGGAAATATCAATTCCATGTTGCGGCGTTGGAGATGAATAATCCACGGGAAATTTCTGAAATGTCGATCGAGATTTTCCAGAAACCACACTTTTACCGCACATCCTGGTTCGTCGGTTGTTGTGTGCTCTTGCTCGGTGCCATGATTTGGGGTGCTCACAAGCTCCGCATGCGTCAGGCACATGCCCGCTTTCAAGCCGTGCTTGAAGAGAGAAACAGGCTGGCACGTGAGATGCACGACACGCTGATTCAGGGCTGCGCAGGTGTATCTGCGTTACTTGAAGCGCATTCCAGTCTCGACGAAAACGAGCCTCATACCAAAGAGAATCTTTTGAGCTACGCTCGCGGCCAGCTGCGCACCACAATTAACGAAGCCCGCGAGGCAGTCTGGGATTTGCGTCACGCGGACGGAAGTGCTGCCAACATAAGTCCAATTCTCAACGACATGACGCAGCAGGTGAGCCACGAGTTTGGAGTGCCGGTGAAATACCAGTTTTCCGGCGAACCATTTAATTTGCATCAGTCGATAGCCCATGAAGTCTTGATGGTTGTTCGCGAAGCACTGCATAATGCCATCCGTCACGGGCAGCCGTCGAGGGTACAAGTAAAGGTCGACTTCGACGACAAGCAATTGCGCGTGGAAGTTCACGACGACGGACGCGGCTTCGACACCAAGCAGGCATCAGCATCAGGCAATGGTCACTATGGATTGGTGGGCATGCGCGAACGCGTGAAGCGCATAGGCGGCACGCTTTCCTTGAACAGCCTGGCAGGAAAAGGAACAGAGTTAATCATAAGAATTCCTCGCGACGCGTCAGCCGAGGAGCGGGGGTTACAGCTGCAAACATGAATACCGTAGAAAAAATGAAGGTGATGATCGTAGACGATCATCCGTTGATGCTGGTGGGAGTGGCCTCCATCGTAAATGCCCGGCCAGACATGGCTCTGGTAGCGCAGACAGGTACAGGGGAGGAGGCAGTGTCGTTGTTTGCCAAGCACAAGCCGGATGTGACGCTCATGGATCTCCGTCTGCCGGGGATGAGTGGAGTCGATGCTATCCGTGCGATCCGTTCAACCAATCCAAAAGCAAGGTTCGTAGTTCTTACGACTTACGAAGGGGATGCAGACATTCATTGCGCACTAGAAGCCGGCGCTCAAGGTTACGTAATTAAAGGCATGCCCTATCAAACTCTGGTCGAGGCTCTCCAGAAAGTTCATAAAGGAGGCCGCTTCCTCCCGCCGCCGGTCGCGCGAGCCCTGGCTTCGCGCATGCCGGATTCAGACCTGAGCGCGAGAGAGCAGGAAGTGCTCACCTTCCTTGCCAGTGGCAAAAGTAACAAGGAGATCGCCAACCGGCTAGGGATTACAGAAGCTACGGTGAAGTGCCACGTCAGCGCAATCCTTCTGCGATTGAACGTCAACGACCGAACTGAGGCCGTCGTAACCGCTCTCCAGCGCGGATTAGTCCATCTCTAAGCACAGGCGTCAGCCAAATCGATACCTGTTGTCAAGCCAAATACTTTTGGGTGATTCCAACTTTTGGCGGATTCGCCCTTTCCCCTCTTCATCATAGGATTCCCCTCCAGAAGAACGTGTAGTTGTTTTCAGGCTCTGTGCCGCGAATATACGCGTCGATCCATTTTGAACGACTTGATGTGGGGTGCGGCCGGGCTTGTTCTCGAGGAGGCTGTGCAATGAGGAATATCCGCCACATCGGTTGTATTTGTATTTTGTTGGCTGCAACTTTAATGACTGGTCTTGCTTTTGCGCAAAATGCTAATACCGGGGAAATCAAAGGCACAGTGCAGGATCCTACAGGCGCTGTGGTTGAAGGCGTTACCGTCACCATCTTGAATGTAGATACGGGAATCACCACCCTCACCACCACCAACGCGGCAGGTCTGTTCGATGCACCTTCAGTTCCCACCGGTTCCTACACAATCACTTTCTCGAAGTCTGGCTTCAAGGACTTGGTCCGCAAAGGCGTGACACTTCAGATACAGACCATCGCCGTGGACGCAACCATGCAAGTTGGGAATACCACCGAAACAGTTACCGTCATCGGCGATGCTCCCCTGCTGCAAACGGAAACCTCTGATCAATATGTGAACCTCGGAACCAAAGCAGTGCATGACGCGCCTCTGGTCGGTGGACGCTGGTATGACGAGTTGACTAAGGTCCTGCCTGGCTTGGGTGGAGGCGGCGGCAGGAACGCCTCCGGGGGCGAGGGGGTAGCAGTTAACGGGACGCAGGCGAACACCGCCAACTTCCAGATCGAAGGCACAACCGCAACCGATCCTCGGGACGTAAACGCGAGCAACAACTATGTTCCGATCGATTCCATTGACGAGGTGAGTATCAGCACCGCCAACGGCGGCGCGCAGACTGGAAACAGCCTGCTGTCTTTAAACGTCAATCTTAAGAGTGGCACCAACCGTTTCCACGGTTCCGTGTATGAATTCATCCAGAACGATGTGTTCGAGTCGCGGAACTATTTCAATGCGCCGATTTCCGGTTCGGGCTTTAGCGGGACGGGATGTACTAGGGACAATAATGATCCGTCCAAGTGTAAAAAAGGATCCAACCGTTGGAACCAATACGGTGCCAGCATTGGCGGACCGATTATCAAGAACAAGTTGTTCTTCTTCTTTAACTATCAGCGAAATCCCGTGGCTGGTTCTTCGGTTCAGACAGGCACGGTACCGACTGCCGCGATGCGTGCCGGTGACTTCAGTGATCCACGATTGCATGCGACGATTTTCGATAAAAATTCCTGCGCTGGAAACTGCGCAAGAACTCCGCTCAACGGCGGAACCAACATCTTGCTTCCAGGGCAGATTGATCCGATTGCCGCAAAGATCGCGGCATTCTTTCCCGATCCCACCAACAGCAACCTGACAAATAATTTCACCACGATCGTAAACACTCCAACTTTGTCGCAGTGGTATGTGGGAAAAGTGGACTACCAGCTGAGCAAGAATCACAGGCTTTCAGGATCAGTGTTTCAGCTGCCTGTCACTCTTACCTTTAATCCCAGTGCTCTTTGCAACCTGGGTTTCGACTGCACAAGGTCCACTCCCAACAATCGGAATCAGTCCTATCGCATCGCGGAAACTTGGACCATCACCCAGACGATGGTCAACGAGTTTCGCATTGGCGCCATGCGTGAGCACGATAAATATGCTCCCGCCACTTTCGAAAAGGACTTTCTCACGCAGATCGGGATGCAGCCGCAATATGGCAGCAATGCGCCGGTAAATATATTTCCCAACATCTTTATTTCGGGCTCATCCAGCGGTGTCGATGCCAGTACCAACATCACTGGCGGTGTAGTGGCCAATCTGGTGGAAAATGTTTACACCGCTTCAGATGTGGTCAGCTTGATCCGCGGCCGCCATACTCTCAAAATTGGTGGTGAACTCGACAGACAATTCCAATACGACCAGGGATGGGGTAGCTTCGGCTCTGGCGACTTTACGTTCAATGGAATCGGAACCAACAGTGGGATCTCCCCTGATTCCCGCAATGGAGGAAGCCCCGGTAGCGGCATTCCATTCGCCGATTTCTTGCTGGGCGACGTAGGCACTTGGAATGTTTTTAACAACGTCGGGACCGATATTGCCTCGTGGATTACCAGTGCTTTCGTGAACGATGATTTCAAGCTCACACCTCGGCTTACCCTGAATCTCGGTTTGCGTTGGCAGCATCAGACCGGATGGGCAGTTGCCGGAAATAAGTTTGGCAATCTCGACCTTACTCTTCCCAATCCCGGGTCGTTCCCTCCGGGTGCATTGGGCGCGATTCGATTTGGCGGAGTGGATGGCCACAATACAGTCGAGCCGAGCGTTAATTCCTGGTCGCCTAGACTGGGCTTCGCTTGGTCGCCCAAGAACGAATGGTCGGTTCGCGGCAGCTACGGTATTTTCCAGGTGCAACGTGGTACCGAGACATACGCTCATAACAATTTCCCGCCGACGCTTGGGTTGGGGCTAAATCCAAACGGCTTCATCGGCAGCGGCACTGGGCCTGTAGAAGCTTCAGGCGTTGCTTTCCAGCTACAGACGGGGCCAGCGCCGGGATCTGTGAACTTCCCCACGATCGATACTTTGTCGCCAGCTTTCAATACATTCAAGCAGGTTCCTTTCTATCCAAAGGAACTTCCACTGCAATATGTCCAGACCTCCTTGCTGAGCGTGCAGCGCACATTGCCTGCGAGCCACGTGGTTGAGTTGGGCTACGTTTACACCAAGGGTACTCACTTGAACTTCATTCGCGACATGAATGCGGTTCCCACGGATGAATTGAACGATCCTTCGAATACTGGGAAATTCAGCCCTTTCCGCCCCATCCGGCACTACACTAGTATTTATGCCCATCTATTTGACGGATGGTCTAACTACAACGCATTGCAATTCCGTGTGGTCAAGCGGGAGACTCATGGCGTGTCGTACCAGTTCAACTATTCCTGGTCCAAGCTATTGGATTCAGGAACCAGCGGCGGCCACGATCAAAATACGGATGGCTATCAGGACGCCTACAATCTGCGCGCGAATTATGGACCATCTGTAACGGACGCCACTCATAACTTCAACGGCGCAATCAGCTATGAGCTGCCCTTCGGCAGCGGACGAATGTTCCCAGTACACGGTGTTCTGGATCGTGTCGTGGGTGGCTGGCGTGTTTCGACTGTAGTTCAGGCGCGCTCGGGAGTTCCGTTCACTCCCATTCTCGCTGATGGTACAGTAAACAACTTTGATGGAAACGGCGGCGATTTTGCACTTGCCGGCTCACTCGACTGTTTCTGCGGCTACCAGCAGCGTCCTGATGTGGTGGGCGATCCGAGAGTATCGGATCCCACAATCTTCAAATGGTTCAATCCAGCAGCCTACATCGACCCGACCAATGGCGGTACCAACCACGTGTACGGCAGTGCCGGCAGGAACAGTTTGCGCGGTCCGCGATACGTGAATGTAGATTTAGGCATCGGGAAAAACTTCCGCATCATGGAAGGCATGGGCCTCGAGCTGCGCGCCGATTCCTTTAACTCATTCAATCACCCGCAATTTAATACACCCAACAACAACATACTTTCCGGTGATGTGGGCAAGATCACAAATACCACGAACTTCGGTGGTCCTGGCCGCATCATCCAGCTAGGAGCCCGATTCAGCTTCTAGTTGGCCGGGTTCAACGCTGGGCTTGGAGAAATCCGGGCCCAGCATTTTTCTTTGTTTACCGGACTCAAAACTGGTTGGTTCTAATACGTAGAATTGGAGGATGCGACCTGCAATCAAGTTCGTTGTGAAAATAAGGGAAAGTTGCGGTATCAACCCAATTGTCCTGCTGTTCTGCATTTTCTTACTGGGAAGTGCCGCGCAAACACCTGGCTCTGGCACCCAGGAAATCCAGCTTCATATGCAGCAGGCACAGGCGGCGCTGCAAGCGAAAAATCTTCGGACTGCGGCGAAGGAATTCGGCGCCGTCCTCGTTTTGGATCCGCGAAATGTCGAGGCCCACATCAATCTGGGTGTGATTGCTTTCGCTCAGGCCGACTACGGGAATGCCGCCCAGCATCTGCGCAAGGCTTTGGCGGTTCGTCCATCCATCCCGCAAGCCAAGGCCTTGTTGGGAATTTGTGAAAAGAGATTGGGGGATAGTTCTGCCAAATCTCTGCTCGAGGATTCTTTCCTCAAGCTGACAGAAAAAAAGTTACGCACACAGGTAGGGATGGAGTTGATCGGTCTATATCACAGCCAGGGCGATTCAGAGCAGGCTATTCCCATCGTCCAAAAATTAGTTGAACTGAATCCGGAAGATGCTGACATTTTATACGTTGCACAGCGCCTCTATCGCGAATTGGCTGATAACACACTCAACAAGCTGGCAGTGGTGGCGCCAGGCTCTGCACGCATGCAGCAGACGATTGCCCAACGTTTGGTGAATCAAGGCGATTTGAACGGTGCGATTGAGCATTAAAGGAAAGCCCTGGCGATCGATCCTAACAGCCCCGGCATGCATTACGAATTGGGAGAAGCAATTTTTGAAGCTGCTCCGGGAGACTCCGGCTCTCAAGCCGAAGCGGAGAAGGAGCTTGAGACCGCCATTGCGCAGGATGGAGACAGCTCTGCCATTCAATGCGAACTCGGCAAGATCGCATTAGCACGCTCCGAGTTGGAAAAAGCGGAGGCTCATTACACACGTGCTTTCTCACTTGATCCCCAAAACTCCCGTGCACAACTCGGCATGGGGCAAGTCCTGATGAATCTGAACAAGGCCGTGGAGGCGAAGAAATACCTGGAGATGGCTGTGAAATCCGATCCTTTGAACGAAGCTGCACATTATCGCCTCTCCCTGGCGTACCGTCGGCTGCAAATGCCGGAGCAAGCCAAAAAGGAAGCCCATCTTTTTGAGGAGATCAAGAAAACCAAGCAACAAGTGGAAGAGCTTTACCGGCAGATGAATATGAAGCCACAAAAATCTGACGAGGTGGTGGACTCTGAAACGCAATAAGGATGGGAGATGACCCTGGGATTGACGTTATGCCGCACATCGGCTCTGATTTTTGTAATTGTTTTGAACGTGGCGTGCGGCGGAGGGTCCCCAAGCGGCTCCAATCCCCCACCTCCTACGAAATTAGCCCCGACCATTACCAAAACATATGGCGCAACCAGTGTGCAGATGAACGGCAGCACCTCGTTAATGTTTCGAGTGTCTAATCCCAATTCAAGCATTTCCTTGAGCGGTATCGGTTTCACAGATGGTTTGCCGACTGGGCAAGAAATATCCAATCCAAATGGTTTGACGGGTAATTGCGGTGGAGGAACGATTACGGCGAACGCAGGTGCAAACAGCTTGAGCCTGTCAGGAACAAGCCTTTCGGCAAACACCTCTTGTACGTTTTCAATTAATGTCAAAGTTACCGTCGCGGGAACGCAAAACAACGTCACGACTACTATTACTTCGACTGAAGCGGGCAATGGCAGCACTGCCTCGGCGAGCCTAACAGTGGTCAGCCCTAGCCAGCAGCCACCGCAGCCGACCGACATCACCCCGATCAGCGGTGAAGTCTACTACCTGATTAACCAACAGAGCGGATTCCAAGCGGACCTCGACAGCAATTCAACAACTGTCGGCGATCACTTAGTCCAGCAACCGCGTACTTTTACCAACACCAGTCAGAGATGGACATTCACCAAGCTTACGGGAAGTTTCTGGCGCATTAGCAATGTGCGCAACAGTCTTTGCTTCGACAGCGCGAATATTTCTGGAGTAATGTCTGTGGTGCAGAATCCATGTGGTGGTGCAACTCAACAATGGATGCTCACCCCAACCGACAATGGCTACTACACAATTTCAAATAACAGCACGAGTTTGCTGATCACTAGTGCGTCATCATCTAGAGGAGCCTTTCTTCAGCAAAGCGCTCTTTCGGGAAGTGCAACACAAGCGCAGCAGTGGCTACTACGTCCAGCATTTTTCCGCGGAGTGGATAACGCTCTTCTCGAAAAGCAGGAGGCCGCTCGTATTGCCACCGGCGTCACATGGTGGAAAGACGGTGGCGTGCAAACCGATGTGCTGCAAATCTTCAAGAATCATGGCGTCAACATGGTGCGTGTGCGGCCCAGTTCTGCTCCGCCGTATTCCAACCCATCGCAAACCGGCTGTACTGCCAATGCTTGCTTCGCCGAGACCGACGCCCAGGATCTTGACCTTGCCAAGCGCGCCAGGAATTTAGGTATGAGTGTCGAACTCACCGTGCTCTTTGACGGAGGGAATTCCTCCAGCGTTCCACCAGCATGGGCCGGCCATACGCTTGATCAATTGAAAACTGATATCTACAACTACGTCAAAGCCGAAATCATGGCGTACCGCCAAGCCGGAACCATGCCTGACTTAGTTTCAATCGGCAACGAAGTTGATACAGGATTTCTCGGTGCAATCGGCAGTCCCACAGGCTCGAACTTTGGCAGTTTCGCTGCTTTACAAATCCAAGCGATGCAGGCCGTTGCGGATGCGGCTGGCGACACGACAATCGGCTCCGCAATCCCAGCACCGTTGACCTGCATTCATATCACTCCAGCTTGGGATCTTACTGACTTCTTCGCGCTAGCAAACAGCAACGGCATTCCCTACGACGCAATCTGCCAAAGCTTCTATCCGTTCTTCCACGGGCCATTGACTCCCTCGCAGGCTGCCACATCGAATCCCAACAACAAACCGATTGAGCAGAATGTTCTCAACGCGGCTGCAACCAACATTGGGAAACCAATTTTCATCATTGAAGCTGGCGAACATTACGAAAATGGTTTTCAGTCAAACGACCCTTGGTACGCTCAGCCCAGCCCTGCAACCCAAGCGCAGTTCCTGCGCGATCTTCAAACGGTACAAAATACTTTGCCGAACAACTTGGGAATGGGGATTGAGTATTGGGATCCGGCCGGGGTAAACATACCAAGAATTGGCGGTGGGTCATACAACGGCGGAACCAATCAACCAGATGCAATCTATGTTTGGAACGGCCTCACCATTTTTGATAACGCAGACACGTCGGGTACTACAAATGTGAATGATTCTAACTACTCTACGCCATTACCTGCGCTGGATGCCCTCGGCGGAAAATAAAATTCACAAAATCATGCCGATGCAGAGGACCATTTTGGTTTGGGAGCTACCTGGCTCGACTAGGCAAAATCGAGGCGGCGAAAGCGCTTGAGTTCACTAAATTTCAATATCGTTGAGTTGACGCGAAACGCTTTCCCATCAGGGGTTCGAAGCAGTAAACCTTTCTTAAACAGACGATCCATGTGGTCATAATGGTGGGATAGGTTTGCGGAGATTTTTCCGTCTTCGAGTAATTCACGAACCGTGGCTGTTCTCCGCTCCCACACTGCCTGAAGAACCTGACGCTCCCAAGGGCCAAGCTGTGCAGAAGGAGTTGTCTCGAAGAAAGATAAAAGCGATCCCATGAGCAGCGACCGATCAGATGAACTCTAAAGTTGGAAATTTAAAACAGTCAATCCCGGGACGTTGCGACTACTCTGCAGTTCTTCCGCAAAAATGTATCGTTGTTCGCGCCCCTTCGACGAAGAATGCCTGGCTTTTTATAGCTGCGACAGCTCGCAGAAAGGCCAATACTACGAACGACGAAATGTCTTGCGAAAATGTGCATCTCGAAATTTGAAAGGAGTGTTGTAGATGTGCCCGATTCGTTTCCGTACCAGCTCAGCTCTCCGTCTAGCAAATCAATTCTCAGGTGTACT
>Ga0157376_10001622_pt1 | contig 14884 bp, 10 predicted proteins | sample M45metaG_FD_121801 | JGI IMG/M metagenome (GOLD analysis project Ga0157376, IMG submission 121801) | Miscanthus rhizosphere microbial communities from Kellogg Biological Station, Michigan, USA - M4-5 metaG | ecosystem: Host-associated > Plants > Roots > Rhizosphere > Soil | place: USA: Michigan... | reverse complement strand
GTTCGATAATGGGGATTGTAATAGCGACGAGACCGGAGAAGGCGGTGAGGAGGGGGGATTTGCCGATCTCGACGCGGAATTTGGTGTAGTCCATGAGTTTGCTGCCGGCGGCGTAGACGAAGAGTAGGACGAGGAGGCAGGAGATGGTTTGAGTGAGGATCTCGCGTTTGTCGATGGTGGTGCGGGTGGGTGCAGTGAGGGTGCTCATTGTTGGAGTTTAGTGGGGATGTTGAGTTTGTAGGAATAGGCGTAGTGGTCGTAGAGAGCGATGAGGGTGTTTCCGAAGACGCGGAAGTCGCGGATTTTGTCGCGACCGTAGTCCGGGAGAAAGAAGCTGAAAAGATATTTGCCGTCGATGAGCGAATAGACATCGATGGGGGAGCCTTGGTCATAGATGGCGGATTCGTCGTTGTCTGCCTGAAGCCCAGAGTTGATAAAGAGATAATTACCGGATACACAGCTTCGCTTGTTGACAAAGAGTGGCGGGGAGGAGAGGGTGATGGATTTTTCGGAGGGAATATAGCCGACACTGAATTTGACCCGGCTGATGGTATCGATGGTTCGGGCTTTAGAGCGGATGTTGAGATTGGTGTCCATAATTATGAACTGGTTTCGATAGGCGTAGACATACACGAGCCGATTGGCAGCCGGCTGAGCGTGAAGCGCGCCTTCAGTGCAAAAAATACCATCGACTTGTTTTTCGAGGATGTTATCAGCCCTGGTGAGAGAGTCGTTTAGCTGTTTGATGAAGATATTTTGGCCGCGCTGATCCACGACCCTAAATATTGTTGAGACGGGGGAGAGCGGTGTCGCCTGGTTGAAAAAGAATTTCCCCTGGCTACGGCGGAGCAAAGAATCGTTGATGGTACCTCGCACGATGGTGGGGGACACTCCTTCGAAAAGATAAACATTGGGGGAGTCGACGTGAATCAATAATGATCTGGCAAAGCGTCCACCGGCGGAGATCATGCTTAGCCGGTGGACACTGGGATCGGCCAGATTGGAATCGATGGTTGTTATGAGACTGGGTGCGGTGTAATTGGCAAGGAAGAGCCGGGAGGAGCTGCCGCCGGCTAAGTAATAGCTGTTGACGTGAAGGTCACGGATTTTGCCTGGAGTTGCGACGTGCGGTGGCACAAGGCGAATAAACCCGTTGCTGCTGTGATTAATCTTTTCGGAATACAGGGACAGGCTGAGAATGACAAGTACGCCGCCCGAAAGGCAGTATATTAAATTAACGAAGCGCTTTTTGCCATTGACAAACCAGCCCATTCCTACTAGTTGTACTGATAGAAAGGAACATAGCAAATGCCGGGGACGATTCCGTATTGCCACATCGGCAGATTAAAATAAGGATAAACATTTGCCGTACATTGGGGACCTACCGGGTCTGTAATGCATTGGCCATCACTAAGTGCTGTTACATTGCAGTCGCCTGAGTAGGGGTCTTGGTAGTAAGCAGTCATAACCCTTTTTTTGGAGGATACTCCGTTTTGTGTAAAAGCTGAGGCGACAAATGCCAAGAGAAACATCAGGGGGAAGAGAAGTCTTAATCTTTTCATAAGAAAAGCTTTTAAGGTTAATGGATGATTCTACACCGTATGAGGCTAAGGAGTATAGGAGTAATAGGGTTGGTAGCAGATGCCGGGAAGGCCGTATTGATACATAACGAACGAGCCGCTGCCTATAATATTTACCGTGCATGTATAGCCGGTAGGGTCTGAGACGCACTGGGCGTCGATGAGCTGCGCGGTACTGCAATCGCCTTGCCAGGGGTTTTCATAATAGGCAATCAAATAGCCCTTTTTTGCGAACTTGCTTTGCTGTGTAAAGGCAGACCCCGCCAATGCTATGATGAACAAGACGGGGAAGATGAATTTTGTTTTTCTCATACAAAATACTTTAAGGTTTAATGGGGTGTTCCATGATAGGTCAGACCATCCGCTTGCGCATGCGGTATTTATAAAGACACTTATCCCCTTCGTGGGGATACCTCGATCTAAGAATTTAATTCTATGATTCCCTGCACTTTAAGCGCAGTTTTCGCATAAGTGTCTGAGTGAAAAATTAATGTGTGGTCCCGGAATTTTGAGCAGTAGCGTTTCCAGTAAGCTCTTGTTTTACTACCGAGAAGGAACTCCGGCCGGCGATAACCCCCGCCGCGCTGACCCCTTGTAGAAAACAGGTGAAGTTACCGGTCAGATCGTCGGTATAGAAGCTTATTGTCGTCTCACCGTCGGCATTGGTTGTGAGCGCATGGTTCCAATAAACAGTGGATTGCAGTCCGGAACCGAGAATATTCGAGTCACCAGCGCAAGGTAACGGGAAGGCTTTTGCCTGCAGGATCGGATCGAGCACTTTCATGAAAGCGGGCATCGCCGGGGTCGCGCAGTGGTAGGTGATGACTGGGGCGCCGAAAGATTTTCTATAGATGGCATCGGGTGGATAGATTGTGTAGCGGCCGCCTTCTACCGGCTTTACGACCGCGCAGGAATAGGTTTTGACAAAAGGACAATTCACGACATTGTATTCGGGATTCTGGGGCCCGCCATGATTATGTGTACAAACGTAATCCTCATTGCAGTGAGTACTATTGTATTCGCCTGAAATGGAGTTGTATTCGGTCTGACTCTGAGCTTTTACGACGGCCGCCTGAAGCATGTCCGATCCCGGTGGGACAATGAGGTCTTCGTTTTGAAGTGAGGCCGCACTACGGTCTGCCAGGAGAGGGTAATGAAGGGCAGCCAACTGGCGATCAAAGGTGTCGGCTCTGCTGAAAATTTCGATCTTATAGCGTTCGGGAGATTTGTCGGTGACACTCAGGTAATTGACTCCGCCCACGGGAGTTACCAGGGCATTGTATGGAAGTGCAAACTGGCCATGGGCATCTGTTTTGAAAGATGCAAAGGTATTACCCATCAACGCGAGACTCACCGGTTTTTTGACCGGATTATCATCTTCCAGCACATAACCGTATACGGGAGTGTTACCGGCGAGCCTTTTTAATTCCGGGTTGACAACAACGGATGTTGTCCATGAATCCGGCTGTTGGTCATATTGGACGATTGTCCGGGCCTGGCAGGGATCCATTCTTTTTGATGCCGCAACAGCAAGAGAGAAAATGCCAGGCAGAGAATGACCTGCCCCATCCGTCAGCCGGATATGAAGGGTTACTTTTGATCGTCGGTGGTAGTTGACGGAGTCGGGCTCTATCCGGACGTCGACGGAAGATGCCGTGCTTTCTAAGGTGGCAGACTTTTCGGATGGCGAAGTTTTGCTGGTGTATACCGGCACGATCAGTTTTTTTGATAAGTCACCGCGAGTGATAACGGCGGATAGATCGCGATATTTACCGGAGTCCAATTTAGGGCCTACGGTAATGATCACTTCACCGAAGGCATCGATGAGCTTCTCGCCTGAGATCAGTGCGTTTGAGCTGTCATATAGTGTATAGCGGAATTTGCCGCCAGAAGCAATTCCACCATAGGATGTGGTGATTTTGTAGCGAATGCGAAGACTATCATCTCCCGGCACCCAATCAGCAGCGGAGATACGAAACGATGAGGGTTGGCTCGTGCGAACGCTTATCAATTGACGGAACACGGGTTGCTCACCGGTTTCCAAAAGTGAATTAGTATAGCCGAGGAGCCAGTAATCACCTGCAGTGAGGCTATCCGGCAGGGTGAGAAATCCTTTTCCGAACCCGCTTTGCATAACAAAATGTTGTTTGGCGACAACGGATTTGCTTACGGGATCAATAAGGAGAGTATAGAGGGTATTTTGCTCCCGCATCACTTGCTCATCTCTGTTCAAAATATAACCGGTAAGCCATATCGTTTCGAGTGGTTGATATATTGATTTATCTAAATGTATGAATAGGTTAACTTTTTGGGAAATTGACTTTATATGAACGGGATTTGCAGTTTGCGAGTGAGCGGAGTGAAAAATTGTAAGGGCCAATGACAGCAGCCAAAATGACCGGTTTTTTCCGAATTTGTAGATAAAGTTCATGGTCAGGGAGTTGACTAAATCGATTTTATTAAATTAGATTACAAGAAATTCTTAGCAATAACCCCTATTAATATTTACTTAATATAAGAGGCCGGCTGATTGAACAAGGGTGATATCAAAAAAGGACAAAACAACGGCAATATTTTGCCGTCAGTAGAACAAGGACTATAGCTGGGTGGGAAAAGAAAGGACAAATTGTATTAGCTTCCCGGGAGACAGTGGGATCAGAAGGGGGCAAGGTCAGTTAATGATGGTGACAGTTTGTCTCTAAATTAGAGAAAATATGGGATGAATTGTACTCCATTAAGGTCTTTTTGCGGCCTTTTTAGGCCTCTAAAGGGCGCCTGAACTAAACTTGATTTTAAAAAGAAGTTGGGAGATCCCGACTCGAAAGTCAATTTATTTGAGGATAAGGTCCTGGCCATTGGGCGGAAGCATATCGTAGTCGTAAAAGCCGCCTGTGGACTGCGGGAATATGAGCATGAAAAGGAAAGGATCAGGGATAGGCACCGAACGGAGTTCGAAGTGCTCTTCGATAACACTTCTTTCAAATGGGCAGAAAGTGTTGATCCAGACCTTTTCGAAGACCTCATAAAAGATCTACTGGAAAGGGAACCCTTAGTATTGAGAGTGAGAAAAATGGCCAATACCGGAGAACGCGACGGTGGGACTGATCTTACTGCCGAATGGAATATTATTAAGCGGCAGTTGAAGAATGAAGATGAATATCCCTTTGAAAAGATCAATGTTGTATTTCAATGTAAAGCGCATAAGGATTCGGTAGGGAAGTCTGAGGTGCTCGACATTAGGGATACTGTAGATGCAAGAGGTTATAGGGGTTACTTCCTGGCAGTATCCGGATATATGAAGAAATCGTTGACGGATTTTTTGGATAAACTCAGAAACTCCGGCCAATTATGGGTGGATTGGTGGACTAGATCGGAGATCGAAGACCGGCTACGCAGACATGAAGACTTGATCGTTAAGTATAGGAGTATAGTCTCTCTTACCTAGCGGATATTTTGTTTGCTGACAATGTGGGTAATACATGTCGCGCATCAAACCAAGCTGAAGGAGTCGCCATCGAAAAGCCCCAAATCGCTGAGCTTGAGATGGGGAATGACAAGGAGGGCCATGAAGCTCAGGGTCATGAACGGGGCGGCGAGGGTTGAACCGAGGCCCTTGGCCATTCGATCGATGGCGATGTAGGTATCGGCGATGTGGTAGCCGTCGTCGGGGCTCATGAGGCCGGCGACGGGAAGAGGGAGGATGCGTTCGGCAAGCCTGCTTGGGTCTGGTGCAGGGTTGGCGCCCGACGCTGAACCGGGGTCGACACAGGAGAGACCGCCTTTGTGTTCGATGATGAGATTTACGGCCCGGCAGATGCTTTCGTCGTCGACGCCGATGGCGACAATATTATGACTATCATGGGCGACCGATGCCGCGATGGCCCCGCGTTTGAGACCGAAGTTCTTTATAAAGGATTTTGCAACTGGAGCGGGTTGATATCGATTTACGACGGCGATTTTCAGGATGTCCTTTTCAGGATTGCTGTTGAGTAGGCCATTGCGCGGTAGCACATCGGACACGGGAAGGACGAGCTTGTTGGTGATCAGCTGCCCTTCGAGCGCCGCGATGCAGTAGCATTGTTCGACGTTCTCCTGCTCCCCCCATTTGTCGAGTGGATATGCGAAGTCGGCGACTGTGCGAGGTGTCGCTTTGAAATTGTTGATGGGAGGGGGGGTCTGGGGTGTGGAGGGGATGCGGGTCTTTCCGTTTTCCGCAACGAGTTGTCCTTTGATGTAAGTCTGGAGTACGTGAAATTGTTGGAGGTCGTTGACAAGGATGAGATCGGCGTGGTCTCCGGGGCGAAGCCGGCCAGTAGGTAATTGGTAGTGGTCCGCCGGGTTTATGCAGGCGGCGCGCAAGACTTTAAACACGTCGATGCCACGGGCGACGGCGCGGGCACAAAGGCTATTGATGTGTCCTGCGAGGAGGCTGTCCGGATGTTTGTCGTCGCTGCAGAACATTATCTGTTGGGGCCAGTCGTTCAATAGACCGATGAGCGCATCGAAGTTCTTTGCGGCGCTACCCTCGCGGATGAGGATTTTCATGCCGGCCTGCAGTTTATCCAATGCTTCTTCTGCTGTAAAGCATTCATGGTCGGTGCTGATGCCGGCGGCGATGTATTGCCTTGCCTGTTCGCCGCGAAGTCCCGGCGCATGACCATCTACAGGCTTTCCGAGGCGGTGGGCCGCGGTGATCTTGGCCATTACTTCCGGGTCCTTGTGGAGGACACCAGGGAAGTTCATCATCTCACTGAGATATTTTATCTCGGGATTTTCGAGTAAATGGGTAACAGCGGCCACATCGAGAGTAGCACCGGCGGTCTCAAAGGTCGTGGCGGGTACGCAGCTGGGAGCGCCGAAGGAGAAATGAAAGGGCACGGTATGGCCATTGCGCATCATGAATTCGACACCCGGCATACCACATACGTTAGCGATCTCATGAGGGTCGCTGACGGTCGCGATCGTGCCGTGAACGACGGCTAAGCGCGCAAATTCGGAAGGGATGAGGAGGGATGACTCTATGTGGACGTGGGCGTCGATGAAGCCGGGGAGGATATAGGGGAGGGCAGTGCGCTCGCCAGTTGGGATGGGGCCGGCGTTGGCCATTTCGGTTGCTGGTATTGGGTTGATGGACAAGATAATACCGTTATCGATCCGGATTTCGACCAGAGTGATCTTTTGTTCGAAAATGTCTACCAGGTGGCCGCGAATTTGCATGGCTTTAACTAATATTTACCCACGAAATAACGTTATATTTAGGAAATTGAAGCACTGAGAAACTCAACGATCATATGTCACGTATCCTCTTAACGATTGTTATTGCCTTTATGGGTTCCGCCGGTGGGCGAACTACCCCGCCCCCGAGTCCTGAATCCGGAGAAGAAATTGTAGCTCACTATGTCGACGCCCTAGGGGGAAAAGAGAAGTTGCAGGCCCTCAATTCGATCCATTTGGAAGGGGTAGCTACCTTGCCCAGCGGCTTGAAGGTGAGTGCAAAGGTGTGGCGGGTGTATGACCGGCTTTACCGGATGGAACTGGAATATGGGGAAAATTATTCTATACTTGTTGCAACACCGGGCAGAGGATGGACCATCAATCCTGAAACCAAAGGGGAAGCAAAGGCGATTTCGGGGGAGGATCTGAAGGCGCTTCGGGTCGAGATCGATCCGGCGGGTCCGCTGGCCGATTATAACTCCAAAGGATTTAAAGTACAGCGGGTAGGCCTCGATACAGTGAATGGCATACCCTGCTATCAGGTGAAAGTTTCCTGTCCCTCCAATCATACTATCACCTATTCGATCGACGAGAAAACGTACTACGTTCTGCGCGAAGTCCGCCGGGGAGGTGGGATCAATTGCGGAAGTGCGCTGGCTGCTGCGATGAAGACCGGGCCGAGTAATGAGGTTACCATTGAATATGGGGATTATAAAAAGGGGCCTGGGGATTATGTGTTGCCGTATTCGATTTCGGTGAGTGGCATCGGGGCGCCGATCATTATCCAGAAGGTGGAGATCAACAAGAATGTGGATGTGGACGGGCTGAGCAGGGCAGGCACCAGATAAACCTGTTTAAATTTTTCGATCTGGCGTCATTCTAACGGAAACCCATATTGTCCGGGCTTCGACAAGGCTTTACTCGCAGCTCTTCGGGTATCGATATCAACCACCAAATACAGGCATTCATCAATATGAACATACGCCCGGCGGCCACTCCATTTGACTTGCACTTGTTCCTCTTTTAAATCGGGAATGACGCTATACTCGTTGGCGAATCGTTTTACCAGCGGTGGCGGCTTTCCTTTATCTACCGGTATTTCGAGTTCATCGACGGGTTCTTTCAAAGAACAGAGAAATCCATGCAATAAAATCTGGTTGTCAGCATTTAACAAATATGCCCAGACAGCCTCTTCGTCGCCTTCGATCACGAGGTGGTGGTCGGAATTCGCATCGTAGCTGGAAATGAATAAGTCTTCCATTGTATAACAATCTACAACAATATTACTCGTAAATTCCCGTTATCCACAGGATAACCCCAGGTCCTGCCTGGTAGGTTTGCCATCCAATACCTATTCAAAAACCAAGAACCGTCACTATGATCAAGAAGAGTACATTCGCTCTCTTATTGACCAGTTTCGTCTGCCTGACTGCTTATTCCCAATCCTTTATCGGATACGGCTACGACAATTATTCCGGCGTCAACGGGATGATCCTCAATCCCGCGACCCTGGCCGATAACAAGTATAAGGTCAACGTCAACCTGTTGTCCGTCAGCGCCCTGGCAGGGAACAACGCCTACGAAATGGACCGCAGCCGCCTTTTCGGCTTCCATTTCAAGAACCTCAACGAAGGCAACGGATTCTTTAAGGCCAACAACACGGCCTATAAGTATATCTATACCAACCTGGATATTCTCGGGCCCTCGGCGACGATCAGCCTGACACCGAAGGATGGGTTGGGGTTGCTGACCCGGGTTCGCGTGATCGGCAATGAATATAACCTGGGCGACCCGCTCTTCCGCCTTACAGGTATTTCCAATCCCGCCTTTTATAATGTCGATATCGTCAACCGGAGTCTGCAGGTGAAAATGAACTCGTTTGCCGAGGCGGGTATTTCGTACGGTCGCGTCCTGTTCAAGGATGATCGCACGGAGATGAAGTTGGGCATAACGGGCAAATATATCGTTGGGCTGGCCTATGGCATCCTTTCGTCGGGTCCGCTGGGGTTGAATGTCGACCCGGCGAATTTTATCGCCAAAGCGCAGGCTGATGTAACTGCGCAGTACAGCGGTAATCTCGATAACCTCAACGGCGGCGCCAGCCTTTCGGATATCATCAACAAACGCAGTGCCCATGGCATCGGCTTCGACCTCGGATTTGTATACGAAATGAAAGGCAAGACCCCTGATGTGACCAAGTTCCGGCTCGGGGTTTCGATAACCGACATCGGATCGGTAAAATATGCCAACAGCGCCAACAGCCGCCAGTATACGCTCAATGCCGACGCGCATAATACGCAGGAATTTGCCGAGCAGAAAGGCGAGTCGCTGAATGCTTACTTTACGCGCCTGCAGACCGCAGGCCTTGTCACGCAGAAAAGTGCGGTCGCTTCGTCCAAGGTAAGCCTGCCGACGGCGATCCATGTGAATGTGGACTATAACATCTATCAGAAGATCTATATCAATGGCGATGTGCTGTTGAATATGCTATCAACGAGCAATCCCGTCAGCCCCAATTATGTGACGACGTTTACTGTCACGCCGCGACTGGAGAAGAAATGGGTGAGCGTTTACTCGCCGGTCTCCTATAGCGCCAATGGGCAGTTGAATTGGGGTGCCGGTGTTCGGGTCGGACCTGTTTTTGTAGGCAGCGGATCGGTCCTCAGCAGCCTGTTCAAGAACAGGATCCAGTCCGCGGATGCGCATATGGGTGTGACGATCCCGATCTTCCAGCATCGTAATGCCCGGAAGGAACCGAAGTTGTCGGATTCTACCTTTAAAGAGAAGGGCCTGACCAATGACCGTGATGGCGATGGCGTTGTGGATGCGAAGGACGAATGTCCCGACAGTGCTGGCCCGGTGAAACTGATCGGCTGTCCCGACGACGACGGAGACGGGGTCCCGAACAACAGAGACAAATGCCCCGGGGTGAAAGGCTCGCCCAATTTCCAGGGCTGCCCCGCACCAGATAGTGATGGTGATAGTGTCAACGACGATGAAGATAAATGTCCGCTCGTGAAAGGCGTGACCAGCAACTATGGTTGTCCGCCGATCAAGCCTGAATATGTCTCGACCGTGAAGCGTGCCGCAGATCGCATCTTCTTTGTGCGAGCGAAAGCTGTCATCGAAGTCGTGTCCTTTGCCGAACTGGATCGTGTCGTCTCCATCCTGGAGGAAGACTCCACCCTGCGGTTACGCATCGAAGGGCACACCGATAGCGAGGGTACCGACGCGCGGAACCAGAAGCTTTCCGATCGCCGCGCACGGGCCGTGTATAATTATCTTGTGTTCAAGGGCATCAATCCGGAAAGAATGGATTATGCCGGGTATGGCAGTAAGAAGCCGCTGGCGCCGAATGATACTCCTGAGGGGATGGCTGTGAACCGCCGGACGGAAATGATCCTGATGAATTATCCGAAAGATAAAAAAAGTAAATAGGGCTTTGATTAAGCGATGAACCACTAACCCCGAAGTCTGATATGTAAGCACGACCGCCCGCACTGCCGGGCGGTCTGTTTTTTTGTGTTCAGCGCGTCGTGATGGTCTCCTCGAGTTCTTCGAGGAAGGGGATTTGTGCGGGATTTACATAGCGGCGGGCCTCGGCGAGGGGGAACCACGCGCCGCGGTCGACCTCGGGAAAGGTGTGATTGTTGCCACTACCCTTCGGCCATTCGAGTTCGAACGTATTACTCACCAATTTCTCCGGATCGAGGTCCCCGGCAATCGCCCATGCATAGACGCGCTTCCCGCCTTTCTGCCGGATCGGACTCAGCGCCTGAAAATGACCCTTGAGCGTAACACCCGTCTCCTCGCGGAACTCGCGCACAGCAGCATCCAGCGCCGGCTCGTCGTTTTTGAACTCTCCCTTGGGGATCGTCCAGGAGCCGGCATCCCTGTTCTTCCAGAAGGGCCCCCCCGGATGGACAAGGAACACTTCGAGGATAGAGCCTTGACGCCGGTATAACAGAATGCCGGCGCTTTGCTTGGTGTTCATATTAATGAAATATAACAAATCTTTCGCCAAACTGGAACTCCACGCGGCGCAAAATGGGTGAGCGCATGTCGATACTAGTGCGGCGGGGAATTCGTTATATTGGGTCCGATACAGAGCCGACCCCCTACCTATGTACCGACTGCTGACCTCCCTTTGCCTCATCCTATGCCTTGCCCCGCGGGGGCTGGCCCAGTTGTCGGTCGACTTTTCAACCAGCAAGTCCGGAGGGTGTAGTCCACTCGTCCTAACGTTTACTCCAACCATCTATGGTTCTTCCGCCGGCGCCACTTACCAGTGGGATCTTGGCAATGGTAATACTTCTACTACGGCAACCCCGCAAGCGATCTATACTTCCGTCGGGACTTATACGGTCACACTCACGGTTTCCAGCGGAGGGCGGAGTGCAAGCGCGAGTCACCCTGTTACGGTCTATGCGCCGCCGACCGCGAGCTTTGCGGCTTCGACCAACCTCGTGTGCAGCACTCCCGTTACCTTTACCAGTAACTCACAGGCCGGGGATGGCAGTTATCTCACCGGCTGGCTCTGGGACTTCGGCGACGGCAGCACGCAAAACGCCTCATCGACCATCACCCATCCTTACACAACCGTGGGCACCATGACGGTCAGCCTCACCGTCAGCGACAACCACGGCTGCACGGCCAGCACTACCCAATCCAATCTTATCAAAGTGCTGCCGCCGCTGACCGCGGGATTTACTTCGGACAAACAAGTCCTTTGCAATGTCTCCGACCCCGTGCAATTCACAAACAGCAGCTCCGGACCTGGCACGCTCACGTACAGCTGGGACTTCGGTGACGGCACGACCAGCACTCAACCCAACCCGGGACACATCTATTCACAAAAAGGTAACTACCCGGTCAAACTCACCGTCACCAACTCCGACGGCTGCGTGTCCACGGCCAACCAGGCGACGCCGCTCAACGTGGCCAATTATCAGACGGACTTCAACGCTCCCACGACCGGCGCGTGTCAGAATTCAAGCCTGACCTTTACCGATGTCAGCCAACCCTCCCCGACGACCCGGACCTGGCTGATCGACGGCTCTCCTTACAGCTACTACAATTCTCTGACCTATAACTTCCCCTCACCGGGGACACACACTATAACCCTGGCCAATACCTATGGGACCTGCCCGCAACAGACGAGCAAGACGGTCAATATAAAACCATTGCCGCCCGCCATTCCCTTTACCACGGTGCTGGCAGGGGCTTGCGGCGCACCCGTCACGGCGACGCTAACTGCCAATCCCCCCGGCGGCGGCGCCTACACCTATGATTGGATCTATAACTACACCTATGTCTATGGAAATCCCAGCGAGACCAATAGCGGCAGCAACCCCACCACCACCCATACCTTTACCACCAACGATGCCTATACGGTGCAGCTGACGGCTACCGATGCTAACGGCTGTAAGAGCACTACTTCGAAGAATATTATCATCCAGGCCCCCAACGTACAGATCTATGAACCGGCTCCAGGTACATCCAGCAATTCCTGTAATCAGCCGATCACCAAGACCCTGGCCTTCTACCCACCGACGACACCGCTCACCGGCATCAATTGGGATTTTGGGGATGGCTCCCACTCCACGGCTCCCAACCCTACGCATACCTGGACACAACCCGGTCAATACATCGTCCAGCTTTATTATACGGATGCCAACGGCTGCAATGGTGTCTCGGGCAATCGCATCTATGTCATCATCTCCCCACCCGTAAACATCGATTTCACGGCGACGCCCACGATGGCCTGCGCGGGCTCGACGATCTCCTTTTCCAGCCCGTCGGCAACCGCCCTCAATCCCCTCTACTCGACCTGGAGCTTTGGGGACGGCAGCCAATGGTTTGCCACCGGCGCGATCCATACCTATGCAAACCCCGGTGTCTATGATGTCACCTTCTATGTTCAAACCATCGGCGGGTGTAGCCAAACGGTGACCAAGCCCGCCTACATCACCATCCTTCCCACCCCGGGTCAGTACACGGGCTATACCAATACCTGTGATGGCGACAGAAGTGTCGTGACCTTTACCTATAACCAGGCCGGCGCCACCAGCATCAACTGGGACTTTGGCGACGGCAGCACCCAGGTTACCGCGGGTAATATCGGGCAGGTGCAGCACAGCTATCCCCGGACGGGCACTTACTATCCCAATATCACCGGGACCAATGGGACCTGTTCCAGTCAGAAGTCCGATGCGGTGTATGTACTGAAAAAGCAGTCGCCGGTCATCTCCGCCGGATCGAATACCGTCTGTGCCAACGCCACCCTCGCCGTCTCGCTCGCGATGGAACGCAATCCCCGGGAAACGAGTACGGGTTATTATTACGATTATACCCCACAGTTCTTTTATGGTGACGGAACGCCCTTCACGGGGACGGCGACGCTGACCAATACCTATAATGGCTATCTCAACGGCGCGTTTCAATATACCCTCTCGGGATTCCAGGCGGGCAATAGCGGGCTCTATGTCTCGACCAAAAGTTTTGGATTCAACTGTTCCGACCTCAGCAACACGATGCCCCTGACGATCCAGGGTTCGGCCACGGCTGCCATGACCGTGAGCGGCAACATCCAGTGCTTCCACAACGTGGTTACGTTCAAAGATGCTTCCACGGTTGGGCCCGCCAATAGCATCGTCCAATGGACCTGGGATTTTGGCGATGGAACTACCCAGAGCCTCAACCAAAGCGGTGCCGTCACCCATGTCTATGCGCATCCCGGAAACTATACGGCCCGGCTGACGGTCCAGGACCAGGGCGGTTGCAGCTCTTCCAGCGGCAGCGGAGTAACAAATGTGCAGGTGAATGGTCCCGAGCCCAATTTTTCCTACTCTCCAAGCCGGGTTCTGCTGGGTAATACGGTCTATTTTGCCAATCTCACCAATACGATCGGTGCGTCTGGGACCACCTATACCTGGGATTTTGGCGATGGGTCCGGCTCGACGGCTGCCAACCCGAGTCATTTGTATACCGCCCCCGGCATCTATACGGTGACGCTGACGGCGAAGGGCGGAACCGTGAATACCTGTTCGCTGACGACGACGCAGACGGTCGTTGTCAATTACTTTAATTCACATTTCCAGATCTCGCCGTTATATGTTTCCAACGGCACCTGTCCGCCGGTGCTCGCGCAATTTGTGAATACCTCCGTGAATTATTCCAGCGTGGCCTGGGATTTCGGGGATGGCTCGGGTGCGGGGAATATCAATTATCCCAGCCATGTCTATACGAAACCCGGCGGCTACCAGGTGACTTTATCCGTATACGGCAGCGGTGGGCTGATCGCGCAATACACCGACGCGGTATTTGTTCGCCAGCCTTCGGCGAGTTTGAAGGCTGTGACGCCGGCGGTCTGTGTGGGTCAGCCGACGCAATTGCAGGGTTCTGCAAAGGGCGCGCTGAACTTTGTTTTTGACTATGGGGATGGTTCGGTCAGTAATGGACTCGACAGTGGGGTCACGCACCAGTATGCAAAGAGCGGGGATTATACGGCCCAACTGGTGGTGACGGATACCGTTGGCTGTTCGGTGGCGGCTAATGCGAATGTTTCGGTGTACGTGAATCCGTTGCCCACGGTAGGGGTTAGCCCGGTTGATCCCCATGTCTGTCTCGGTAGTGGCATCGTGCTCACTGCCACCGGGGCCAGCACGTATGTTTGGACGCCGGCGACCAGCCTTGACGATCCGGGCAGTTCGACCCCAACGGCCTCGCCGGTGGTGAATACTACTTATAATGTTTTGGCCACCGACGCGAATGGTTGCCAGGGACAGGGTATCATCGACCTGAAGGTTGTGATGCCGCAGACGCTAAGCGTCTCACCTGACTCGACGGGGCTTTGTCTTGGGGATACGGTGGCGCTGCATGCAAAGGGGACGGATGTGTACCAGTGGATCGGTGATGTTGCCGGTCTGAGCTCTGTTTCTTCGGGCAGTCCGCTGGCGTCGCCGCCGCAGACTGTGCATTATAAGGTGGTGGGCAGCGATGCATACGCTTGCTTTAGCGACACGGCAGCGATCACCCTGACCGTGCTTCCCTTACCTACCGTCAATGGGGGCGACGATGTCGAAGTGCTG
>Ga0157376_10001621_pt1 | contig 14892 bp, 11 predicted proteins | sample M45metaG_FD_121801 | JGI IMG/M metagenome (GOLD analysis project Ga0157376, IMG submission 121801) | Miscanthus rhizosphere microbial communities from Kellogg Biological Station, Michigan, USA - M4-5 metaG | ecosystem: Host-associated > Plants > Roots > Rhizosphere > Soil | place: USA: Michigan... | reverse complement strand
CCGAGCTGCACGCTGATGTTCAAGCAGGAACTGCCGCTGATGTATCCGCAGGACGCCGACGTTCAGGCCGTCAAGGAAGCGATGTGGGACCCCTTCGAGTACCTGATGGCGCGCAAGCGCGACGGCCTGCTCAAGACCGACTTCTCGCAGCCGTTGGGCAAGGTGAGCTACCACGTGCCGTGCCACACCCGCGTGCAGAACATCGGCAAGAAGACCGAGGAAATGCTGAAGATGATCCCCGGCACCTTCGTGCAAACGAACGAGCGCTGCTCGGGCCATGCCGGCACCTTCGGCGTCAAGAAACTCTTTCACGAGCAGGCGATGAAGATCGGCAAGCCGCTGTTCAAGCGCATGGCCGACCACCCGCAAGGCGGCCAGCCCGACTACATCAGCTCCGATTGCCCGCTCGGCGGCCACCACATCGACCAGGGCTTCGACGTCAATTCCCTCGGAACGCCGAAGCTCGAACACCCGCTTTCGCTCGTGCGGATGGCGTACGGATTGAAATGACCATGCAACTCACCGGCAAGATCACGCCCGAGAGCCTGATGACGCTCGAGGCGTACAGCAAGTACCGCAAGGCGCACAAGGCCGACGTCATCGCCCACCGCAAACTGCGCAGCGTCCCGCTGGGCGAGCACATCACGCTGCAGTTCGAGAGCGAACTCACCGTGCGCTACCAGATCCAGGAGATGCTGCGCATCGAGAAGATCTTCGAGGAGGAAGGAATTCAGCAGGAGATCGACGCCTATGTTCCGCTGATGCCGGACGGCACCAACTGGAAGGCGACGATGATGATCGAGTACCCCGACGTCAACGAGCGCAAACGCGAACTGGCCCGCCTGATCGGCGTCGAGGACCGCATGTTCGTCGAAGTCGAAGGGCACGAGCGCGTCTATGCCACCGCCGACGAGGACCTCGATCGCGAGAACGAGGAGAAGACATCCGCCGTGCATTTCGTGCGCTTCGAATTCACGCCGGACATGATTGCCGCCGTCAAGGCGGGCGCGAACGTGAAGCTCGGGTGCGATCACCGCAACTATCCGGCCCACGTGACGATCGCCCCGGAAACGCTGGCTTCGCTGGCCGGCGATCTCAGGTAGGCGCGAAGAGGTCGACCCGGTCGGTGATCACGCCGTCCGTGCCGAGGTCGAACAGGCGCTGCGCGGCCCATTCGTCGTTGACGGTGTAGCTGAGGCACCGGAAGCCCGCGCTTTTGGCTTGCGTCACGGTGCTGGTGTCCCAGAGCACATGATTGCAGACGATGGCCTCGCAGCCGAGGCCCAGCGCCGTCTCCAGCCAGCCGTTCCACAGGTGATCGAGCAATAGGCCGCGCGGCAATTGCGGCGCGGCTTCCTGCGCGCCTTCGAGCGACTCGGTCTGGAACGAAGTGAGCAGCGGCGGCACGCCGGCGCCCGACCACAGCCGTGCCGCGGCAGCGGCGACGACTTCGCCGGTGCGGCGCTCGAGGCCGGGCGTCGGCTTGATCTCGATGTTCAGGCAATGGCCATTGCGCAGGCAGAAGTTTGCGATGTTGTCCAAGGTGGGCAGCGGCTCGCCGGCGAACGCGCGCGAATGCCAGCTGCCCGCATCCAGTTGCGACAGCGCGCTCCACGGATGGTCGCCCGCCGTGGCGCTCGCGCCTTGCCCCAGCACCACCAGGCCATTGGTCGTCCGCTCGAGCGTGCTGTCGTGCATCAGGAAAGGCACGCCATCGGCCGAAAGTTTCGCGTCGCACTCGAACATGCGATAGCCATGGCTTGCGCCCAGGCGGAAAGCGGCCAAGGTGTTTTCCGGTGCGAGCTTGCCGGCGCCGCGGTGCGCGATCCAGCGTGGATAAGGCCAGGCGTCCACTAGATTCGCTTTCCGGAAGCGGCATCGAACCAGTGGACCTTGTCCTCGCGCGGGGCGACGTGGATCGTCGTGTCAGGCGCGGGGGCCGCCGCACTTTCCTCGGTTCGAACGATGACTTGCTCGGTGCCGAGCCGGCAATAGACCAGGCGCTCGGCGCCCAGCAGCTCCGATGTTTCTACGCGCAAGGGCCAGCCGCTCGGGCCGATATCGAGGTGTTCGGGCCGCACACCCATGACCGTGTCCGGCCGCGCGCCCGGCGCGTTTTTCAGCAGGTTCATCGGTGGCGACCCGATGAAGCTCGCGACGAACGTGGATGCCGGCCGGTGATACACCTCTTCCGGCGTGCCGAACTGCTCCATCTTGCCCGCGTTCATCACGATCATGCGCTGCGCGAGCGTCATCGCTTCGACCTGGTCGTGCGTGACGAAGAGCGAAGTGATGCCCAGTTCGCGATGCAGTTTCTGGATCTCGATGCGGGTCTGCGCGCGCAGCTTGGCATCGAGGTTGGACAAGGGCTCGTCGAACAGGAACACCTGCGGCTGGCGCACGATGGCGCGACCCATGGCGACACGTTGGCGCTGCCCGCCCGAAAGCTGGCGCGGCGTGCGTTCCAGCAGGTGGCCCAGCTCCAGGATGGCGGCCGCCTTGTCCACGCGCGCCTTGATCTCGGCCTCCGGCATCTTGCGGATCTTGAGGCCGTAGGCCATGTTGGCGAAGACGGACATGTGGGGATACAGCGCATAGTTCTGGAACACCATCGCGATGTCCCGCTCCGCCGGCTCCAGTTCGTTGACCACCTTCCCGCCGATCTCGATCTGCCCGCCGGAGATTTCTTCCAGCCCCGCGACCATGCGCAGAAGGGTGGACTTGCCGCAACCCGACGGTCCGACGATCACGACGAATTCCCCGTCGCCGATCTGCGCGTTGACGCCGTGGATGACCTGCAGTTCGGTGCGGCCCTTGCCGTAGCGCTTGACGACGTCGCGAAGGATGATGGCTGCCATGCTGTGCTGTTCTTCCTAGTCGATTACTTCTCGGTGTCCACCAGGCCCTTGACGAACCATTTCTGCATCAGCATCACCACCAGCGCCGGCGGGATCATCGCCAGCACCGCGGTCGCCATGACGACGTTCCACTCGACCTGCGCATCGCCGCCCGAGGAGATCATCTGGCGGATGCCCATCACCACCGGGTACATGTTCTCCTGGGTCGTGACCAGCAGCGGCCAGAGGTACTGGTTCCATCCGTAGATGAACTGGATGACGAACAGGGCGGCGGTGCTGGTCGCCGAGAGCGGCAGCAGCACGTCGATGAAAAAGCGCATCGGCCCGGCGCCGTCCATGCGTGCTGCTTCCGCGAGTTCATCGGGGACCGTGAGGAAGAACTGGCGGTAAAGGAACGTGGCGGTCGCCGAGGCGATGAGCGGGATCGTGAGGCCCGCATAGCTGTTGAGCATCCCGAAGTCGGAGACGACCTTGTAGGTCGGCAGGATCCGCACCTCCACCGGGAGCATCAGCGTGATGAAGATGGCCCAGAAGAAAGCCATGCGGAAGGGAAAACGGAAATAGACGATGGCGAAGGCGGAGAGCAGCGAGATGGCGATCTTGCCGATCGCGATTGACAGCGCCATGACCAGGCTCACCGTCATCATGCGTCCCACCGGGGCGTGCGAGCCGCCTCCCGTGCCTTCGCCGAGCAAGGCGGCCCGGTAGTTCTCGATGGTGTGACTGCCCGGAAGCAGCGGCATCGGCACCTGCACGGCATCCTGTGTCGTGTGCGTCGACGCGACGAAGGTCAGGTATACCGGGAAGGCCACCACGAGCACGCCGGCGATCATGACCAGGTGCGTGAAGATCTTGAGGAGCCGGTTGCGCTCGACCATCAGTAATTCATCTTCTTCTCGACGAACCGGAACTGGATCACGGTGAGCACGATCACGATCGACATCAGGATGGCCGACTGCGCGGCGGAGCCGCCGAGGTCGAGCGCCTTGAAGCCGTCGAAGTAGACCTTGTAGACGAGGATGGTGGTTTCCTTGCCGGGGCCGCCGTGGGTAGCCGCGTCCACGATGCCGAATGTCTCGAAGAACGCATAGACCACGTTGATCACCAGCAGGAAGAAGGTCGTCGGCGACAGCAGCGGGAACTGGATGGTCCAGAAACGCCGCCAGGCGCTTGCGCCGTCGATCGCCGCGGCCTCGATCAGCGAGCGCGGGATGCTCTGCAAGCCGGCAACGAAGAACAGGAAGTTGTAGGAGATCTGCTTCCACACGGCGGCCATCACGATGAGCGCCATGGCGTCGTTGCCGTTGAGAAGCGGATTCCACGCGAAGCCGGCGGTGCGCAGCCAGTACGCGAGCACACCGATGTTGGACGAGAACAGGAAGAGCCACACCACGCCGGCGACCGCGGGCGCGACGGCGTAGGGCCAGATCAGGAGCGTGCGGTAGAAGAGCGCGCCGCGGCCCACCCGGTCGGCGAAGTAGGCGAGGAACAGCGAGATCGCGATGCCGAAGAAGGCGACCAGCACGGAGAACACCGCCGTGGTCTTGAACGATTCGAGATAGGTTTCGTCGGCGAACAGGTTGCGGAAGTTCTCCAGCCCGACCCATTGCACCGAGGTGCCGAAGGCGTCCTGCTGCTCGAACGACTGGATCAGTGTCTGGATCGCCGGCCAGAAAAAGAACGCCGCGATGACCACCACCTGCGGCGCAAGCAGCACCCAGGGCAGCCACGGCGACTTGAAAGTGACCCTCTTCTCCATGCCGTCAAGTTTCTCGTGGAATGAAAGACAAGGCTCCCCGGGTCAGGCCCGGGGCCCCCTCTCGCGGGCGAAGACTCAGCCCTTGTTCGCTTTTTCGAAACGCTCCAGCAATTCGTTGCCGCGCTTGACGATGGAATCGAGTGCTTCTTTCGCGGTCTTCTTGCCGGCCCAGACCTGTTCGAGTTCCTCGTCCTCGATCGTGCGGATCTGCAGGTAATTGCCCAGGCGGATGCCGCGCGACTTGTCGGTCGTCTTGCGGATCATCTGGTTCACGGCGGTGTCGGTGCCGGGGTTCTGCTTGTAGAAGCCGGAGTCCTCCGTCACCTTGTACGCGGCCAGCGTGATCGGCAAATAGCCGGTGCGTTTGTGCGTGGCCGACTGCACTTCGGGCCGCGAGAGGTAGTCGAAGAAGGTGGCGACGCCCTTGTACTCCTCGGGCTTCTTGCCGGCCATGACCCACAGGCTGGCGCCGCCGATGACTGTGTTCTGCGGCGCACCCGGCACGTCCGGGTAGTACGGCAAGGTCGCGACCGCGTACTTGAACTTGGCGTTCTTGGCCACGTTGCCGTAGAAGCCGGACGACGTGGTGATCATCGCGCACTCACCCGAAACAAAGGTGGCCTCCGGCGCGTTCTCGCGGCCCTTGTAGACGAACAGGCCCTGCTTGGCCATGTTGGCCAGGTTCTCGATGTGGCGCACGTGCAGCGGCGAATTCGCGATCAGGCGCGCATCGGGTCCGTCCAGGCCGTTGCGCTTGGTCGCCAGCAAGGTGTTGTGCCAGGTGGAGAAGCTCTCCATCTGGGTCCATCCCTGCCACGCGATGGTCAGCGGGCACTTGTGGCCGCTGGCCTTGAGCTTGGCGGCCGCCAATGCCACTTCCGGCCAGGTCGCGGGCGGCTTGGAGGTATCGATGCCCGCTTTCTCGAACGCGTCCTTGTTGATGTAGAAGACCGTCGTCGAGCTGTTGAAGGGAAAGCTCAGCATCTGGCCGTTCGGGGCCGTGTAATAGCTCGCGACCGCGGGAACATAGGCCTTGGGGTCGAACTTCTTGCCCGCATCGGCCATCACCTTGTAAACGGGCACGATGGCGTTCTTGCTGGCCATCATGGTGGCGGTGCCGACTTCGAACACCTGCAGGATGTTCGGGGCATTGCCGGAGCGGAACGCGGCGATGCCGGCCGTCAGCGACTCGGCATAGGAGCCCTTGTAAACGGGAACGACCTTGTATTCCTTCTGGCTTGCGTTGAAATCCCGGGCCAAGTCGTTGACGACCTCGTTGTTCACGGCCGTCATCGAATGCCACCACTGGATTTCGGTCTGGGCCTGCGCCGGCAGGACGAGGGCAACCGCGAGGGCCGCGGCGGAAAGCTGCAATTTCATGGGGACTCCTGAGTTTGAATCGCGTCAAGCGTACGGATGTTTTATGACAGCGGATTTGACCGACCGCACGGTCTGCTAACAAGCGGGGTTTCCATAGGGACGGGCCAGGGGTCATGCTGCAGTGCGGTAACATCTCCCCTCAGCCGCGGTTGATTCGTTTGGCTGAAGAAGCGAGCCCACCCCCGAGGCGCCTTCGGCGCTTCCCCCTCAAGGGGGCGCCACCAGCGGCCCGGCGAAGCCGGTTCCGCGGTGGCCCCCGCCAAAGATGAACGCACCGACGACGCTCGATCACCTCATGGCAGCGGCTGGCGCCGATGCCCCGCGCCTGCGCGAGATTCCCTACAACTACACTTCGTTCTCCGACCGCGAGATCGTGATCCGCCTGCTGGGCCTGCGCGCCTGGGAGGTGCTGAACCAGCTGCGCGAGGAGCGCCGCACGGGCCGCTCGGCGCGCATGCTGTACGAGGTGCTGGGCGACATCTGGGTCGTGCAGCGCAATCCTTACTTGCAGGACGACCTGCTCGACAACCCCAGGCGCCGCGGCCAATTGGTCGACGCCTTGCATCACCGCCTGACCGAAGTCGGCAAGCGGCGCACGCCCGATACCGACCCCGAGCGCGACGTGCTGGTCGGCGAGCTCCTGAAAGCCGCGGGCCGCGCGGTCGACGCCTTCGACGAGAGCTTTCGCGACATGGCGGAACTGCGCCGGCGCACGCAGCGCACGCTGCGCCGCTACACGGCCAAGGACAACATCAAGTTCGACGGGTTGTCCCGCGTTTCGCATGTGACGGACGCCACCGACTGGCGCGTCGAATACCCGTTCGTGGTGCTGACGCCCGACACCGAGGGCGAGATGGCCGGCCTGGTGAAGGCATGCATCGAGCTGGGCCTCACGATCATCCCGCGCGGCGGCGGAACCGGCTACACCGGCGGCGCCGTGCCGCTCACCTGGAAAAGCGCGGTGATCAACACCGAGAAGCTCGAGGCGATGACCGAGGTCGAGCTGGTCGCGATTCCCGGCCACGCCGATCCGCGCCCGACGGTGTGGACCGAAGCGGGGGTTGTGACGCAACGCGTCGCCGACGCGGCGGAACGGGCGGGCTACGTGTTCGCGGTCGACCCCACGTCCGCGGAAGCCTCGTGCATCGGCGGCAACATCGCGATGAACGCGGGCGGCAAGAAGGCCGTGCTGTGGGGCACGGCGCTCGACAACCTGGTCTCGTGGCGCATGGTGACGCCGCAGGCGCAGTGGCTGGAGGTCACGCGCCTGGACCACAACCTCGGCAAGATCCACGATGCGGCGTTGGCGACGTTCGAATGCCGCTACTTCGAGGCCGACGGCAAGACGCCGGTGCGCATCGAGCGACTCGAGATTCCCGGCTCGACGTTCCGCAAGGAAGGCCTGGGCAAGGACGTCACCGACAAGTTCCTCTCGGGTCTGCCCGGAATCCAGAAGGAAGGCTGCGACGGCCTGATCACCAGCGCGCGCTGGGTGGTGCACCGCATGCCCGCGCACACCCGCACCGTGTGCCTCGAATTCTTCGGCAATGCGAAGGACGCCGTGCCCAGCATCGTCGAGATCAAGGACTTCATGTTCGCCGAGCAGCAACGCTCCGGCGTGCTCCTGGCGGGCCTGGAGCACCTGGACGACCGCTACCTGCGCGCGGTGGGTTACTCGACCAAGTCCAAGCGCGCCGTGCTGCCGAAGATGGTGCTGGTGGGCGACATCGCCGGCGACAACGCCGACGACGTGGCGCGCGTGACGTCGGAGGTCGTGCGCATCGCCAATTCGCGCAGCGGCGAGGGCTTCATCGCGATCAGCCCCGAAGCGCGCAAGAAGTTCTGGCTCGATCGCAAGCGCACGGCTGCCATCAGCAAGCACACCAACGCCTTCAAGATCAACGAAGACGTCGTGATCCCGCTGCCGCGCATGGCCGAATACACCGACGGCATCGAGCGCATCAACATCGAGCTGTCGCTCGCCAACAAGATCCGCCTGGCCGACGAGCTGGAGGCGTTTTTCGCGCGCGGCAACCTGCCGCTCGGCAAGCAGGACGACGCGGGCGAGATCCCGTCGGCGGAATTGCTCGAAGATCGCGTCGGGCAAGCGCTGGAGCTGGTGCGCGAGGTCCGGGCACTGTGGCGAGGCTGGCTGGACCAGATCGATGCGCTGTTCCCGCAATTGCAGGACCACACGCTGCGTGCGAGCTGGAAGACGCAGATCCGCGGGCCGCTCGCGAACATCTTCGCGGGCCAACCGTTCGCGCCCATCCTTGCCGAGGCGAATGCGATCCACAAGCGCGTGCTCAAGGGCCGCGTCTGGGTCGCCCTGCACATGCACGCCGGCGACGGCAATGTGCACACCAATATCCCGGTGAACAGCGACGACTACGACATGTTGCAGACGGCGCATGCGGCCGTGAAGCGGATCATGGTGCTGGCGCGTTCACTCAACGGCGTGATTTCCGGCGAGCACGGCATCGGCATCACCAAGCTGGAATTCCTCACCGATGAGGAACTCCAGCCGTTCGCCGACTACAAGCAGCAGGTCGACCCGGACGGGCGCTTCAACAAGGGCAAGCTGCTGCGGCACCGGCAGGCCGATTCGGTGACCTCGGTCTATGCCGACCTGACCAACGCCTACACGCCCAGCTTCGGGCTGATGGGCCACGAGTCGCTGATCATGCAGCAGTCGGACATCGGTGCGATCGCCGACAGCGTCAAGGACTGCCTGCGCTGCGGCAAGTGCAAGCCGGTTTGCGCGACGCACGTGCCGCGCGCCAACTTGCTGTACAGCCCGCGCAACAAGATCCTGGCGACATCGCTGCTGGTCGAAGCGTTCCTGTACGAGGAGCAGACGCGGCGCGGCGTCTCGATCAAGCACTGGGAAGAGTTCGAGGACGTCGCGGACCACTGCACGGTCTGCCACAAGTGCGAATCGCCTTGCCCGGTGAAGATCGACTTCGGCGACGTGTCGATGAACATGCGCAACCTGCTGCGCAAGATGGGGCAAAAGAGCTTCCGGCCCGGCAACGCGGCCGCCATGTTGATGCTCAACGCGACGAGTCCCGAGACGATCAAGCTCCTGCGCACGGCGATGGTGGACATCGGCTTCAAGGCGCAGCGCATGGCCAATGACCTGATGCGTGGCCTCGCCCGCAAGCAGACCGCCAAGCCGCCGGCAACGCACGAGACCGCGCCGGTCAAGGAGCAGGTCATCCACTTCATCAACAAGAAGCTGCCGGGCGGCCTGCCGAAGAAGACGGCGCGCGCGCTGCTGGACATCGAGGACAAGGACTACGTGCCGATCATCCGCAACCCGAAGACGACGACTTCGGAGACCGAGGCGGTGTTCTATTTCCCGGGCTGCGGATCGGAGCGCCTGTTTTCGCAAGTGGGACTGGCGACGCAGGCGATGCTGTGGCACGCCGGTGTGCAGACCGTGCTGCCGCCGGGCTATCTGTGTTGCGGCTATCCGCAGCGCGGCTCGGGCCAGTTCGACAAGGCCGAGAAGATGATCACCGACAACCGGGTGCTGTTCCACCGGGTGGCCAACACGCTGAACTACCTGGACATCAAGACCGTCGTCGTCTCGTGCGGCACCTGCTACGACCAGTTGCAAGGCTACGAGTTCGGCCAGATCTTCCCGGGCTGCCGGATCATCGACATCCACGAGTACCTGCTCGAAAAAGGCATCACGCTGCCCGCTGGCCAAGGCGGCTTCATGTACCACGAGCCTTGCCACAACCCGATGAAGCTCGGGGATTCGATGAAGACGGTGAAAGCGCTGATCGGCGACAACGTGCGCAAGTCCGACCGTTGCTGCGGCGAATCCGGCACGCTGGGCGTCACGCGGCCCGACATCTCGACGCAGGTGCGGTTCCGCAAGGAAGAAGAACTGCGCAAGGACGAAGCAGCGCTGCGGGCAAGCGGTGCCGTCGGAGCGAAAGAGAACATCAAGATCCTCACCAGCTGCCCCAGCTGCCTGCAAGGCCTCTCGCGCTACGGCAACGACCTGCAGAACGGCCTGCTCGAGGCCGACTACATCGTCGTCGAGATGGCCAACCAGATCCTCGGCGAATCCTGGATGCCCGATTACGTGCAGGCGGCCAACCAAGGCGGCATCGAGCGCGTCCTGGTGTGATGAAGTCTCCGGGCTGCCCGTTGTGCGAAGGGCCGGGCGGCGCGATCGTCTTCCAGGGCGACAGGTTTCGCGTGATCCGGTCGGCCGAGGCGGGCCTGCCGGCTTTCTATCGGCTGGTCTGGAGCGCGCACGTGCGCGAATTCTCCGATCTCGCCCCGGCGGACCGCCACCTTTGCATCGATGCGGTTGCCTGTGTCGAAGAGGCGCTTCGCCGGCACCTGGACCCCGTCAAGTTGAACCTGGCGACGCTGGGCAACGCGGTGCCGCATCTGCATTGGCACATCGTCGCGCGCTTCGAATGGGACAGCCATTTCCCGGGCGCGCCGTGGGCGGCGGCGCAGCGGCAAGTAGCCCCAGAGGCGCAAGCGCGCATCGAAGCCCTGCTTCCTCCGCTCGAGGCCGACATCGCCGCGCGCCTCGCGGCATTGCCCGGAAATCGCACGGCAACGTGAATTCCGCACGTTGATTGAGCGCCGGCTGGCGCCTCGAAGTGAGTTCTCAATGGCTCAACCGTGTATAACCCGGTAAGCAAGGGGTATTCAGAGGAAAGAAAGGTTTCCGGAGGTTCACTGATGGTTGCCGTACAAAATCGAAAATCGCCCTGGGCACCGGTCCTGCTCGGGACCTGCCTGGTCCTGGCGACCACCGGAGCATTGGCGCAACAAGCCGGGGAAGTGGAATTTGCGCGAGGCGTGGGCTTTGCGCAGACTGGCGGGCAGACGCCACGCACGCTCGGCAAAGGCCTGCAGCTGAAAGAGGGCGACCGCCTGACGACGGCGGACGGCAGCTCCGCGATCATCAAGCTCGAGGACGGCACGCGCATGACCGTGCGGCCCAACTCCGAGATCGTCTTGCAGCAGTACCATTTCAAGGAGAACGCGCCGGACAACGGCATGCTGATGCAGCTGGTTCGCGGCGGTTTCCGTGCGGTGACCGGCCTCATCTCCAAAGGCTCGCCAAGCGCCGCGCGCATCCAGCCGGCGACGGCGACGATCGGGATCCGCGGCACCGATTTCGACGCGCGGCTGTGCGCCACGGATTGCGGTGCCGAGTCCGCAGCCGTGCCCGCGGCGCCGCGGCCCAATGCCATCCTGGCCAGCGCGCGCGTGATTTCGTCGCGCGGCGACGTCAGCGCCGTCGACAGCAACGGCCAACGGCGCCACCTGGTGGACGGCGGCAGCATCTATCCGGGCGACCTGGTCGAAACCGGACCGGCGACGCAGGCCGTGCTGGCGTTCCGCGACGAGTCGCGCGTGACGCTCGGCTCGACGACGCGTTTCCGCGTGGACAACTTCGTCTTCGACAACCAGAACGCCGGCGAAGGCCGCTTCCTGATGTCGGTCCTCAAGGGTTCCGTGCGGGCGCTCACCGGGCTGATCGCCAAGGCCAACAACCGCAATGTCGGCTTCAGCACCGCGACGGCCACCATCGGGATTCGCGGAACGGGTGTGGACATCAATTGCACCGGCGCCTGCGCCGGCGAAGGCGGGGATTCCGGCTCCGGCCTGACACTGTTCACGTGGCTCGGTTCGATCGTCGTCACGCCGCAAGGTCAGACCGCGCTGCAGGCGCTCGAAGCCGGCCAGGGCCTGTTCATCGGCCCGAACGGCATCCAGTTGATCCAGAACCAGCCGCCGATGGATGGCCCGCGACCCGACGGTGTCAACGTGCCGCCGAAGTTGTTTTCAAACGACAACGTTTCCGATGCTTCGGAAGGCCTGTTCGTCTACGTGCGCGATGGCCAGATCGAGATCGCGACGGCCGGTGAGGTCCTGCACCTGGGCAAGGGCGAAGCAGGCTACGCCGGCTCTGACGGCGTCAACCGTCCGAATACGGTGCCCAAGTTCATCGACTTCGACAGCCTGCCGATGCCGACGTCGCACAACCCTCTGCTGGTCAGTCTTCTGTCGGAGTCCGGCATCAAGCCCAACAACGCTTGCCATTAGGCACCGAGGGTGACAATTCAAACGGTCCGATGAGACAATTCCCACCGAGTCGGATTCGAACAAGAGGGGCGAGGAACAGTATGGTCACAGGGTCTTGCGCGCCCCGTTTGTGCGGCGGCGGGCGCCTCCGCATGGGTTTGCTGGCATTGGCCGTCATGGGCGCGATCCCGGCGGCGTTCGGCCAGGCGGCGCCGGCCATGCCGGCCGCGGCCGCCGCGCCGGTCTTCGCCATCAAGGGCTTCAAGGTCACCGGCGACAACCCCCTCGGCGACGGCGAAACCTCGCGCGTGCTCGCGCCGTTCCTGCGCGCCGATGCCACCATGGACACGCTCCAGAAGGCCACGGCCACGCTCGAAACCGCATTGCGCGACCGCGGCTTCGGCTTGCACAGGGTCGCGCTGCCGCCCCAGGAAGTGGGCGACCAGGTTACGCTCAACATCGTCAAGTTCACGATCGGCAAAGTGACGATCGAGGGCCGGAGCATTTACGACGAAGGCAATATCCGCCGGTCGCTGCCCGAACTACGCGAAGGCGAAAGCCCTAATTTCCATCGCCTCGCCGTGCAGACCGCGATCGCCAACGAGAACCCGAACAAGCAGGTCCAAGTTGGCCTGCGCGAGGCCGAGGAGCCCGATCGCATCGACGCGACGATCACCGTCAAGGAACAGCGTCCCTGGACGTTCAGTGCGAGCCTCTCCAATGCCGGTACCGAATCGACGGGTCGCGACCGGCTGACGATCAGCGGCGGCCATACCAACTTGTGGGACCTCGATCACCAGTTCGTCGGCGCATACACGACCTCGGTGCAGCGGACTAGCGACGTCAAGCAGCTGGGCCTGTCGTACAAGGTGCCCCTCTATTCGCTGGGCGGCGTCGTCGGCGCCAGCTACACCCGCTCGGACGTGGTCGGCAATTTCGGCGCCTTCAGCAGCACCGGCGCCGGCCATACGCTGGGCGTCAATTACCTGCTGTACCTGGCGCCGCAAGGGGGCCGCCGCAGCTACGTGTCGCTCGGTGTCGACGACAAAGTGTTCAAGGCGACCACGATCGACGGTGTCGTCGCCGGCATGGACCGCCGCAGCCGGCCGTTCACGCTCGGTTATTCCGCGCGCACCGAGAGCGACACGTCGGTATGGGGTTACAACGCGGATCTCGCGATGAACCTGCCGGGCGGCGCGAACAACGACCTCACGTCCTACCAGAGCGAGGACAGCCGCATCAGCACCACGCACTGGAAGGCGGTGCACGGCGGCATCAATTACGGCGCGCCTCTGATGAAGACTTGGTTGTGGTCGGCGCGGGCGCAGTTCCAGTACAGCCCCGACGTGCTGATCTCCGGCGAGCAGTTCGGCCTGGGCGGCATCGGCTCGGTGCGGGGCACGAGCATCGACCGTCCCGTCACCGGCGACAAAGGGCTCTCCGGCACGCTGGAACTCAACACGCCGGAATTGCAGCCTGGCCTGCGCCTGCTGGGCTTCATCGACGCCGGCTGGGTCGGCAACAACGATGCCAACGGCGCCAACCGGCCGAGCACGGACCACCTCGCCAGTGTGGGCCTGGGCCTGCGCTACGCCAAGGAGCCGTTCGCGGTCTCGGCCGACTACGGCCGCCTGGTCATTGGCAGCAAGGTGCCCACCACCCTCAACTCCGCGTCCCCGCAAAAGGGCGATGACCGCTTCTACGTGAACCTGTCTTTGCGCTTCTAGGCTCGCCGCCATGGGCCTGCGCGTAAACTCGTGCCCATGGCTGGCCTTACTCCCGAAAGCCCAACGCCGCAGTCGCTGACGGTGCATGGGCACTCCCGCGTGCTGGAGATCATGTTCTCCGATGGCGCGCATTTCCGCATCCCGTTCGAGCTGATGCGCATCTACTCGCCATCGGCCGAAGTGCAGGGCCATGGCCCGGGGCAGGAAATCCTGCAGACCGGCAAGCGCGAAGTCGACTTGACTGCCCTGGAGCCGATCGGCAACTACGCGGTGCAGCCGACGTTTTCGGACGGCCACGATACGGGCATCTTCTCCTGGGATTACCTGTACTTCCTCGGATCGCAACAGGAACAGCTGTGGGCCGAGTACGAGCGGCGGCTGGGCGAGGCCGGCGTCGAGCGCGACGCACCGATGCCGGAGAAATCCGGCCACGCCTGCGGACATTGACATGGCAGGCACCCACTTCGGCTTCGAACCGGTCGACGAGCGCGACAAGGCACGGCGCGTGCGCGGCGTGTTCGATTCCGTCGCCCCCCGATACGACCTGATGAACGACCTGATGTCGCTCGGGCTGCATCGCGCCTGGAAGGCCTACACGGTGTTGACGGCCAACTTGCGTCCCGGCGACCAGGTGCTGGACATCGCCGGCGGCACCGGCGACCTGGCCCTGGCCTTCGCGAAGAAGGTAGGGCCGACAGGCCGCGTCGTTCACACCGACATCAACGAAGCGATGCTGCGTACCGGGCGCGACCGGCTGCTGGACTCTGGTGTCGCGCTGCCTACGCTCGTATGCGACGCGGAAAAACTGCCGTTCGAGGACGCCAGCTTCGACCTCGTGAGCGTCGCCTTCGGGCTGCGCAACATGACGCACAAGGAGGTCGCGCTGGCAGAGATGAATCGCGTGCTCAAGCCCGGCGGCAAGCTGCTCGTGCTGGAGTTTTCCAAGGTGGCGAAGCCGCTGGAAAAGGCGTATGACTGGTATTCGTTCAACGTGCTGCCGCAACTGGGCAAGCTGGTGGCGGGCGACGACGCCAGCTACCGGTACCTGGCCGAATCGATCCGCATGCACCCGACCCAGGAGGAGTTGAAGGCCTTGATG
>Ga0157376_10001616_pt1 | contig 14902 bp, 14 predicted proteins | sample M45metaG_FD_121801 | JGI IMG/M metagenome (GOLD analysis project Ga0157376, IMG submission 121801) | Miscanthus rhizosphere microbial communities from Kellogg Biological Station, Michigan, USA - M4-5 metaG | ecosystem: Host-associated > Plants > Roots > Rhizosphere > Soil | place: USA: Michigan... | reverse complement strand
TCGACGGGCTGATGGTGATCGGCCAGGTCAGCGTGATGCTGTACAACAGCGCGCGGCTGAGTCTGGCCCTGTTCGTGCTCGCGCCGCTGATAGCGGGCGTGGTCTACGCAGTCGGGCGCCGCTATCGGCGCATCAGCCAGAGCATCCAGAACTCGGTCAGCTCGGTCACCGGCATCGTCGACGAGATCGTAAACGGCCAGCGCGAGGTCAAGATCTACGGTGGCCAGGACTATGAACGCAGCCGTTTCGGCGACGCGAACACGGCGATCCGCCGCCTGAACCTCAAGGTCGCCGCGACCAATGCGCTCGCGACCGCGCTGGTGCAACTTGCGGCGGCTTGCGCACTCGCCATGGTGATCTTCCTCGCCACGCGTCCCGGCACGCTTAGCCAGATGAGTCCCGGCACGTTCATGTCCTTGATCACGGCGATGCTGGTCATGCTGCCGTCGTTCAAGCGCCTGACGACTGTGCAGGCCAACCTGCAGCGCGGTGTCGTCGCGGCGCGCGACTTGTTCGGAATCATCGACGCGGACGACGAACGCGACCATGGTCGCGAGCGCATCTCGCGCAGTCGCGGCGATATCGAACTTCGTGATGTCGAGTTCACCTATCCGAGCGCGGCCGAGCCGGCGTTGCGCTCGATCAGCCTGCATTGCCGGCCCGGTAGCGTGACCGCGCTCGTCGGCCGCTCCGGCAGCGGCAAGTCGAGCATTGCGGGATTGATTCCGCGCTTCTATGACCCGCAGGGCGGCAGCCTGCGGCTCGACGGCCGTGAACTGGGTGAGTACACGATCGCGAGCCTGCGCGAGCAGATCGCGCTGGTCGGCCAGCAGGTCGTGCTGTTCGACGACACGATCGCGCGCAACATCGCCTACGGCGCGCTGCAACGCGCGAGCGAGGCGGATATCGTGGCAGCTGCGGAAGCGGCCAACGCGATGGAATTCGTGCGCCGTCTGCCCGACGGGTTGAACAGCCGCATCGGCGGCGGCGGTGCGCTGTTGTCCGGTGGCCAGCGCCAGCGCATCGCGATTGCGCGCGCGATCCTCAAGGACGCGCCGATCCTGATCCTCGACGAGGCGACCAGCGCGCTCGACAGCGAAAGCGAAAACCTGATCCAGCAGGCGCTCAAACGCCTGATGCGCGACCGCACCGTGCTCGTGATCGCGCACCGTTTGTCGACGATCGAGCATGCCGACCAGATTGCCGTGCTCGAGGAGGGCCGCATCGTCGAACTTGGCACGCACGCCGAACTGATAGGCCGCGACAGCTACTACGCGGCGTTGCATCGCCTGCAGTTTCGCGACAACGGTCACCAGGCACTCTGAGCGATGTCCGGCGACGTCATATTGAACAGTACGCTGACCTGTCCGCACTGCGGCTTCAAGTCGACCGAGACGATGCCGCTCAACGCCTGCATCTGGTTTCACGACTGCCAGGGCTGCGGCGCGTTGCTGAAGCCGCGCCCGGGGGATTGCTGCGTTTTCTGCTCGTACGGATCGGTGCCTTGTCCGCCGATCCAGGCGCAAACCGGTTGCTGTCGCCCGGCGCGCTGATGTTCGACGAGATCGAGCTCCAGCAGTTCTGGTACGGCGGCCATCCGGTTCCGTGGGTGCTGCGCGGCCTGTCTGCGTTATACGCGCCGGTCGCAAGTATGCGTCGGAGCCTGTACTCCGCGGGTCTGCTTCCACGGATCCGCTTACCGGTACCCGTCATTGTCGTCGGCAACATCAGTGTCGGCGGCACCGGAAAAACGCCGCTGACGATGGCCCTGATCGAGGCGCTGCGCGCGCGCGGTTTCAGTCCCGGCGTTATCAGCCGCGGCTATGGCGGCAGCGCGACGGGATCGCTGCTCGTCGATGCGAACAGCGATCCGCGCATTGCCGGCGACGAAGCCTGCCTGATCGCACAGGCCACGCGCGCGCCGGTTGCGGTCGGGCGCGATCGCGGGTCCGCGGGGACCATGCTGCTCGAAGCGGCGCGCTGCGACGTGCTGATCGCGGACGATGGATTGCAGCATTATAAACTTTGCCGCGATGTGGAAATTTGCGTCATCGATGGCGAGCGCCGGTTCGGCAACGGTCTTTTGCTTCCGGCGGGTCCGTTGCGCGAACCAGCCAGCAGGGCTGGCGTGTTCGCGTTCCGGGTCTGCAACGGCGGTGTCGCGTTGGCAGGCGAGGTTGCCATGGCGCTGCATGTCGATGGCGCTGTCGCGCTGGGCGGCCCGCCGCAGCAACGCGAGCTTGCCGACTGGCTGGGCCAGCGCGTCCACGCGGTCGCCGGCATTGGAAATCCCGCGAGGTTTTTCGCCGGCTTGCGCGCTGCCGGTCTCGACGTCATCGAGCACGCTTTCGCCGATCACTTCGCCTATGCGCCGGCGAACCTGGATTTCGGTGACGATCTGCCGGTGCTGATGACCGAAAAGGATGCGGTCAAATGCGTGGGGTTTGCCGACGCGCGCTACTGGCGCGTGCCGGTGAGGGCTGAACTGCCGGACGACTTCTTCGACGCGGTCGCGACGCGCGTGCGCCAGGCATCCTGAAGGGCCGCTACTCAGCTGGCTTTTCGGCAGCCTCGAGACGTTCCCTAGCTTGGGCCTTGAACAGCATTGCCAGGACAGGCGGCGTCACGACCGAGGTCAGCAGCGACATCGCGACGATCAGCGCATAGGTGTGCGGCGAGAACACTCCGGAGGCAAGGCCAAGCGCCGCTATGACCACGCCGACCTCGCCGCGCGGGACCATGCCGACGCCAACGATCAGCGCGCCGCGCTTGCCGAGCGACAGTGCTCCGACGAAGCCGCCGAGTAGCTTGGAAACGATGGCGATTGCCGTGATCAGCGCCAGGGTCAGCAGCGTGCCCGAATCGGCCAGTTGCGCGAGTTCGACCTTGCTGCCGGTCATGACGAAGAAGAACGGCGTCAGGAACGCGAGCAAGGGCTGGGTCTGGTGCTCGATCGTTTCGCGCTGCTTGGTTTCCGAGGCGATCATGCCGGCCAGGAACGCGCCGATGATCGCGGCGAGTCCGAATTGCGTCGACAGGAACGCAAGGCCGAGGCATAGCGCGAGGGCGAGCGTCAGCGGCGACAAGGGATTGATCGGTGCCTCGAGCCAGTGCGACTGGCGCTGCATGACCTTCGTGCCGAGAAAGACGATCACCGCAATGAAACCGACCGACTCGGCCAGCACGAGGGCGATCTGCCCCACATGCAGGGATTCGCCGCTCTGCAGCGCAGTCACGATGCCCAGTAGCAGCATCGCCAGGACATCATCGATGACGGCGGCGCCGAGAATGACGCGGCTTTCCTGACGCTGCAGCACGCCGAGTTCCTGCAACACACGCGCCGTGATGCCGGCCGATGTCGCGACGAAAGCGGCGGCAACGAACATGGACTGTGCCCATTCGAAGCCGGATCCGTGCGCCCATAGCGAGCCGAGTACGAAGGGCACGACGACACCGAGCACGCCGACAAAAAATGCGCTGCGGCCGACACGCTTCATCTCCTCGAGCTTGGTTTCCAGGCCGACCGAGAACAGCAACAGCACAACACCGATTTCGGCCAGCAGGTCGAGCGCCTCGCTGCCATGCACCCAGCCAAGAGCCGAGGGGCCGAGCACGCAACCCGCCGCGATTTCGCCGACAACGCCGGGGAGCTTCAGTCGTTGCGCGATCTCGGCGCCGATCTGGGCCGCGACGAAGATGACGAACAGGCCGAGAAGGACTCCACCACCATGATCCATGCGTTTCCCCAAACATTGCGTTTTGCCGGCGTTCACCGGATGCTACACGAGACGGCGCGGGCACGTATCGCGCCCGCCTGGAGACTGGAGCATGTCCGAATCCGAACGTGGCGGTCGCGAACCGATGTCCAACGTCGATACTGCCTGGTTGCGCATGGAAAGCCCGACCAACCTGATGATGATCACCGGCGTGTGGATGCTCGGTGAGAAGCTCCCGCTCAAAAAGCTCAAGCAGGTAATCAGTTCGCGCTTTCTCGCCTACCGGCGTTTTCGCCAGAAGGCCGTGGACGACGGCTCCGCCGCGTTCTGGCAGACCGATGCCGATTTCGATATCGACTGGCATGTCCGCGGCGCGACGCTTCCCGGCAAGCGCGACAAGGCCGCACTGGAAAAATTCGTCAGCAAGTTGGCATCCACGCCGCTCGATCACACGCGGCCGCTGTGGCAGTTTCACCTCGTCGAAAACTACGACGGCGGCTGCGCGATGATCCAGCGCATCCATCATTGTTACGCCGACGGTATCGCCCTGATGCAGGTCGTGCTGTCACTGACCGACGCGGCGACGAAGCCGTCGCAGCGGACTGAGTTGACCAAAGTATGGAAGCCGGACGACCAGGGCAGCGTGTTCGAGCGGCTCGTGCAGCCGGCGCGCGCAGGCCTGGGCAAGGCGCTGCAGTTCGGCGGCAAGGCGCTCAAGAAGGGTGGGGAAGTACTTCGTGATCCTGCGCTGGTCGCGACGATCGCCAAGGAGAGCGGCGAGATCACGCGCGAACTCGCCGTCGCGTTGAGCCTGGCTGATGATCCGCCGACGGCATTCAAGGGCGCGCTCGGCGGCACCAAGCGTTGCGCCTGGGCAGAGCCGTTGCCGCTCGAGGAAGTCAAGACGATCGGCAAGACGCTCGGTTGCACCGTCAACGACGTGCTGCTCGCCTGCGCCAGCGGCGCGATGCGCAACTACCTGCGCTCGATCGGTGAAAACGTCGACGGACTGACGATTCGCGCGACCGTGCCGGTCAACCTGCGTCCGCTCGAACACGCGAAGAAACTCGGCAATCACTTCGGTTTGGTTTTCCTCGATCTGCCGATCGGCGAGGCCAACCCGTTGCGGCGCCTCGAACGCGTTGCCGCATCGATGCGCGAGTTGAAGCGCTCACGCCAGGCGGTGCTGACGTTCGGTCTGCTGGCCGCTGTCGGCATGGCCCCGGCGTCGGTTCAGCGTCTGGCCCTGGAGCACTTCAGCCGCAAGGCGACCGCCGTGGCGACCAACGTGCCGGGTCCGCAGATGCCGCTGTACTTCGGCGGTTGCGAGGTGCGCGAGATGATGTTCTGGGTTCCACAGAACGGAACGATCGGAATGGGCCTGTCGATTCTCAGCTACAACGGCCACGTGCACTTCGGCATCATCGCCGATACGCTGCTCGTACCCGACCCGGACCCGCTGGCGCAGCGCTTCGCGCGCGAAGTCGAGAAGTTGACCCTGATCGCGCTGATGGAGGATTGGGAGAGCGATATCCACGCGGCCGATGCCGAGGCGACCATGCAACATTACGCGTGATCGCTGTCCGCGCCAACCTCTCCCGTTGTGGGAGAGGTCGCCGCACACAGTGCGGCTGCCGCTCTTGGCAATCCATGGCCTTCGCGGCACTCGGGCGTGATCTTGTTACCATCGGCGCATTCATTTAGCCATCCAAATCGACGCGAGGCGTGATGCAGCTCCAGAGTAAACTACCCAAAGTCGGCACGACGATCTTCAGCGTCATGTCGCAGCTCGCGATCGAGCACAAGGCGGTCAACCTCGGGCAGGGGTTCCCGGATTTCGACGGTCCGCAATCCTTGCGCGACGCGCTCGCCGCGGCAATGAACGCGGCGAGGAACCAGTACGCGCCGATGACCGGCATCGCCCAGTTGCGCGAGCAGATCGCGCTGAAGTCCGAGAAGCTCTATGGCTGCCGCGTCAACGCGAATACCGAGGTCACGGTGACGAGCGGTGCGACCGAGGCGCTGTTTGCCGCGATTGCGGCCTGCGTGCGCGGTGGCGACGAAGTCATCGTGCTTGATCCGTGCTACGACAGCTACGAGCCGGCGATCGAGCTTTCCGGCGGCCGCGCAATCCACATTCCGCTGCGCCTGCCGGACTTCTCGGTCGACTGGCAGCGCGTCAAGGATGCGGTCACGCCGAAGACGCGCATGATCCTGCTCAACTCGCCGCACAATCCGTCCGGCGCGGTGTTCTCGCCGGCCGATCTCGATACGCTTGCCGAAATCACGCGTAGCTCGGAGATAGTGGTCCTTTCCGACGAGGTGTACGAGCACATCGTATTCGACGGGCTCGCGCACCAGAGCGTTTTGCGACATGCGGAACTCGCCGCGCGCAGCTTCGTCGTGTCTTCGTTCGGCAAGACCTATCACTGCACCGGCTGGAAAGTCGGCTACTGCATCGCGCCGGCGGCGCTCAGCGCCGAATTCCGCAAGGTTCACCAGTACCTGACGTTCTGCACGTTCCAGCCGGCGCAATGGGCGTTCGCCGAAGTGCTCGAGCGCGATCCGCAGCATTACCTCGAGCTGCCGCGCTTCTACCAGGCCAAGCGCGATCGTTTCCGTGCGCTGCTCGCCGCCTCGAAATTCAAGCTGCAGCCGGTCAGTGGCGCGTACTTTCAGCTCGTCGACTATTCGGCGATCAGCGACAAGGACGATCTGACGTTCTGCGAATGGCTGATTCGCGAAGCTGGCGTTGCGGCGATTCCGGTTTCCGCATTCTATGAGACGCCGCCGAACACGCGCCTGATCCGGTTCTGCTTCGCGAAGAACGACGACACGCTGGTCGCAGCCGCGGAACGCCTATGCCTGCTCTGAGCGATCTGCGCGTTTCGCTGGTCCAGGGCGCGACGCGCTGGCACGATCCGGCTGCCAATCGCGAATATTACGGTGCGCTGATCGCGTCGCTGAAAGGGCAGAGCGACCTGATCGTGCTGCCGGAAACCTTCACCAGCGGTTTCTCGAACGAGGCGATCCATCACGCCGAGACGATGGACGGGCAAAGCGTCCAGTGGCTGCGCGAGCAGGCGCGCCGGCTCGACGCCGCGATCACCGGCAGCGTGCAGCTGCGCGTCGGCGAAGGCACCGAGGCGCGTGTCTACAATCGCCTGATGTTCGTGACGCCGGACGGCCAAGTGCGGCACTATGACAAGCGCCACCTGTTCCGCTATGCCCGCGAGCACGAGCGCTATGCCGCCGGCGGCGAACGCATCATCGTCGAGTGGCGCGGCTGGCGGGTCTGCCCGCTGGTCTGTTACGACCTTCGCTTCCCGGTTTTCATCCGCAACCGTTACGACCGCGCTGCCGCCCGCTTCGACTACGACTTGTCGATCTTCGTCGCCAACTGGCCTTCGCCGCGGCGTTACGCCTGGAGCACGCTGCTGCGCGCTCGGGCGATCGAGAACCTCAGTTATTGCGCCGGCGTGAACCGGGTCGGCGTCGACGGCAACGACCTGTCTTACTCCGGCGACAGCGTTGTTCTTGATTTCCTCGGACAACCGCTGGCCGAACTCGGTGCACAGCAGCAAACGGTCACGGTACGCCTGGACCCGGCGGCGCTGGCGGCACACCGCGAGCGATTTCCGGCCTGGATGGACGCGGATGATTTTGCGCTGACACTCTGAACGTGCGACTGACGACGGCCGCTGCCGCGTCATGCCGCGCGTGAGTGCGCCGTTCCAGATTTGACCGTTCCTGATTTGAGCAGCCCCGACTTGAACAGGGGGTTGTTGTTGCGCCGACGCGCGACTTCCAGTTCATGCCAGAGCACGAAGTTCTGCGCCGCGCGCAGTGTCGCGTGTGCGCCACCGATCATGCTGTTGCCGTCGGCGCTGAATACGTCATAGGTCGTATCCCAGGTCATTCCGCTCGCGTCGACGCTGTCGACGCGCTCGATCGTGTAGCCAAGCATCACGGTTTCGTTGGTTCTCACACTGTGCATTGTTGTTCTCCTTGCCGGATGCGGCGAGTCTACGTTGCGCAAGTGTCCGTCAGGTTAATCGCGTGTTGCCGTCGTGTTAACCGGCGCCGCGAGCTTCGCTCACGCTGCCGACTCGAGCGAATGGCATGATTTCTGCGTGGAACAAAATCGAAATAGCGTTGTCATCATGCGGCAATTCGCGTTCGCTACAGATCTTTCATGCGTATGCTGCATTGTATAACAAAGTACTTTTCCCGCCGGGCCGGCGTCCGCCTCGATGGCCGTCGCGCGGTGGCGGAATGCGACTTTTCGATGTCGGCGCCAGAGGCTGGATTCGGTCCGCCGCGAATACCGTAGTGGTGGCGCTGCGACGCATAGGCAATCCGGTTTGTCCGGTCCCGGGGAGCGCGCCGTTCAGGTGTTGAAGCGAGCCTGTTCGGATTTGCGCCCTTTTTACGTTTCACTGCTTATTCACGACGCCATGGATGAACAGGCATTCGAAATTGTGTGTCTGTCGGTGCAGTCGACGGGCAGGAGCCCGAGTGTCTCGGAGGCCATGAATGGCCCGGAGAGGTCGGGCCGCGAGCGACATATGCCGCGGCGTCGCAGTTGGCGTAATATTAGGCTCGCGCGGTTGGTAGAACGCTGGTGGTGTCCAGTCCAGCGGAAACTTTCGATTCGGGGAGATAACTCAATGAAGAAGTTCGTATTGGCAGTAGCAATGGCCGTGGCCGCATTCGCGGTCGCCGATGGTGCAGTGGCGGCTGGCGGCGACAACCGGCCGGTGGTCGGTGTAGCCGAGTTCACGAACCAGTCCGGTGCGGCGTGGTGGCGTGGCGGGGTCGGCTGGGAGTTGTCCGGGATGCTTTCGAATGAACTGTCGTCCAGCGGCGCTTTCCGCGTGGTCGAACGGCAGAAGTTGCAGAGCGTGCTCGAAGAGCAAAATCTTGCTGCTTCCGGCCGCGTCGCGAAAGGCACGGGCGCGAAGATCGGCAAGGTCACCGGCGCGCAGTACCTGATTACCGGCACCGTCACGTCATACGAGGAAAATACCTCGAGCACGGGCGGCGGCCTGAGCTTCAAGGGCATCGGTTTCGGCGGCAAGTCGGCGGAGGCGTACCTTGCTGTCGACGTTCGCGTCATCAACACCGAAACCAGCGACGTGGAGTTCTCGCGCACGATCGAGGGTCGCAGCAAGAGCAGCGGCGTTGCAGTCGGCGTTTACCGCGGCGGGTTCGGCGGCAGTCTTGCGCACGAGGAAAATACTCCGACGGGCAAGGCAATCCGCGCGGCCCTCGTCGAAATTACCGATTACCTCGACTGCGTAATGGTCAAGCGCGACGGTTGTGAAGGCGAATTCAACGCCAAGGAACAGAAGCGCCGCCAGGGCGACAAGAAGGCGATCAAGCTCGACTGAAACATTAAGGTCATGCGAGCGTAAAGAGGGCGGCGGAGGCGAAAAGCTTCCGCCGTTTTTTTGGCCGCCATCATGCCGGACATGCCCGAGCAGCATGAAGTAGTGTCGAGCGTCTCTAATTTGCCGTCATCCCAGCGAAGGCTGGGATCCAGTTCTTTCAAATCAGCTGCAAGAGCCAAGAACTGGATTCCAGCTTTCGCTGGAATGACGAGCAAGGAAAGTTCTAGGGCTTCGGCCGGCGCTTGTGGCGTGGACCGCCGCCAGGCCGCGGCTCGTTGCCGATGCGGTTGCCGATATCGTCGCGCGGCGGAGCACGATCATCGAATCGACGCGGCTGGTGATCGCTCGGGCCGCGCTGCGGGCGACCCTGGTTGCCTCCAGGTCCGCGATTCTGCCCGCCGCCGGGCGGACGCTGACGCGGCGGCCGGTTTTCATAGGCGATCGAATTGCCAAAGCCGTCCGGTTTGATTCGCGGCTCGGCGCTGTTCGGATTGCGCGGACCGCGCGGGTTGCCACCGGGTCCGCCGTAGCGCTGTCCCTGGCCGCCAGCGCCTGCGCGGGGCGGACGGAAACCGCCTGGTCGCACGCCGCCAGGACCACCGCGCGGCGCGCCGCCTGGGGCGCCGCCACGTTTGTCGCGGCGCGGCGGGCGGCCAGTCGTGTTCGGCTCTCCGGCAAGCCAGGTCGGCTGGTAAACACCAATCTGCTGCTGCGGCGCGCCGCGGTTTGAACCACGGCGCGGCGGACGCGGGCCCGCGGGGCGGCCGGTTCCGGCTCCAGCGGCATGCGTTGCGTTGCGTTGGCCACCAGCACCCTTGCCGCGCTTCTTGCGCTTGGCGCCGGGACGAGCGAACGGCGCATCGTCGCGGATGCGATCGAATGCACGGATCTCACGCGCCTCGTCGCCGTAGCCGGCGCCGGTCCAGGCTTGCTGCGTGCGCGGCGAAGGACGAAATTCGTTCGACGGCTTTGCCCGGCGCTGGCCGATCACCGGCTGCAACGTCAGGGTCGGTTCCGGATCGGTTGCGCCGACGAGATTGCGCAGCGATTTGACCTGCTCGGGGTCGAGCGGTTCGCTGTGTCCCTTGAGAAGTCCGCGCGGCAATTCGACGTTGCCGTAGCGGATGCGCTTTAGCCGGCTGACCATCAGGCCTTGCGATTCCCACATGCGCCGGACTTCCCGATTGCGGCCTTCGGCGACGACGACGCGGAACCACGAGTGGCTGTCGCCGCGGCTGATCACGGCCAGTTCCTCGAAGCGGGCCGGGCCGTCTTCGAGTTCGACACCGCTGCGCAGGCGCTCGAGTGCTTCGTCGGTCACCTCGCCATGCACGCGGCAGATGTATTCGCGGTCGACTTCGGTGCTCGGGTGCATCAGCGCGTGCGCGAGCGCGCCATCGGTCGTCAGCAACAGCAGTCCGGTCGTGTTGATGTCGAGCCGGCCGACGGCGATCCAGCGCGCGCCTTTCAGCCGCGGCAGGTGTTCGAACACGGTCGGGCGGCCTTCCGGATCGTCGCGGGTCGTGACGACGCCTTCGGGCTTGTTGAACACGAGGATCTGGGCGTGCTCGGCACTGTCGTTGATAGTCACGAACAGCTTGCCGTCGAGTTCGACGCGATCGCCGGCGTGCACGCTGGAGCCGAGTTCGGCCACGATGCCATTGACACGAATCTCGCCGGCCTCGATGCGCTGTTCGAGCAGGCGGCGTGAGCCGAGTCCGGCGTTGGCCAGCACCTTGTGCAGGCGCTCTTCGATTGCTGCAGCGCCGCCTTGAGCGCGCTTCAGGGTGAGCAGGGTGCGCGGTGGCGCGTTCATGCGGTTTGCTCCGGTGCAGCGCTGTCGGCGGCAGCGGCCGCCTGGGTTACGGGGTTGTCGGGGTCGTCGTTTTCGGCGGACGGATCCGTGTCCGCCGCAGTGTCGTTCGGTTGTTCTTCGGTGTCGGCGTCTTCATCGGTGGCGTCAGCCGGCGCAGCCGGCCCAAGCGTCAACTGCGCGTCGAATTCCTCGACGTCGCGGATCTCCGCCAGCGGCGGCAGCTCGTCGAGCGACTTAAGCACGAAATAGTCCAGGAAGCTCTTGGTCGTGCCGAACAGTTCGGGCTTGCCGGGGACGTCGCGATAACCGACCACGCGAATCCACTCGCGTTCCTCGAGCGTCTTGACGATGTTGGTCGAAACGGCGACGCCGCGGATTTGTTCGATCTCGCCGCGCGTGATCGGCTGGCGGTAGGCAATCAGCGCCAGCGTCTCGAGCAGCGCGCGCGAGTACTTCGTCTGCCGCTCCGTCCACAGCCGGGCGACCCAGACGTTGACGTCCTGGCGAACCTGGTAGCGGAATCCCGAAGCGACCTCCTTCAGTTCGATGCCGCGATCGGCGCATTCCTCGACGAGTTGCTCCAGCGCGCGCGCCAGATCCTCGTGGCTCGGCACTTCCGGTTCGATGAACAGCGCCGACAATTGCGGCAGCGACAGCGGCTGCGCGGCGGCGAGCAACGCGGCTTCGAGTATTCGTTTGAGTTGTCTTGGTTCCATTATTCTTGATTCTGCAATGCGGTCATCTGCGCGATCGGGGATCGATCGCGCACTCATCCCGTGGCGAGGGACTTCAGATAGATTGGCCCCAGCGGCTCACTTTGCATCAGTTCGATCAGGTGTTCCTTGGCCAGTTCGAGCAGTGCCAGGAACGTCACGATGATGCCCAGGCGGCCCTCGCCGGCGTTGAACAAGCGCTCGAATGGATGAAATTCGCCATCGCCGAGCGCCTTGAGGACGTCGCTCATGCGGTTGCGCACCGACAGCGCTTCGCGCTGGATCGCGTGGCGGCCGGTCAGTTCGGCGCGCTTGAGCACGTCCTTGAGCGCCAGAAGAAGTTCGCGCAGTTCGACCGGCGGCGGCAACCGGATCACGTTGCGGTCGACCACGAACGCCGACGCCACGGAAAAATCGCGATCCTGGCGCGGCATTGCCTCGATTTCTTCAGCGGCTTTCTTGAACCGTTCATATTCCTGCAAGCGGCGCACGAGTTCGGCGCGTGGATCTTCTTCGAGGCCTTCCTCGAGTGGCGGCCGCGGCAGCAGCAGGCGCGACTTGATCTCGGCCAGCATCGCTGCCATGACCAAGTAGTCGGCCGCCAGTTCGAGCCGCAATTCGTGCATCAGTTCGATGTATTCGACGTACTGGCGCGTGATCTCCGCGATCGGTATGTCGAGGATGTCAAGGTTCTGGCGTCGGATCAGGTACAGCAGCAGATCGAGCGGACCCTCGAACGCCTCGAGGATGACTTCCAGCGCATCGGGCGGGATGTACAGGTCCTGCGGCATCTGCAGCACGGGCTGCCCACGCACCAGCGCCAGCGGCATTTCCTGCTGCTGCGGAACCGGAACGAAGATGTCCTGCGCCGCGCTGTCACCGGCCACGGAAGAGGTCGCGCTCATGCGCGCAGGCTCGTTATCGGGTATTGGGGCATTGCAGCCAATAAGGCATTGTACAAAAGTGGAAAATTCCGGACTTCAGTCCGTTTCGTGTCGAACCGCTGGACACCCTGGGCGCGGGTGCACGACGTCCTCCCAGAACCGCCGTGTTCACGCGCTATTGATCGTCCTTTCGGACCGAATCGCAACTTGAGGCTCGCCCCGAACCGACTCTCTGGCGGACTGCCGGATCTGCGGATCGGGTTATTCCAGGGGCCGGAAGGCGTGGGCAAGTGCTGCAGCGCAGGCGTGCCGACGCGCGTGTGGGCGGGCCCCTAACGGTGTACAGACTACGAGGAACGCGGGCGCAAGTCCAGCCCCGCGAGCGGGCACGCAGTTCCGTTATCATAGCGACAGCTTGGATACCTGCGCCGGAAATCGGAAATCCCATGTGGTATGCAATCGTTGCGCTCGATCATGCAGACAGCCTTGCGAAGCGCCTGCAGCGCAGGCCGGCGCACCTGCAGCGGCTGAACGACCTGCACGCGCAAGGGCGCCTGCTGCTCGCCGGTCCGTTTCCTGCTATCGATAGCGAGGACCCGGGTCCGGCCGGATTCAGCGGCAGCCTGATCGTCGCCGAATTTGCCGACCTGGCCGCGGCGCAGGCGTGGGCCGACGCCGATCCGTTCGTTGCCGCGGGTGTCTATCGCGACGTCTCGGTGCGGCCATTCCGCAAGACCTTGCCGTGAGCGACCGGCGCGAGCGCATTCGCAGCTGCCTGGAACAGGCATTGCGGCCCTTGCAACTCGACGTCGAGGACGAAAGCCATCGGCATGCCGGGCACGAAGGCGCGCGCGACGGGCGCGGCCACTTTCGCGTGCGTATCGTCGCTGCCGAATTCTCCGGAATGCCGCTGATAAAGCGCCATCAACGCGTGTATGCCGCACTCGAAGAAATGATGCGCACCGATATCCATGCGCTGGCTCTGGAAACGCGTGCTCCCGGCGAGTTGCCCGAACGCTGACGAGAATGAATTTGAGCGAGAAGATGCAAAAACCGCAACTGCTGCTTTCACTGCCGATTCTGGTCGAATGCTTTCTGGTCGGATGCTTTCTGGCCGGCTGCTCGTCCGGCAACGGACCGGACACGCGGCCGTTGCAAGGCAATATGGACGGACCGCTGGCCGAAACCGTCAACGGCACGCCCGTGCCGCAGGCATTGCTCGAGGCGGTGGCACGGGCACGCGACCTCGACCTCGCCAATCCTGAACAGCGCGCCCAGGCGCTGACCCTGCTGACCGACTATGTCCTGCTGTCGCAGGCAGCGCAGCACAGCAATTTATTTTCCGAAGAAAAGTTTCGCGCCGACGTCGAAGCAGCGCGCATCCAGGGCGTGGCGAACGCGACGCTCGGGCTCTTGCAGCAGCAGGCGCCGATCACCGACGCCGTAGTCCGGGCCGAGTACGAATCGCAGGTCGCGCAGGCCGGCAAGTTCGAGTACGACTTCACCCAGCTGCTGTTCGACAAGGAAGACGAAGCCCTGAAGGTCACCGGCGAAATCGACGCGGGCAAGCCGTTCAACGCCGTCTACGACGCGTGGCGCGGCAAGGCCAAGCAGGCCAAGGCGTTCAGTCGCGTGAGACAGGACCAGGTTCCGCCGGAACTAGCCAAGGCCCTGGCTGGGCTGAAGAATGGCGAGTCCTCGCGCGTTCCGATCAAGACCGATTTCGGCTGGCACGTCGTACATCTGTCGATTGCCAATCCGTTCACGCCGCCGCCGTTCGACCAGATCAAGGACAGTGTGCGCCAGGGCCTGCTGTTGCGCGTGGGGCGCGAGCGCCTGCAGAAGCTGAAGGAGCAGGCCAAGGTCGAGTATCCGTCCGGAGCGCTGCCGCCGACACCGCCGACAAAAGCGACCGCTCCAGGCAAGCCGGTCGACGCGGCCGGAAAAGGCGTGGACGCTGCGGAAAGGAAAAATTAGGGAAGTTCGACCGGCGCCGAAGGATTCCATTGGTCCGATCGATGCTCGGCAACGACCGTCGTATAGATGCCGCCACGCACGCCGAACTCGGCGCTCAGGCGCATGAAACGCGGCGCCGTGGCGGCCACGAGGTCATCGAGGATGCGGTTCGTGACCGCTTCGTGGAACGCGCCCTCGTTGCGGTAGCTCCACACATACAGCTTGAGCGCCTTGAGTTCCACGCAGGACTTGTCCGGCACGTATTCGAGCAGCAGCGTGGCGAAGTCCGGCTGGCCGGTTTTCGGGCACAGGCAGGTGAACTCGGGAATGCGCATGCGGATGGTATACTGACGGTCCGGCTGCGGATTCGGAAACGTCTCCAAGGTTTTGCTGGGGGCGGTCGGCATGGCCGGTAATTCCTGAG
>Ga0157376_10001615_pt1 | contig 14921 bp, 12 predicted proteins | sample M45metaG_FD_121801 | JGI IMG/M metagenome (GOLD analysis project Ga0157376, IMG submission 121801) | Miscanthus rhizosphere microbial communities from Kellogg Biological Station, Michigan, USA - M4-5 metaG | ecosystem: Host-associated > Plants > Roots > Rhizosphere > Soil | place: USA: Michigan... | reverse complement strand
TCGGCAACCAGGTGCACGTCGACTTCACGCCACTGACGCTGACGCGCAACGACGCGAACGAGCCGTTTCACAGCGAAGCGCAGGTCAATGGCGTGCGTGTCTACTTCGGCGACAAGAACACGACTCTGGCAGCAGGGGAATACACCTACGTGCTCGGTTACAAGACATCGCGCCAGCTCGGCTTCTTCGACGATCACGACGAGCTGTACTGGAACGTCACCGGCAACGGCTGGGACTTTGCCATCGATGCGGCGAGTGCTGCGGTGACCTTGCCAGACTCGATCGACACCGGTGCGGTCCACGTCGAGGCCTATACCGGAGTGCAGGGCGCCAAAGGCAGGGACTACCGCGCTGCAGTCGATGCGCCATCGCACGCTGTCGTACACGCCTTGCGACGTCTCGCGCCAAGCGAAGGCCTTACCATCGTCGTTGCGTTTCCGAAGGGCGTCGTCACCGCGCCGACCGGCGCGGACAACGCACGCTGGTTCCTGCGCGACAATGCCGGGGTGCTGATCGGCGGCGCCGGCCTGCTGCTGGTCTGGCTCTACTATCTGTGGCAGTGGCTGCGCGTCGGCCGTGATCCGAAAGCCGGCGTGATCATGCCGCAGTACGAAGCGCCCGAGGGTTTCTCGCCGGGGGCGCTGCGCCATATCGAACGCATGAAGTACGACGACCGCTGCTTCGCCGCGGACATCGTCGATCTTGCCGTGCGCGGCGCGCTGACGATCCGCCAGGACGACTCGACGTTCACCTTGCGTCGCGCCGCCAAGGCACGCGAACTGCCGCCGCCGCCCGAGGCGGCACTGCTCGACAGCGTGCTCGGAGCGCGCGACGAACTCATCCTGAAACAGTCCGAGCATACGACGATCGGCGCGGCGCTGAGCAAGCACAAGGCGATGCTGAAGAAGGAGAACGCCGGACGCTATTTCCACACGAACAGCACGCTGCTGATTCCCGGCGCGCTGCTGTGCGTCGTCGCGCTGCTGCTCGGACTGTTTGCGCGCGGCTCGACTCCGACGCTGGCAGGCGCCGGCTTCATGCTGATCTGGCTCTCGGGCTGGTCGATTGGCGTCGTCGCACTGGTCGGAAGCGCGATCAAGGCCTGGCGCCAGCCGGCCAGCGCGGGTGCCTACGCGGCCGCTCTGTTCATCACGTTTTTTGCTGCGCCGTTCGTGCTCGGCGAGCTGTTCGGCATCGGCATGTTCGTATGGATGGCCGGCGCCGGGTTTGCGATCGTCGTCGCTGCGCTGGTCGCGACGAACATCGCGTTCTTCCAGTGGCTCAAGGCGCCGACGTTCGAGGGACGCAAAGTGCTCGACCGGATCGCCGGGCTGCGCCTGTACCTTGGTGTCGCCGAGCGCGACGAGTTGGCACGCCAGACTGCGCCGCCGATGACGGCCGAAGAATTCCAGAAATTCCTGCCGTATGCGCTCGCGCTCGGCGTCGAAAAAACCTGGGCCGACCGCTTCGCTGCAGCGGTCGGGCCGGCCGCGGCCGCAGCGGCGGCTGGCGCGATGGCCTGGTATCAGGGCAATGCGGGCGGGCTTTCGAATCTCGGCAGTTTCAGCAGCGGACTCGGCTCATCGCTGAGCGGTGCGATCTCGTCGTCGTCGACCGCTCCGGGGTCGTCGTCCGGCAGCGGCGGCGGCGGCTCCTCCGGCGGTGGCGGCGGCGGTGGTGGCGGTGGCGGCTGGTGAAGGCAACCGTGCAACGATGCTGCGAGGTACGCAAGGGATGAGGTCAAAGACGAAGCGCATCTGGCTTCTGGCGGCGACGCTGGCGCCGGCCGCGCTCGCGCTGGCCGACGAGCGCGTCCTCGACTTCCACAGCGCCATCCGTGTCGCCACCGATTCGAGCATGCAGGTCGAAGAGACGATCCGGGTGCGCGCCGATGGCACGCGCATCAAGCACGGCATCGTGCGCGAGTTCCCGACCCAATATCACGACGCGGCCGGCAACCCGGTCAGCGTCGGCTTCGAGGTGCTGGCCGCCGAGCGCGACGGCCGTGGCGAAAAATGGCGCACCGAGCGCTTCGAAAACGGCGTGCGCGTGTTCTTCGGCGACGCGGCGCTCAATCTTCCGGCCGGAGACTACAAGTACACTTTGCGTTACCGCACAACGCGCCAGCTCGGCTTCTTCGCCGACCACGACGAGCTCTACTGGAACGCGACCGGCACCGGCTGGAACTTTCCGATCGACCACGCCAGCGCCGATGTCTCGCTGCCCGGCACGATCGCACCGGATCAGATCAAGATCAGCGGATTCACCGGACCGCAGGGCGCCAAAAGCCACAATTATCGCGGCAGCGCCGATGCGCCGTCGCACGCGAAGTTCGAGACGACGGCGCCATTGGCACGGCGCGAAGGCCTCACGATCGCGGTCGGTTTTCCGAAGGGCATCGTCACACCGCCGCCGGTGCCATCGTTCCTGACCAGTCCGCCGGTGCTGCTCGGAATCCTCGGCCTGCTCGGCGTGCTCGGCTACCTCGGGCGCGCGTGGTGGCGCGTCGGCCGCGATCCGCGCGCAGGACCGGTCATGCCGTTGTACGACGCGCCGAACGGACTGACGCCCGGAGCGCTGCGTTTTGTCGAGCGCCGCAGTTACGATGACCGCTGCTTCGCTGCAGACCTCGTCGACATCGCGGTCCGCGGTGTGTGGCGCATCCGGCAGATCGCGCGCAAGCAATTCTCGCTGGTCGCCGTGTCGGCCGACGGCGCCGAGAATCTGCCCGATCTGGAAAGACAGCTGCACAAGACGCTGCTGGGAGTGCGTGAAGAACTCGCATTCGAGCCGGCACAGGCCGGCACTATCGGCGCAGCGCGCAACTGGCACAGCAGCACGATCGAAAAGACCTGCACGACGCCGTTTTTCGCCACGAATTTCGACAAGCTGCGTATCGGCCTGATCCTGAGCCTGGCGACGGTGCTCGTGACGGACATGGCGGCGAGCTTCGCCGATCATTCGGCCGGCGATGCCGCCGACTACGTTGCACCAGTTGTCGGCATGCTGTTCATGTCATTGTTCGGCTTGGCCGCTCTCGGCGCGGCTGTCGCGCTGGGTCGCACCATCGCAAACAGCTGGCACAACGCGCGCGGGTTCGGCGGCAACGTCCGCCTGGTGCTTACGACCGCCATCGCCGGGCCGCTTGCGCTGGTCGCGCTCGGCGCCTCGGCGTTCCTGCTGGGCGTCTGGGCACACGCATTCGGCATCGGTCTGACGCTCGCGTTGTTCGCGATCAACGCGGCATTCTACGTGCTGCTGCCCGCGCCGACGCGCGCCGGACGCAAGCTGCTCGATCAGATCGCCGGGCTGCGCCTGTACCTCGGCGTTGCCGAGCGCGACACGATCGCCAGCGCGAAAGCGCCAACGATGACCCCCGAGGAATTCCAGCGCTTCCTGCCGTACGCGCTCGCACTCGATGTCGAGAGAAACTGGACCGACCGGTTCGCCGCTGTGCTCGGCCCGGCCGCAGTTGCGGCCAGCGCGGCCGCAATGACGTGGTACTACGCCGACAGGGCGAATTTTGCGACGTCGGACTTCAGCAACTTCAGCAGCAGCCTCGGATCGTCGCTGAGCGACGCGATCGCGGCATCGTCGACCGTTCCGGGAAGCTCGTCGGCATTCGGCAGCAGTTACAGCAGTTCTTCGAGCGACAGCGGCGGTTCGAGCGACAGCGGCTCGTCGGGTGGTGGCGGAGGCGGTGGGGGTGGCGACGGCTGGTAGCCGTCTCGCCAGAAGAGCAAAAGGACTGCTCAATACTTGGCTTCATGCCCGCGCAAGCGGGAATCCATTTTTTTCTTTGAAGCAAAGCGCTAGATCAAGATGGATTCCCGCTTCCGCGGGAATGACGTCTGGAAGAGAAGGCGCGGCGGGACAAAGGCCTAGCGCGACAAGTTCGCCGCCGCGAGCGCGTCGAGATACGCCTGCCAGTTCTTCTCCTGGTTGCTGCCGAGATCGTAGAGCACGTCCCAGGAAAAAATCCCGGTGTTGTGTCCGTCGTCGAACTTCAGCAGCACGCCATAGTGGCCGACCGGCGAGATCTCCGCGATGTTGACGTTGCGCTTGCCATGCTGAAGCACACGCTGACCGGGTCCGTGCCCCTGCACTTCGGCACTCGGTGAGTGCGCGCGCAGGTATTCGCACGGCAGGCGAAACGTCTCGCCCGTATCGAACGCGACTTCGAGTGCATGCGAGGCGCGATGCAGCGTGATGCCAGTGACTTTCGGCGAAGCAGGGCTCATCGCGTGGCGTTACCGGTCACGGGTCACAGTGCCGGCAGCGCGTCGCTCGGCACCGGCGGCACGCCGGCAACGCGCGCGAGCATGAGCATGTAGGCCGTGCCGAAGCCAATCGAGCCGATGCCCTGGAATTCGTACGCGCCGGTGTCCGGATACCACTTCGCGTTCGGGTCGACTTCCTGCAGCACCAGCGCATCGTGCTCGTGGCCGACGAGACGGCCGACATAGCTGACCTCGCCAGCTTCGTCGTCGAGCATGTTCAGCGATATCAGCGGCGTCGTTCCGGCCGCGGTCTGGGCGATTGTCTCCCAGTCGTCGAGGCGGATTTCCGGCAACGCCGGTACCGCTTCCTCATTCAATGCAAGCGCGCGCTCGACGAATTCGCGCCCGGGGTCTTCCTCGATCGCACTGACGTCGCCGACGGCGATCGCGAGGAATCCGTCGAAGCGCATCGAATCACTGACTTCGGCGATCAGGCAGAACTCGGCGGACAAACCGATGATGTGGCCGTGAACCCAGTTCGGCGAAATTTTTTCGCGCAGCACGCGGATCGGCGCGTGTGCGTCGAGCGCCTCGCGCAACTGCGCGCGCACGCCGCGGCCGCGGAATTGCACGACGTTGGTTTCGCTACGATGGTGTTTGATGGTTGCCATGATCTGAAAGCACGTTGGGTCGGCCGCTGCGCGGCCTCGTGAGGGAGCAAGGACGACCGCTACGCGGTCTCGTGAGGTCGCTCGCTGCGCTCGCTCGTCAGATGCAAATCGCGCATCGCTTAACTCCTCACGAGCGCGCGCCAGCGCGCGACCTTACTCCTCACAAAATGTAGCGGCTCAGATCCTGATTCTGAACCAGCGCCGCGAGATGGTCGTCCACGTACGCGGCATCGACAGTATACCGCTTGCCGCCCTGGTCCGGCGCTTCGTAGGAAATCGTGTCGAGCAGGCGCTCGAGCACCGTATGCAGGCGACGCGCGCCGATGTTCTCGGTACGCTCGTTGACGGCGAACGCGATCTCGGCGAGGCGGCGTACGCCGTCGGGGCTGAATTCCAGCGTCACGCCTTCGGTGGCGAGCAGGGCCGTGTACTGCTTGGTCAGCGCATGGTTCGGCTCGGTAAGGATGCGCTCGAAGTCGCCAGCGGTCAGCGCGGCCAGTTCGACGCGAATCGGAAAGCGGCCCTGCAGTTCCGGGATCAGGTCCGACGGCTTGGCCAGCGAGAACGCGCCGGAGGCGATAAACAGTATGTGATCGGTCTTGACGATGCCGTGCTTGGTCGACACGGTCGAGCCTTCAACCAAAGGCAAGAGGTCGCGCTGCACGCCTTCGCGGCTGACGCCGGCGCCGCTCCATTCGCCGCGCTGCGCGACCTTGTCGATCTCGTCGATGAAGACGATGCCGTTCTGCTCGCAGGCATTGAGCGCCTGCGTTTTGAGCTCCTCGTCGTTGATCATCTGCGCGGCTTCCTCTTCGATCAGCAGCGGCCGCGCCGCCTTGATCGTGAGCTTGCGCTTCTGCGTCTTCTGGCCGGCCAGGGACGAGAACATGCCGCGCAACTGCTGCGTCATTTCTTCCATACCGGGCGGCGCCATGATCTCGACGCCGACGTTGACAGCGGTTTCGATTTCGATCTCGCGTTCGTCGAGCGCGCCCTCGCGCAACTGCTTGCGCAGTTTCTGGCGCGTGTCGCTGTCGGCGGCGCTCGGCGGCTGTGCCGGCTCGCCGACGAAACCGAGCGGCTGCTGCCGGCGCGGCAGCAGCGCATCGAGGATGCGGTCTTCGGCGCGATCTTCCGCCTGCGAGCGCACTTGCGTCTTGGCCTGCTCGCGCGCCATCTTGACGGCGACATCAGCCAGGTCGCGCACGATCTGCTCGACGTCCTTGCCGACGTAGCCGACCTCCGTGAACTTCGTCGCCTCGACCTTGATGAACGGAGCGTTCGCCTGATGCGCGAGGCGGCGCGCGATCTCGGTCTTGCCGACGCCGGTCGGGCCGATCATCAGGATGTTCTTCGGCGTGACTTCCTCGCGCAGCGCCGGATCGAGCTGCATGCGCCGCCAGCGATTGCGCAGCGCGATCGCGACCGCGCGCTTGGCCGCGTTCTGGCCGATGATGTAGCGGTCGAGTTCGTTGACGATTTCGCGGGGGGTGAGTTCGGACATGAGTAGGGTCTAGGGACTAGGGACCAGGGGCTAGGGAAAGCGGAGAAAGAGCTGAGCGACCCTGCGCCTAGAGTTCTTCGATCGTGATGTTGTGATTGGTGTAGATGCAGATGTCGCCGGCGATGCCGAGTGCTTTTTCCACAATGTCACGCGCTGACAGAGAGCTGTTCTCAAGCAAAGCTTTGGCCGCGGCTTGTGCAAACGGGCCGCCGGAGCCGATCGCGATCAGGCCTTGCTCGGGTTCGAGCACGTCGCCATTGCCGGAAATCAGCAGCGAGGCATCCTTGTCGGCCACCGCGAGCATCGCCTCGAGCCGGCCGAGGCGGCGATCGGTGCGCCACTCCTTGGCGAGTTCGACCGCTGCGCGCGTGAGGTTGTTGCCGTGCTTTTCGAGCTTGGCTTCGAACAGTTCGAACAGCGTGAACGCATCGGCCGTGGCGCCGGCGAATCCGGCCAGCACGTCGGCGTTCTTGCCGAGGCGACGCAGCTTGCGCGCATTGGCCTTGACCACGGTGTTGCCGAGCGTGACCTGGCCGTCGCCGCCGATGACGACTTTGCCGTCGCGGCGCACGGAGACGATGGTTGTGGCGTGGAAGCTTTCCTGCATGATGCGCACCGCGGAGCGTGGACACTCAATGGTGGGGCCGTCACCGACAGATTCCAAGCGTAGGGCCGGCTTGGCCCACCCTACATGCTTCCCGCCCTCGCTCCTCGTCCCTCGCCCCTGCTACTTGGCCAGCCAGCGTGTCGCCTCGGTCAACCCATCCGGCGTCAACGGGTACATGTGGTCGTCAACGAGTTCGCGGATCATCGCGTTCGACTGGGTATAACCCCAGTGCGCGCGTGGCGTCGGATTGAGCCAGACGACCTTGCGGAAATGCGCCATCACGCGCCGGAACCAGACGATGCCGGGCTCGCCGGTCGCGTCGAACATGTCGATACCGCCACCGACATCAGTGATTTCGTACGGCGCCATCGCCGCGTCGCCGACGAAAATCACTTTGTGATCGGCATTGTAGCGGCGCAGCAGGTCGGCGGTCGCCAGGCGCTCGGTCATGCGCAGCTGGTGATCGCGCCAGAGCGAGCCGTAGATGAAATTGTGGAAATAGAAGTGCTCGAGGCGCTTGAATTCGCTCTTCGCAGCGCCGAACAGCGCTTCGCAGACCGCGATGTGATCATCCATCGATCCGCCGATGTCGAGCAGCAGCAAGACCTTGATCGCGTTGTGCCGCTCGGGGCGCAGGCGGATGTCGAGCATCGCCTCGCGCGCGGTGGCGTCGATCGTGGCGTCGAGATCGAGTTCTTCGGCGGCGCCTTCACGCGCGAAGCGGCGCAGGCGGCGCAGCGCGAGCTTGAAGTTGCGCGGCGACAGGTCGGCATCGCCGTCGAGCGCGCGGTAGTTGCGCTGCTCCCAGACCTTGACCGCGCTGCGGCCACCACCGCGCGCGCCAACACGCATGCCCATCGGGTTCGTGCCGCCGGCGCCGAACGGACTCGTGCCGCCGGTGCCGATCCACTTGCTGCCGCCGGCGTGGCGCTCGTTCTGCTCGGCGAGCCGCTTGCGGAATTCTTCGAGCAGCTTGTCGAGCCCGCCGAGCGCGGTGAGCTTGGCCAGCTCCCCGGCGCTCAGCAGGCGCTTGAAACTTTCGCGCAACCATTCATCCGGAATCTCCATGAGCTGCGTGGCGTCGATGCGCGCAACGCCGCTGAAGTACGCGGCAAATGCGCGTTCGTAGCGATCGTAGTGGCGTTCGTCCTTGACCAGCACGGTGCGCCCGAGGTGGAAGAACGCGACCGGATCGGCGAAGGCGAAGTCCGCGTCGAGCGCGGCGATCAGATCGAGCCATTCGCGCAGGCCAACCGGTACGCGCTCTGCGCGCAACGCTTCGAAGAAGCCGATCAGCATGGCGGCTTTTCCCCCTCTCCCGCTGGCGGGAGAGGGCTGGGGTGAGGGTGGCGCCTGAGGGTGTGTTGCCTCCGACGCGCCACCCTCACCCGCCGCGCGGAGCACGGCGACCTCTCCCGCCAGCGGGAGAGGCGAAGTGCGCCGAACACAGTCGCGATATTCGCCATGACATCACCGTCGCGCACTTTCGCGCCGACGCATGAACGCCAGTCGCTCGAGCAGCTGCACGTCCTGCTCGTGCTTGATCAGCGCGCCGTACAGCGGCGGGATCGCCTTGGCGGGATCGCGTTCGACCAGCGCGGACGCGGGAATGTGATCGGCGAGCAAGAGCTTGAGCCAGTCAATCAACTCCGACGTCGACGGCTTCTTCTTCAGTGCCGGCACCTCGCGCAATTCGAAGAACATGTCGAGAGCGCGCGCGCACAGGTCCGGCGCGATGTTCGGGTAATGCACCGCGACGATGCGCTGCAACGTCGCGCGGTCAGGAAACGCGATGTAGTGGAAGAAGCAGCGGCGCAGGAATGCATCGGGCAGTTCCTTCTCGTTGTTCGACGTGATCACGATGATCGGCCGGTGCTTCGCGCGCACGGTCTCGCCGGTTTCGTAGACGTGGAATTCCATGCGGTCGAGTTCGTGCAGCAGGTCGTTCGGGAACTCCAGGTCGGCCTTGTCGATCTCGTCGATCAGCAGCACGGCGCGCGCGTCGCTGTCGAACGCCTGCCACAGCTTGCCGGGCTTGATGTAGTGGCGCACATCGGCGACTCTCGGATCGCCCAGCTGCGAGTCGCGCAGGCGGCTGACCGCGTCGTATTCGTACAGGCCCTGATGGGCCTTGGTCGTCGACTTGACGTGCCAGGTGTGCAGCGGCGCGCAGATCGCCAGCGCGACCTCTTCGGCGAGCAGCGTCTTGCCGGTGCCGGGCTCGCCCTTGATCAGCAGCGGTCGCTGCAACGCTATCGCCGCATTGACCGCGAGCTTGAGCTCGTCGGTCGCGACGTAACGCTCGGTGCCTTCGAATTTCATCGCCTTTCCTCGATTCGCGCCCAAATGGTACGGCAAGGCGCACGTGTTCGCGACAGCAGGTGCAAAAGGCTTTTTGGACGCGGATTAACGCGGACTAACACGGATAGTGCAGAGCAAGCAAAAGAATATTTACCTGCGCTTCGCTCTATCAGCGTAGATCCGCGTAAATCCGCGTCCAAAATCAGCTCTTTTCAACTTTCCTCTTGGCCCGCGGGTGCGCAGCGTCATAGACCCGGGCGAGGTGCTGGAAGTCCAGGTGTGTGTAGATCTGCGTCGTGCTGATGTCGGCATGGCCGAGCATTTCCTGCACGGCGCGCAGGTCGCCGGAGGATTCGAGCATGTGGCTGGCGAAAGAATGGCGCAGCAGATGCGGATAGACGCGTTTCCACACGCCCTGGTCTCGCGCGCGGCGCTTGAGCCGGGCGCGCACGCCGTTAGGTGTCAGCGGACGACCGAGCCGGCCGTGCACGAGCACGTCATCCGCAGCCGGACGGTCCTGGTCGCGCAGCGTCTGCAGCGCGGCCAGCGCTTTGCCGCCGACCGGCACGATGCGCGTCTTGCTGCCTTTGCCGGTGACGCGCACGAGGCCTTCGCCGAAGTCGAGGTCGCGCCAATGCACACCGGTCAGTTCCGAAACGCGCAGGCCGCTCGAGTATAGAAGTTCAAAAAGCGCTCGGTCGCGCACGGCTTCCGGGTCGCCCGGCGGAAACTCGAGCAGCGCGCCGACCTCGTCGACGTCCAGCACTTCGGGCAGTTTGCGCCGCAGCTTCGGCGAGTGGACGCCGGCCGCCGGGTTCGCCGCAACCGCGCCATCGCGCGCGAGAAAATTGAAGAAGCTGCGGCAGGCCGACAGCATGTGGTGCAGCGTGCCCGGAGTCAGGCCGCCGCGATGCAGGCGCGCGAGCCAGGCGCGCATCTGGTCGGGCTTGAGTTCGCGCCAGTGGCGGATCTGCAGGCTGCGCGCGTAGGCGAGCAGATCGGCCAGCGCGCGCGCGTAGTTGACGATCGTGCCGGGCGCGTAGCGCCGCTCGACGCGCAGATGATCGAGATAATTCTCTATCGGCGCGGCGAGAGCATCTTCGGCCATGGTCAGCCGGCAGGCGGAAAGCGCGTGATGGCCGCGGCCGTGGCCTCGGCGATCAGCTTGAGGAATACCGTGCCCATGCCGGGATGGAAACGGGCCGCATCGTGGCTGCCGATCGCGAGCATGCCGACGCCGTCGATCGGCACGAGCACGGCCGAACGCACCTCGGCAGCCTTGTCGCCGAACAGCGCGTCGAGTTTCTCCGGTTGCAGCCGGCCACACAGCGGCTCGTTGCGCTGCAGGAACTCGGCGAATGCCGGCATCGACTTGGGGCCGTCGCCCTGCGCGACCAGCCAGTCGGCAGCGGGCAGTTGCGCGTCGGCGCGAAACAGCACCAGGCGTACCAGATCGGTATGGAAGTCCTCGGTCAGTCCGGCCGCGACGCGGCGCACACTGTCGGCCAAGGTGCGCTCGCGCATCAGACCGACGGTCAGCGAATGCACACGCACCATCAACTGCTCGTTCTCCGCGGCGATCTCGATGAGTTCGTGCAGGCGCCGGTCCATGTCGCGATTCTTGTCGCGCAACACTTCGAGCTGATAGCTCGCCAGCGAAGTCGATGCGCCCTGGTCGCGCGGCACATGCAGCGTCAGCGCGATGTCCGGGAAGTCCTTGAGGAACTCCGGGTGCCGGCGCAGGTAGCTGGCGACTTCCATCGCGTCCAGGCCATCCTTGAGGGTCATTTCGGTCATGCGTCATACTCCCCTTCGAAAACGAACCGGGTTGGACCGGACATCGTCACGGCAGCGTCCGCGCCGGTCCAGTGAATCTGCAGCGTGCCGCCCGGCAACTCGACCGCCACATCGGCATCGAGCTGGCCGCGACGGCGCAGCACCGCGACGGCCGCGCAGGCGCCGGTGCCGCAGGCCAGCGTCGCGCCGGCGCCACGCTCCCATACGCGCAGGCGCACGCGGGCGCGATCGACAATCTGTACAAAGCCAATATTGCAGCCTTGTGGAAAATGCGCGTCGAGCGACAGCGCGGCGCCGAGCGTCGCCAGTGGCGCTGTCGCGACGTCGGCAACTTCGATCACAGCGTGCGGGTTGCCCATCGACACGGCGCCGAATTCGACGTCGGACCCGTTCACGGTCACGCGATACGGGTCGGCCTGCGGCAGGCCCAACGGAATATCATGCGGCGCGAAGCGCGCCTGGCCCATGCCGGCACGCACGCTGCCGTCGTCGCCGATCGTGATGCTGACTGGACCGGCCGGGCTCTCCAGCTGAAGTTCACCCGCGCAGATCGCGCCGGCCCGGTGCAGCCAGGCCGCGACACAGCGCACGCCATTGCCGCACTGCCGCGCGAGCGAACCGTCGCTGTTGTAAATGCCGTAGGCGAACGCACAGGCCGGATCGCGCGCCGGCTCGATCGTCAGCAGTTGATCGAAACCGACGCCGAAATGCCGGTCGCCGAGGCGGGCGATCTGCGCGGCGTCGAGCGCCAGCGACCCGCGCCGGCAATCGACGATGACGAAGTCGTTGCCGGCGCCGTGCATCTTCGTGAAGCGCAGCTTCATGGCCGCTCGCGGCCTTCCAAGGCCTTCGCGGCACTTGGGCTCCTGCCCGGCGGCTCGAGCGACGGTTGCGGCCGGGACCGATGCGGCCTGCAGAGAAGCGACACTGCTCAGTGCACCGGTTCCGAACCGCCCGACGACGCTTCCGCCGGCTTCGCATCAGGTGTCTTTGCCGGCGTCGCGGGCTGCGCCTTCTTGTGCTTCTTCGGCTGCTGATCCGGCAGGACCAGATCGCCCTTGTTGCCGCAACCGGCAAGTAGCAACGCGGTCAGCGAGAGGGCCAGAATGCAATGGATCGGACGCAGCATGGCGATTCCGGGAAGGACAATGGATGACGGACCCAAGTATAGCGGTGCCGGCGACGGCGCGGCGCCATAAAGTGACGACCATGGCGCTTTGTGTTAAGCATTGCATTGACCTGCCGACGACCGACCGATGCTGAATTTCTACGCCCTGCTGCCTGCGCTGTTCGTCCTCAGCGCGATCCTGTTGCTGACTGCGCTGAGCCACCTGTTCGCCACGCGCCGCCACTGGCGCGCGCGCCGGCACTTGTCCGCCTTGCATCGCGGCGCCTGGATGCTCGTTTTCCTGCTGGCCGCGGCGTTGACCTGCGGGCTCGGCATCTCGCTGCGCGGCTATCGCCTTCTGACTGCGGAAGAGCCTGTCGCCTCGCTGTCGGCGCGGCAGACCGGTCCGCAGCAATTTTCGCTGCGCGTGGATTTCCCCGATGGAAGCCATCGCAGCGCTGCGCTGAACGGCGACGAATGGCAACTCGATGCGCGCGTGATCAAGTGGACGCCGCGCGCGATCGAACTCGGCGCCGAACCCCTGTATCGCGTCGACCGGCTGTCTGGGCGCTATCGCGATGCAACGCAAGCCGCGGCGACGACACCGAGCGTCGTGGATCTGAGTACCGAGTCAATACTCGACTTGTGGCAACTCAAACGCCAGTTCCCGCAATGGCTGCCATGGATCGACGCCGAGTACGGGAGCGCGGCATACCTGCCGATGATCGACGGCGCGAACTACCGTGTCAGCCTGAGCGCGAGCGGCGGCCTGGTTGCAAGGCCCGCGGATCAGGCAAGCGCCGACAAGCTGAAGAAGGCGGGGTGGTAGAAGAGCTAGGGACGAGGGACGAGGGGCGAGTGAGCTGATCCTTGCGTTGCGGTAAGCGCCAGCTCGCACCACTTTCTCACTCCTAACTCCTCACGCGCTTCAGTTCTTCCCCACCTGATCAATCATGAATGCGAACTCTTCGGCAACCTCGCGGTAGCGCCGGAAGCGACCGGACTTGCCGCCGTGGCCGGCATCCATGTTGACCTTGAGCAGAAGCACATTCTTGTCGGTCTTGACCGTGCGCAGCTTGGCCACCCATTTGGTGGGCTCGTAATACTGCACCTGCGAGTCCCATAGGCCGGTCGTGACGAGCAGCGCCGGATAGGCTTGCGCCGACACGTTGTCGTACGGCGAATACGACAGCATGTAGTTGTAGTAGACGGTTTCCTTCGGATTGCCCCACTCGTCGAATTCGTTCGTCGTCAGCGGGATGCTCTCGTCGAGCATCGTCGTGACGACGTCGACGAACGGCACGTGCGCCGCGATCGCGCGGTAATCCTGCGGGGCCATGTTCGTGATCGCGCCCATCAGCAGCCCGCCGGCGCTGCCGCCCTCAGCGACGACCTTGTCCTTCGCCGCGTAGCCGTACTGGACCAGGAATTCGGTCACGTCGATGAAGTCGGTGAACGTGTTCTTTTTCTTCAGCAGCTTACCGTTCTCGTACCAGTCGCGCCCCATCTCCTCGCCGCCGCGCACGTGCGCGATCGCGTAGACGAAACCGCGGTCGATCAGCGAGAAGCGCGGCGTCGAGAAGCGCGGATCGGTCGATGCGCCGTAGGAGCCATAACCGTACTGGTACAGCGGCGCGGTGCCATCGCGCTTGAAATCCTTGCGATACGCCAGCGACACCGGAACCCATGTGCCATCGCGCGCCTTGGCCCAGATCCGCTCGGCAACGTAGTTGGCCGGGTCGTAGCCGCCGAGCACCGGATCGCGCTTCTTCAGCTCGCGCTTGCCGGTCGTCATGTCGAGGTCGTAGACCGTGTTCGGCGTGATCAGCGACGTATACGTGTAGCGCAGCGTGTCGGTGTCCTGTTCGCGGTTCTCTCCGAGGCCGGCCGTGTAGTCGGTGTCGTCGGGCTTGACGAATGTATCGGCGCCGCCCTTCCACGGCTTGACACGCACGCGCTGCAGGCCGTTGCTGTGCTCCTCGATCGCGAGAAAATTCCTGAACGGCATGACCTGATCGATCAGCACGTCCTTGCGCGTCGGAACGAATTCGTTCCAGCCCTTCTTGTCGCCGACGCGTGCGTCGTCGACCTGCATGACGCGAAAATTCTTTGCGTTCCAGTTGGTGCGGATCACCCAGCGCTGGTCGATGTGCTCGGCGTGATACTCGAAGTCGTGCTCGCGCGGCGTCAGCACCTTGAACTTCGCCTTCGGCTGCGCTGCGGGAATGAAGCGGATCTCGCTCGACAGCGTGCTCTGCTCGTCGATCACGATGTACTTGTCATCGCCGCTGCGGCTGACGCCCATGTAGTAACTGTGGTCGAGTTCCTCGTAGACGACTGGGTCGCTCTTCACGTTGCTGCCGAGCACGTGCTTGCGCACGCGGATACCGAGCAGCGTGATCGGGTCGTTCTCGACATAGAACAACGTCTTGTTGTCGTCGGCCCAGGCCATCGCGGCCGGCGTGTTTTCAATCTGGTCGGGCAGCACTTTTCCGCTGGTCAGATCCTTGACGTGGATCGTGAACTGGCGCCGGCCCATCGTATCTTCGGCATACGCCAACAACTGTTCGTTCGGGCTGATTTCCTGGCCGCCGACCTGATAGAAATCGTGGCCCTGGGCGTTGGCGTTGCCATCGATCATGACCTGCTCGGGCGCCTCGGTGCTGCCCTTGCGCCGCGCGTAGACCGGATATTCCTGGCCCTGCTCGTAGCG
>Ga0157376_10001610_pt1 | contig 14937 bp, 14 predicted proteins | sample M45metaG_FD_121801 | JGI IMG/M metagenome (GOLD analysis project Ga0157376, IMG submission 121801) | Miscanthus rhizosphere microbial communities from Kellogg Biological Station, Michigan, USA - M4-5 metaG | ecosystem: Host-associated > Plants > Roots > Rhizosphere > Soil | place: USA: Michigan... | reverse complement strand
CGGCCTTAAAACGTCTCATGTTCATTTGTATTTAAAGTTGAGACCGGATGTTCTTCCGGTCAATGTTATTGAGGCCGGATGTTTTTCCGGTCAATGTTCCATAATTTCCTGATAGAGGGCCAGCAGTCGTTGTCGTAAGTGCAGGACGGCGTAGCGTTTTCTCGAGATCAGGGTGTTTACTTTCTCGCCGGTCATTTCCGCGATCTCTTTGAAGGAGAGGTCGTCCAGTTCGTTCCAGACGAAGACGGCCTTTTGTTCTTCGGGAAGTTCGTTAAGGGCTTCCTGCAAGGTCTTCCAAAAGAGTGCCCGCAGGTCGGCGTTCTCGGGGTTTTCGCCGTTATCCAGCATAATGGCGGCGAGATCGGGTCCTTCGCCGTCGCGGGCCAGGAGTTGGTCGAGGGAGTCCGGTTTCTTTTTGCGATAGCGATCTGTGATCTTGTTGCGGGCTACGGCGAAGAGCCAGCCACTCATCTGTTCGATAGGTTCCGTGTCGACGGTGGTTGTCAGCTGGTACCAGACGTCCTGCAAAATATCTTCCGCGTCGGCCTGGCTACCGACGCGCTGGCGGATGAAGCCCAGCAGTCGTTTGCCGAAGCGGGTGATGACCGAGGTGATATTTTTGCCTGACGGTGAGGACATTAGCGGTATCGGCGGTGCATCTTCCATATTATGCCGCCGCAGGGGCTGCATATAGGAGGACGGATGAGGTGAGAATATATTTTAAAGTTATTGAGAAATTTATATGCTTTTCTATAATAAGGTTTTGTACGGGGTAAAAAATTACAACCAAACAGACGATCAGAAATAGATAATTTTATCGGCTCAATTTACAAATTGTAATAGCTCAAAGCGATGATATGGAAAAGACAATAGCGGTATCAGACGAAGTGATCATCAGTAAAATTTATTTTATAAGAGGCAAAAAAGTAATGCTGGACAGGGATCTGGCTGAACTCTATGGCGTACCGACCAAGCGACTCAATGAACAGGTTAAACGGAATATACACCGGTTCCCGGCCGATTTTATGTTCCAATTGACGGATGAAGAGTTTGAGAACTTGAAGTCGCAAATTGCGACCTCAAGTTGGGGCGGCAGACGAGTGGCTCCTTATACTTTTACGGAACATGGGGTGTTGATGCTGTCCAGTGTACTGAACAGCGAAACGGCCATCGAGGTAAATATCCAGATCATCCGAATTTTTATCCGGATGCGGGAGTTACTTCTAACGCATAAGGATATTTTAGTCAAACTGGAGCAAATTGAAAAGACACTGCTCGGGCAAGATCATCGGATGAATAAACATGAAGAAAACATACAGGCGATCTTCGGCGTTTTAAAAGAGCTGGTAAACCCAACAGTTGAACCCCGGCCTCGCATCGGCTTCCGGAGGACGGATGAGATGGACTGATCGTTACCCCACGCTCTTCAATTCCTCCCATCTGGTACTATGCCGTTGGGAACGAAGCTCTTGCCGCATCTTCCAATCCTTGTTCATCCCGGAGGCGCCGAATTTCACGCTGTCGTCGCGCATGGCGAAATTGATGTTGTCGATGGTGTTCATCAGGAAGCGGTGCTGGTTTTCCGCCTGGGGGACGAAGAGGTTTCCCTGGATAGAGTCGTCGGGTACGAGTTCGCTGAGCATGACACCGGCCTTTTTATAGGACTTGCCGGACTCGAAGAGCTGGTCGACGAGTCCCGTGGCGGCCTTGATCAGTTCGTTTGTCAGGGAGCTGGGATTGGGAAGGCGGGCGTAGTGGCTGATGGTGGGGCCATGCCGGAAGTGGGTGGTGTGGGATTGTTCGCGCGGAACGATAAAGACGCTTACGACCCGGGCCGCACTTTGCTGACGACGCAGCTTTTCGGCGGCCCGGGAGATATAGGTAGCAACGGCCTCTTTTATTTCGGTGATGCTGGTGACGGGGCGGCCAAACATCCGGGTGGTAGCGATCATTTTTTTGTCGACGAGTTCTTCCTCCATGGAGATGGAAGAAAGACCGCGCAGTTCGCGGATAAGGCGGACACCCACCACGCCGCCCATATTGGTGTGCGCCCATTCTTCGGGCATATTGCTCAGCTCCCAGGCGCTGGTGATCCCCCAGTTGATGAGTTTTGCCGCATAGGCCCGGCCGACGCCCCAGAGGTCGTCCACGCGCGTCTGTTGCAGGGCGATCCGCTGTTGCTCCTCCGTGGCGAGAACGGTGATACAGCCGCTTGCGGCCTTGTCCTTCTTGGCGATGCGGTTGGCCATTTTGGCGAGGGTCTTTGTTGGCGCCACGCCGATGCTGACGGAGATGCCCGTCCATTGCTCTACGGTGGCTTTGATGTGCCGGGCGTGGTTGGTGAGTTCGGCCAGTGGGATGTCGTCGAGCTCCATGAAGGCTTCGTCGACCGAGTAGACTTCAACATCGTGCCGATCGCCGGCCAGGATGCGGAGTGTCTCCATTACCCGGTGGCTCAGGTCGCCGTAGAGGTGATAGTTGGAGGAAAAGACGGCGATGCCATGTTTTTCGATCAGGTGTTTTGCTTCGAAGTAGGGCACGGCCATGCCGACGCCCAGGGCCCGGGCCTCGTCGCTCCGGGAGATGATACAGCCGTCGTTGTTGCTGAGGACGACGACGGGTTTGTCCCGGAGATCGGGGCGGAACAGCCGTTCGCAGCTGCAGTAGAAGCTATTACAGTCGACGATGGCGGTCATACGGCATGGATGACATAGGTGACGACGCCCCAGATGGCGAATTCTGCGCCCGAGAGGTCCACGTCGATGGGGGAGAGTCTAGGGGTCTCCGGTACCAGGCGGATCTTGTTGAGGGTCTTTTCGAGGCGGCGGATGAGCATTTCGCCGTTGAGGTTGGCGATCACGACCTTTCCGCTGGCGGCTTTTACGCTCCGGTCGACGATGACGGTGTCGCCGTTGAAGATGCCCGCGCCGGTCATGGCGTCGCCGCTCACCCGCATGAAGAAGGTGGCTGGTTTATTGCGGATCAGTTGTTCGTTGAGGTCGATGCCACGCTCCATATAATCATCCGCGGCGGCGCCGAAGCCCGTGGCGTTGGCGGTGGGGACGTCCCATTGGGTGAACTTTTTGGAGCCTTTGTAGTTCATCCCGGTGAATTGTTCGAGTTCCATATAATTTGTTTGAACCAGCCCCCATGGTGCGCGGGGCGAAAAAATAATTTGTACGTACTAACTTATTTAGTAAATTTATACTAAATTATTGATCGATTAAAATCTTTTTTATGGAAACCGGGTTAGTAAAAAAAGCGATGGCGCCGAGGGTGGAATCCTCGTTGCGGAGAGCTGAATATCTGTTAGTTATCTATCCCCACGGGGAACTGCAGGAGAAGTTGCAGGAGACGCAGCAGCAATTTTCCACGGACTATGGATTGCAGGTGACGGTCCGGAACCGGCCGCATATCACGGTGGCGGCTTTTCAGGCGAGCGAACCGATGGAAGACACCCTGATCCGCTGGATGCAGCGCATCTGTAGTCGTTTTCCGGGGTTTGACTGCGTGCTCAACAATTTCAGCGGTATTCCGCCGCACAGTATCTGTCTTCGGGTGCAGGATCATGAACCATTCCGGGAGCTGATGCGGCAGTTGCGGGCCATCGATGATTTTATCCGGAGCAACGGTTGTCCGCCCGTGAACCTGGTCAGCCGGCCTTATCTGTCGATTGCGGGGGGATTGACGGAGCAGCTGTATAATAAAGCGATGCCCGATTATTCGCGGAAGGATTTCCATGAAAGCTTTCATGTCGATCAGCTGGTTCTGTTGAAACGGGAGCATGCGTTCGATGCCTGCAAGACCGTGAATATTTTCCGGCTGCTGCCGGCGAGTGACGCCGCGATTGCGTCGAAACTTTAAAATTATCAATCATGAAACAAGCCATCAAACCGATAGCGGCAACGCTCAACGAGGGTTATAAAAAACAATTAGCCGTCAACGAATACCAGCTCATTTTGCATCCGCATGAAGAATTGCGCAACCGGGTGATGCAGTTGCGGGCGGCCTTCCAGGAGACTTACCAGGTGGCGCCGACGGCGGGGAAGCCGCATGTGACGCTGGTGCGATTCACCCAACTGGCGTTGATGGAGGAACGGATCCTGCAACGGCTGAGGACGATAAGTATGGGCTATTGTCCCTTTAAGGTCGAGCTGAAGGATTTTGGGAGTCTGCCGACGCATAGCATCTTTATCAATGTGACGAGCAAGTTGCCGATCCGCGGGTTGGTGACGGAAATAAGAGACATCCAGCGGCTGATGAAACTGGATAAGGACAACAAGCCGCATTTTCTGGACGAGCCGAATCTGCTGATCGCCCGAAAGCTGTTGCCCTGGCAGTATGAGAAGGGTTGGCTGGAGTATTCCAACAAGAGTTTTACGGGGAAGTTCATCGCGGATGGGATGTTGTTGTTGAAGCGGCGGCAGGGCACTGTCGCTGTGAATACGCTCGATGGGAATATAGCGTATTCACAGCGACCGGCTAATAATGGGGGACGCCTAGTGGCGTCCGGCAACTGGCAGATCGCCGAGCGGTTTGCGTTTCAGAATCTGCCGGTTTCGACGCGGCAGGGAGAATTATTTGCATAAATGATGACTGCGGCGAGAGGTCGCGGCATAAATGGAGGAGCATATGAATCCGGAAGAAGAAGGCCAGCAAGCCCCCTTATCCTATTTAAAGGGGCGCGGGGCGCAGTTCAATCCCAAGAACCGATTCCTGAAGAACGAGCGGGTAAAGGAGCATATCGAGGGGATCGATGACTGGATAGAGCCGAATATCGAGACGCAGTACCTGGAGGATCAGGCCAAGGGGATTGTCAACAAGGTCGACAGTCCCGATGTGGGGATGTGGTATAGCATGAATCCTTACCAGGGTTGTGAGCATGGCTGTACGTATTGTTATGCGCGGAATGCGCATGAATATTGGGGGTATAGTGCGGGGCTCGACTTCGAGCGCAAAATAATCGTAAAGAAAAATGCGCCCGAGCTGTTGCGAAAATTCTTGATGAATCCCAAGTGGGAATGTGTCCCTATTTCGCTGAGCGGGAATACCGACTGTTATCAGCCGGCCGAGCGGAAGTTCCGGATCACGCGGCAGCTGCTCGAGGTGTGCCGGGAGTTCAACCAGCCTGTGGGGATCATTACAAAGAATGCGGGGATCCTGCGAGACAAGGATATTCTGAGTGAGATGGGGAAGGAGAACCTGGTTTCCGTGCTGGTATCGATCACTTCACTGGATGAGGATCTGCGGCAGCTGATGGAGCCGCGGACGACTACCGCCAGGCAGCGGATGCGGACCTTGCATGATCTGAAGGAAGCCGGGGTGCGGGTGGGGGTTATGTTGGGGCCGATGATCCCCGGGCTGAATGAGCACGAGATGCAGCGGATCCTGAAGATGGCCGCCGAGAATGGGGTGAGTTTTTCCGCGTATACGTTTATCCGGCTGAACGGCGCGATCAAGCTGATCTTTAATGACTGGCTTTATAAGACCTTTCCTGACCGGGCGGATAAGGTGTGGCATTTTATCGAGGCCAGTCATGATGGGAAGGTGAATGACTCGCGCTACGGGGTGCGGATGCGGGGGGAGGGGAATTATGCGAAGCTGGTGGCGCAGCAATATGCGCGATATACGGAGAAGTATGGATTGAATGAGGAGCGGTGGGAGTTGGATTGTTCGTTGTTCCGGCGGCCGGGGGAGCAGATGAGGTTGTTTTGAGATTCTTTCGGTTTTGATATCACTATAGCGTTTACTGCCTGCGGTTATTCAGCAGTATGTTGTCTTTTGACAGACTTCGGTCGTTGGTTAATGTGATATTTGTCACAATCCGGAGTTGTCGTTTCTTTCGGCTGGTTTTCGTCTTATTTTTAAGACATAATTAAGCCTTATATGAGAAATGAACTTATACTGCCTGTTCTAGCCCTTATATTGGTTTCCCTCTCGGAATGCAGCAAGAATCCGGTCTCACAGCCGCAAATACATGATGATCTGATCCAAAACGCCCGTCAATATTTCGAAAGAAAGATTGCAACGCAATCACCATCCCCGGGAACGAACCCACGGATCACTGATATTAAAACTCCGCTTTGGGATGTCGCGATCGTTACCACGCTAACAACCGGCAAGGTCGTGATTATCCCTATCCAATACGCGCACGATCTTCATATCAGAACCGGCCTCACCGGCAGGCGATTATTTAACTTAAATGAGCTTACCCACTTAGTCATTTATCAAGACAAAGATGGAAATGATCGTGCAGAACTCATTACCGCATTTCCCGACAGCCTGACTCTTCAAGGCATCAACAGTACTTTCTCCGGCCTCCTTTTCGTCGAAGACTGGACCGGCAAACGCCTACGCCAGTACAAATTCAACCCGGATGGCTCCATTCTACAGGCTGATCCGAATCAGGCTAATGGCGCAAGGGGTAAACAAATCCCCATGTCCGCAAATGCGTCCAGTAAATCTCCGTCTGACTTTACCATTTGCTACGAGATTACCGGGTATAACTACTCTCCCGACGATCCAGATGGTGGCATCTCTTGGAGCGAGCCGGCCGGCTGTACTAGTACCTATTATCCCGTCACCCAGAGCCTCGCATCTATTCCCTCCCCCTCCGATTACGGAACCATCCCTGGCTCCAATGGACATGTCAGCATCGTCGACGTCTTTCCTCCTGACAATCCCATTGATAACATACAAGCTTATTTCGGTTGCTTCACCAATGGCCCCGCTGTCGATCATAGTTACACCGTTACCGTATGCGTCTCCCAACCGGTTCCGGGCTCCCGCTCCCCTTGGGCTTTTACGTCTGGCGGACCGGCTGGATCGTCCGCTTCCCAAAATCCATTCAACACCGGTCATGCCTTTTTGATTTTCAGCGAAAACAGCGCTGGAAATATCATTACCCGAAACGTCGGATTCTATCCGCTTGGAATGGTTAACCCTTACTATCCCTCAGAACAGGGCATCCTCGACAATAATGAAAAATCGCCTTATAACATATCCCTCACCTTTACCGTTGCCAACACTCAGTTCTTCGCCATGCTTAACTATGCAGCAATCGGGAATAACTCGGGCTATTTTTATGACCTTAACGCTAACAATTGCACGACTTTTGTTCTCCATACCCTAGCAGCCGGCAACATCACCTTGACAGCAACACAGGGTGTTTGGCCTGGTGGTGGACACGGATACGATCCCGGTGATCTTGGCGAGGATATCAGATCCATGGCGCTGCCATCAAACGCTACTCGAAATACCGTACAAAACCCACATTCCAATCAGGGCAATTGCAACTGATCATGAACCGTTTAAAACACAATTATGAAAATAGCGTCACTTTTCCTCTTTTTGCATCTAGGTCTTGCCGCCTGCCATGCACAACCACAATCCTGGCCCACCACAAAATCCTGGAAAGTATATGCCTCTTCCGGCCCCGAGGTATTCAAAGTACCGGTGGATAGCCTTCCCGCAATTCCAAGCAAACTCCTGGACAGGGATACCGTTCAATTCTATTTGAGTAAAATGCAAATCGTTCCCGACGACCGAAAGCCCACCTGGATGGGCGCCTGGCTCGCCAGCTATGAATCTGCCGACGGGAAACTCAGAAAGGTCGAGATCGGTGCCTACGGCGGGTATTTCTACGACGTCAGTTCTGAAAAATACTATTCACTACCCCGTAACTTAATCCTGCGATGGCAACGTTTTATCTCTGCTAACATACCAGAATAACCGCCAAGTCTTTAATAATTCAGAATTCTTCTCTTGAGTAAAACGTTCATGTTCCGAAGGCGCAACATCCCAGATGCTTGCAATTAATCAACAGAGCGTCTTACGTCCTTCACACATCTAAAATACATCCAATTTGAAAAGATGTCTTTCATGCCAGGATTAAGCATAGAAAACCTACACAGCACTCTTGTTCGATAGCTACCTTTGCTAGGAACGAATGTGCCGGCTATGGAAAAGGTTTTGGTCCTTATGCGCCGTTGATTAAGGCATGGCTCGCCTACAACAGTCTTGTCAATTGTTCCATTCTGGGATTGTAAATGGCAACTTAAATAAAAATGATGCCCCGCCGACGGCGCTGGCAAAGGGGTATCAATAAAAAAATTACTACCTTTGACAACCCCTTTAATCTGCGTCTATCTATCCATGTTTGCAATTCCTATTGAGTAAGTATGCCGGACGAAAAGTATTCCGAATAATAGTTGGCAAATGGGCTTGAGGTGTCGTCATATATTAGCTCTGTGCAGAATTTGATTGTCTCATGGGACATGTTAGTTACAACCATCATAAAATTCAAATCCTCCTGTGAAGCAATGGTCTTCAGAAATCCCCTATCCTCGGGAAAATCAACTTTAAACATCTCGCAGATTGTGCCTTTTATTGCGGCTAAAAGTTTGCTCAGATAAATATCATTGGCCTAAATTCTCCATTAACATTTGCAAGAAATGATCTATATCAATTGCAAGAAATCTTGCCGATCCCATGCTCGGCATATCGTCATAATTCTCGTGGTCCCAAAAATAAATTCCTCCTTTATTATCGCCGGATAATGATATACAAATTAGGTTTCCAAATGCATCGTCTGCTATTGCTGCGAGCTGTTTAGGCAATACGTTTCTGTCTAATTTTAGATCCTTGAATTGTCCTTCAAAACTCATCTCACCCTCAAACAACGGGAAAAACTCGTTCAATACATATTCGCTCCCGTCTTTTGTAAAGAAAATCTTATTGGGCCTGCCGCCATTTACGTCGAGGACAAATATTCGATAGCTAGAGGGTAAAGATGTATTGAGGCGTTTTTCTAATGCTTCAATATCCGATTGTGTAATCTGTTTCGAGCTTCCAATAAAATTTAAATCAGCCATAGCATTTTTTTAATAACCGGTGCCGTGATGTGCTTTGTATTGGGCAACACTGCCCCTATGTGGAGTAGCCGCTCTATGCGCAGCCCTCTGAGACAATTGCATTGTAGTCTCGTTTGTCGCTGGATTAAAATCTCTAAAATGATGCCAAGTTGAATTTGCAGGCTGTTCGGCAAACCCTGCCGCTTGATTGGCGGCCTTAAAGTCACCTAGATAACTGCCTGTCATTTTTATTTTAACTACATTTTTTTGATCGCCCGTTACTGGAATTAGATAGTTACTCATATCAACCCCTCCTGAAGCGTCAACCGGAACTTGATACCCTTTTTCCAATGCTTGCGGATGCAGGGTTATCGTTTCATCTGGAGAGGCACGCATAGAAAAGGCATCGGTCATTGGCGTGGCACTTTCAGTCGGAGCCAGTGAAGGGGCTCCTGACGAAGTCGCTGGAAGATCAGATTCCAGCTCTGCCAACCCTTGTCCAGCCAACGCACCCTCCAACGCTTGAGGAGACGGAGTTACTGGCAAGCCAGTCAAGTACGACAAAGCTAGTGATACGCCGACGGCCGGATCTAAAAAGCCAACAACTCCAATTCCTATTAAGGCACCTACTCTAGCATTTATTTGGTTGGCAGCTTTGTCAGTAGCCTCCGCCGCTTTTACTGCTTGCTCTGTTACAGTATGGGGATTGACAGCATGGCCGATGGTTGCACCTTCAGAGGTAGTTATGTTAAAATATTCGGCACCTTCCAAATCGATTCCATTAATCACTCTATTTTCGGCATAAGCATACGTACTGTTATATACGTATTTTTTTGCTAAGGGATCAATTTGCCAGAATCTTTCTAGCTGAGGGTCCATGGTTCGATACTTCATCTCATAGGTATCCCAATCCAAATCGTCATCGAATAATTGGCCTATGAACCTATATTTGTTTTCCGCGTAGTCCGGCTTAATTGCCTTATCCGAAATCCCTGCCATTGTCAACCCAAACGGGAAATAATGATCTTCCTCCAACAGCGGCCCCCTTGTATGTGTCACCTGCAAATTATCAAAGAACCTAACTATGGTGCAGCCCATTGATTTGGGCTAACAACCCGCTTCCGCTAACTTCGGGATGCTTCAGAAGAAACCTTAAAGTGAATGGCACTTGTAGTCCTTCAAAGAACCCGGTTGGAATGTATTATACCCTGATCAGAAAGGGTATTTGTTGATTTCAATGGTGACCCTGTAATTAATCAGGAATCCCGTACAGAAAAGTCTTATTAACAAATATACATTCCCTGAAGTCATTTTTTCATCTTCAAATCTTAAAAAATGAAAGAAACCGAACTTTCCATGAAAATCGTCCATCCCAATGCCGCCGGCATCGACATTGGATCAAAAACCCACTGGGTAGCCGTGGATCAAGAGCCCAAAAACGTAAGGGAATTCGGGGTATACACGAGAGATCACCAGCGGCTTGTCGACCACTTAAAGTCGCATCAAATTACTACTGTTGCTATGGAAAGTACGGGGAGCTACTGGCAGACTCTGTTCCATTCTTTACAAAAAGCAGGATTTGAGGTGGTCTTAGTGCAAGGCAGCCAAACGAAGAATGTAAAAGGAAAGAAGACTGATATCCTGGATTGCATGTGGATTCAAAAGCTGCACACTCTTGGCTTACTGAGCTCAAGTTTTCTCTTAAGCGACTATCTCCAGACGCTCCGGACCCATTATTCTCACCGAGAACATTTAGTGGAGCAGACGGCGATGTACATAAATAAAATGCAGAAGGCGCTACGCCTAATGAACATCAGGCTGGATGTGGCCATCCGAGATCTCACGGGAAAATCTGGCAGAGCAATAGTCGAGGCAATCCTTGATGGTCACAGAGACCCCGCTTATCTGGCGTCCTTAGCGCATTTCCGCGTAAAGAAGTCGTCAGACGAGATAGCTGCCGCCCTTCATGGAAATTGGCGTGATGATCTACTATTCGAGTTACGGTCCTGCCTCAAGTTTTACGACGCCTACAAAAGGGAAATCCTTATCTGCGATCAGGAAATCCAATCCGTTCTGTTGAATTATATGCCAGGCGTGGATCTTACTGCACTGGAGAAAAAATCTCCAGAAAAACTAAGCCACAAACAGATTAATAGAAATTCTCCATCTTTTAACGTCAGGCAGCTGGCATTTGCCCACCTAAAAACCGATTTGTTTCAAATCCCGGGCGTGAGCCATTCCACAGTGCTATGCCTGCTATGCAATATGGGAAATGATATTAAGCGTTTTGCATCCGCCAAAAGGTTCGCGAGCTGGCTTCGCCTGGTACCTAACAATAAGTTGAGTGGCGGTAGAATAATAAGCAGCAAGACGCCAAAGGGGAAACATGCGATTGCAATTGCCCTGCGGCAGGCCGCAAACAGCATCGGAAATCAAAAAGAGCATCCCCTCACGCCTTTTTTTAAACGCATTGCCTACCGGAAAGGCCGAAATGCCGCCGTCACCGCGACAGCGAGAAAATTGGCTGTTATCATTTGGAACATGGTAACTAAAACCCAATCTTACTTTATACCCAGCACTGAGGCCCTGATGGAAAAGAGAAAAAACGCCCAGGTCAAGAACATTAAACTTCGGTTGTTCAGGCTCAATCTTACCGACATGGAGCTTGCTGCGCTGTTTGAAAAAACCTCATTCCCATCAACTTAACACTTGGTTGTACAGAAAGACGATATGGGGTTTCATTTCCAGGTTCCTATACCAACCTCTTCTCCAATGGCAATGGAATAACTTCTAATGCTTCTGGGTCCTGCCATAAGTCTGTGCTATCATAAATAACTCCAATGTATGCATTACCTTGGTCATCTGCAAATTTTACGGCGATCAAATCGTATCCCTCATTGACTTCAAAGTTATCTTCTGGCAAATCTTTCAATTGATCAATCGTGCCGTTATTCACAAGTTCGATAACCTTCTTGTGATTTCTTGCGGTGTAGTCAATCATTCTTAGCACTTCAAAATCCTTTACACCCTCAATATTCTCGTTATTTTTTACGATGGACGAAATAATTTGATCAATATAGATTGTTGTATTCATAACAATATAATTTTAATGGGGCAACAAGCAAACACTACAACCTTCTTTCTGCGAAGACTCATTATATTCCTTTACTCCCTCTTTCATAGCAGAGAACAATGGCAAAACTTGTTCGCCCGCATTTTTGCCCATTATGAAACCAACGGTTCCCCCTACAAGCCCAGCGGCGCCGGCACCCCATGGTCCAGTCCAACCGAATGATTCTGCAAATGCAGAACCTACATACATTGCACCACCCCAACCCGCGCCTTCTGTAACAGCTTCCTTGCCGGGAGTTGGTGACGTAACAATAGTAGTTCCCGATTGATATAATCCGTATGCTAATAAAGCTCCGCCGGCAGCACCTCCCATTCTCGCTTGTTCATTTACAAATTCATTCGTCTTTCCCGGGTTATTTTTCGTTGGTGATGCTGCCGTTTCAGATGAGAGAGGTCGTTTTTCGTCGAGCATAGCTCTCATAGGTTGAGGTGTGGGCTCCCTGTATTTCACTTTTAATTCTGCTCTAGCCGCACTGTTTTCAATAGTTTTCGCACTAATGGGTGCTACTTCCTTGTTGTATGCAGCACGAATGTTGGCATTTTGTAATAATACTTTGCCAAGCCACAACTCCGGCCCCACCGGCGCAGTGTTTAGATTTACCCTTGCAGGCCAAGGGACTGAATCTCCCAGCGGATCATTATGCAGGATGGGATTATTCCCCATCGCAGCGTAAGGGCTCTCCGCATCCGTTGGCTTCTTCCAATCGATCTGCCACCATCTCCCTAGTTGCGGATCGAGCTGCCTAAAATGAGTCTCATACATCTCCAATCCTGCCCCATCGGTGAACTCTTTATTCTGCAACTCCGATCCCTTGTTATATCGGTATTTATTCTCAGCATACTGACTCTTGAGTGCTTTATCACTGATCCCCGCCATCGTCAATCCGAATGGATAGTAATGACCTTCCTCCAAGAGTGGTCCCCGCGTGTGCGTCACCTGCAAATTATCAAAGAAGACGGCAACGTTTGGTGTTTCGTTGCTTGTATAAATATACAAATATCCGCTGGATGTGACCGGCAGATCCGTGAAAATGTGCTGTTTGAGCACTTGGTCGGCGCCGACCTGATCGTAGCCGCTGCTGGCGGCGACGTAATTGAACTGGTTGTCGAAGAGGATCCAGTTGAGGAAGGCGTGGGGCCGGGTTTGGGTGATCGGGTTGCCAGAGGTGTCGTTCAGGAAGTTAGTGAGGTTGTTGCTCAGGATGCTGCTGTTGGTTTGTAGCGCCGGCGTCAAAGGGTGACCGCCGCCAGGGAGGGCGCCGACACCGCTGATCAAGGCGGTGACGAGGTCAGAGAGCGGAGTGACGGGGGTGCCGGGCGCGGTGCCGTTGAGCTTGTACCAGCTGGTGGCGCGGATGCTGAACTTGTCGCCTGCCATGACCTTGAGGACGATCCCGGGACCGATCTTTTGACTGCCGTCGGCGCTACTGAGTCCGGCGACATAGTTATTAGGATTGGTGGTCGTGTCGGTCGGGTAGCCGGCGGGTAAGGACGTCCGGTAGGTGTCGAGATTGGTATAGTAGAGGTTTTCGAGCGCGCTGTCGCCTACTTCCATGGTGGCCATGGGATAGCGGTCCGTTTCCTGTTCGTCGGTTAGGACCATGCGGGTATTGCCGAGGTGATCCTTTATAAAGTAATCGTATTTGAAGCCGGTGGTATTCAGACCGCCGGTGGTGTCGGTCGTGATCCGTACGCGGCCCTCTTCCTGGCCAAAGAATTGGAGGGTATCGGCGGGGGCTGTATTCAAGCCGAGGACATGTTTGCCCTGGTATTGGAAGGCGCCGATATAAGCCGTGACGGTTTGGAGGCTTCCGGCGCTGTCGAGGGTGGTTTTGGTCAGCTTGTTGCCGGTTGCGTCGTAGATGTACTTGATGGTACCCTTTGTTCCCGTGGCGGAACGAACGGTGATCTGCCAGGGAAGGTTAAGGTGGTTATAGATGATGCCATCGTTGTACTGGGTACCGATGTCTTTGTTCAGATCGCGCGTAAGGTTGCCGTTGACGTCATAGTTGTAGTCGACTGCGCTGGTGGTCTTTCCAGAGTTGTAGGGGCTAAGCGCAGAGGTGCGGAAGTCGCCGAGGGTCGTCTGTGGGTTGTTTTGGCCGTCGATGACGTTCTTCAGCTTGTTGCTACTCGTATTGTAGGTGTATTTCAGACTGTCGATAGTTTGGCTCCCGCCCAATTGCCAGGCCAGCTGCCGCATTGCGAGGATATTGCCGTTCTCGTCGTATGCTGTTGACGCGTTGACACCGTCGCCCATGGTCGCAGAGAAGTCGACCCCGTCCGTCTTATCCCAGGCACTCGCATATTGATTGAAATCAGCGAACAACAACCGATTGGCGTCGTCATACCCGAAGCCATAGGCCTGTTGCTTTCCATCGCCTTTACTGCGCCATTTGTTACCCGCTATATTTCCATTGAGCTGGTTCTTGCCGAAGCCCCAGTCGTAGCTGAGATCCATGCCGAACCAGCGGCTATTACCACCGTGGCTATTGTCGTTGTTCGAATAGTCACGATTGATGCTCTTGAGCCAGCCGCGGATGTTGTAGCTATAGTCCTGGGTCTCCAGGAAGCTGTTGTCAGCCAGCTGACCCAGCTGCTTTTGCTTCATTTGTCCCAACTGGTCATAGCTGTGCTGCGAAAGGAGGCGATAGGTGCTGTCGGCATCGTTGATCGTCTTATAGATGGCGAGCAGCCGATTGGAGGCATCATAGACATTGTTGGTCTTGACCCGGGTGTTGCCATTGCGAGGCGCCTGGGGGTTACCGTGGGCGAGGTAAGTGGTGAGGACCGCGCCGGTGAAGTTGTAGAGATTAGTAAGAGTATCCTGTCCGCCGCGGTAGTTGTCGCTCTGGGTTTGGATCGATCGGGCTCGATCGTCATAATAGGTGACGGTGGAGAGCCACGCGCCCTTGGAAAGATCGGTAGGGTCTTCCAGGACGCGGACACGGGT
>Ga0157376_10001603_pt1 | contig 14963 bp, 12 predicted proteins | sample M45metaG_FD_121801 | JGI IMG/M metagenome (GOLD analysis project Ga0157376, IMG submission 121801) | Miscanthus rhizosphere microbial communities from Kellogg Biological Station, Michigan, USA - M4-5 metaG | ecosystem: Host-associated > Plants > Roots > Rhizosphere > Soil | place: USA: Michigan... | reverse complement strand
GCGTGGCTGCATAACTATCGCCGCATCGTGGTCCGCTGGGAACGCTACCCAGAAAATTTCTTGGGAATGATTCACTTGGCTTCGGCCGTCATCCTTCTGAGGCATTTATGAGACGGCTTCTAGCCTTTCGCGCGGCGGAGTGAGTGTTTTGGTGTTACCGGGAGACGTTGCCTCGACAAAAATGACATCCAAAGAATTGGAACATCGAGTTTTCCGGCCACGTCCGGCAATTCGACCGTCGACTAGCGATTTGAAAACATTGGCAGCGCTTCTCGATGAGTCGGATCGCGTGACGCTTTTCGGAGGGGCCGGGTGCGCTGACGCTCAGGAAGAAGTGTTGGCCCTCGCGGAGTATCTCAAAGCCCCTGTCGTTTATAGTTTTCGCGGCAAAGAGTTTTTAGAACATGACAATCCTTATGCCACGGGTATGACCGGCCTGCTGGGAACGGAAAGCGGGCACTATTCGCTCGAAAAGGCGGACTTGGTTTTTTTATTGGGCACGGATTTTCCCTACACGGCGTGGTACCCCAAAAAACCGAAGATCGTGCAACTCGATATACGAGCCGAACATTTGGGTCGTCGTTCGCGGCTTGAGCTTGGATTAATGGGTGACGTAAAGGCAACTCTCGCGGAGCTACTGCCTTTGCTGAAGCAAAAGAAAAACGACAAACACCTGAAGGCATGCCTTGAAAAGAGCCACGAGACACAAAAGTCGCTCGAGCGAAAGAGCGAGACCAATACAAAGCAAGAACCTCTGGCCCCTGAACTCGTAACTTCTATCTTGAGTGAAGTCGCAACGGATGATGCGATCTTTACGGTAGACACGGGTATGACCGCGGTGTGGGCCGCGCGCTATTTGCGGATGAAGCGTGGCCGACATCTGATCGGATCCTTCAATCACGGTTCGATGGCAAACGCGATGCCGCAGGCCATTGGCGCGCAGCTCGCCTTTCCAAAGCGCCAGGTTATTTCGATGAGTGGCGATGGCGGGTTCGCCATGTTAATGGGCGACCTGCTCACGATCGCGCAATACGATTTGCCGGTGAAGCTCGTCGTGTATAACAACAGCACCTTAGGGATGGTGAAGCTCGAGATGCGAGTGGCCGGTCTCGAGGATTTTGGCGTGGACGTGCCGCAAGTGAACTTTGCCAAGGTGGCGGAAGCGGTGGGTATCCGAGGATTCCGAGTCGAGAGCGCTGACGATCTTAGGAATTCTTTTTCGAGTGCGCTGCGACACAGTGGTCCAGCGCTTGTGGACGTGGTCACCAATCCAAATTCGCTCGCCTTGCCCCCCAAAATAGATGCGAAGGAAGTGGCTGGATACGGGCTTTACGTTGCCAAACAGACTTTGCATGGAAGACTCTTCGAGTCGATTGACGAATTAAAGGAAAGTCTTCCTTAACTAATTACGTTGCAACAAAAAAGAGAATGGTAAAACGAAATGGCGAAACACGCTAAGCAAGGCAAGGCGCTAACAAATCCTATTCGTCTTTCGCCTCGGGACCCCGATGATTCCGAGGTCATTCAAGTGATTGTTGTGTAGTGCTCCCCGCTGAAACTGGACTCGCCGCATAGGTAGAATCAGAGCCTCCAAACAGGAGGCAAGATGGGCAGGAAACCACGCGTAGATCGAACAGCCGAAGAAAAGTGGCAGATCGTACAAGAAGGAGTGAAGAGCGGAAACGTCTCCGAGACGTGTCGTAGGCACGGGATCGCTCAGACGCTCTATTACCGTTGGAAAGATGAAGCAGAACAAGGGGCGAAGGCAGCGCTTGGGGGTAAAAGCGCTGCCGCGGCGGAAACGGAGAAAGATCGCCGGATCCGGCAACTGGAACGCAGCTTAGGTCGTAAATCCCTTGAGATCGAAATCCTAAAAAACGTCGTCGGGGAGTGAGCTGCGGTGAAGTTCACTCCCAGGCGCGAGCGTTGCTAGAGCAAGGATACTCGGCGACGATAGTGGCGGCAGCGCTGGTCATCAGCCGATCGAGTTTGTACTACCGGAAAAAGCCGCGAGGCAGCCGAGCCGATCGAACCTACGATGAACAGATCGTGGAGGCTTGTGGAGAAAAACCAGCCTACGGTTATCGTCGCGTGACCTGGTGGCTGCGCCGGAAAGAAGGGCTTCGAGTGAATCGGAAACGGGTGTTGCGGGTGATGCGGGAGCGAGCTTTGCTGGTTCGCTCGCGGCGTCTACGAGCACGACGAAAGAAAGAGTGGGGACGCGTGGAAGCAACGCAACCGAATCAGATCTGGCAGTCGGACATGACCAAGATCTGGGCCGGACCGGCAGTGGGTTGGGCATACCTGGTGAGTGTGATCGACTGCTGCACGCGAGAGATCGTGGGCTGGAATCTTTCGCATCGCTGTCGAACGGAAGAAGCGCTGGAAGCAGTGGAACAAGCTGTGCTGCACCGCTTGCCGGCAGGCAGCCGTGAAAGCGATCTCATTCTGACTACCGACAACGGCACGCAGTTCACCTCTGCGCGCTTCATGGAGACACTGGCCCGGCTAGGTATCACGCACCGGCGCACGGCGTATCATCATCCGGAAGGCAACAGCTACATCGAACGGTTCCATCGTAGCTTGAAGGAAGAGGAAGTCTGGACGTCGGAATATCGCAGCCTCACTGAGGCGAGAGAAAATATCGGCCGGTATCTCACGGAGTACTATCACGACCGGCCGCACCTCGGAGTCGCAAATCGCACTCCGCATGAAGCGTTCTTGAGTTTTGCAGCTCTAACTAAAAACGAGGCTCTGACTGTCTAATTTAGCCGGTAGCATTACAGTTGAAACTCCAAAAGGTAGTCGTAACAAGTATGCCTTTGATCCTGATCAAAGAATATTCGAGCTGAAGAAAGTGTTGCCAGGGAATGGCATTTCCATACGACTTCGGATTTGTTCCCTCAACTGTGGCCGAAGACGGCGACCCGACAGACGTCCTGGTCTTAATGGATGAGCCGGCGTTTCCGGGCTGTCTTGTACGCTGCCGATTGATCGGCATCATCGAAGGAGAGCAAGGCAAGAAGAAAGAATGCGAACGCAATGACCGGGTCGTCGCAGTAGAACAAGAGAACCACAGCTATGCTCACGTGAAACACATCAAAGATCTGGGCAAGAAGTTCATCGTCGAACTCGAAGAGTTTTTCGTGAACTACCATCAATTGAGCGGAAAAGAATATAGGATTCTGGAAGTGCGGGGGTCCGAGTGAAGCACAAAAGCGGATCAAGGATGGAATGCGGGGAGCCAAAAGGGAAAAGGGTTGACTGCTTACTCCAAATTCTTTTACGGGCACAATGGACTTTTGCGTGCGCGCCAAAGAAGGAGCGCCCATATCGCCGTCGCCGCCAAAAGCACTAACAGCGCATTGTGTTCTTGTATGAACCGCCAGACGATGAGTCCGAAGAAAAGCAAACCGACGGCACCGAGCGCAGCTCCGTAAGCATTCAGCGCGGCGGCTTGCCTTCCGCGAATCGTTTTCGCAATTCCTGCTTTCTGCTTTTTTTCGCGTTCGTGTTTTTCTACGAGCGTGGCACTGGCGGGAAAGATCGCGGGGAATGCAAGGAAAAGCCCTCCCAGCACCGGGCCATATTTCTTGGCGATAAGTCCAGCAAGAACGGTGATCGTTCCGCCGAAGACAAAGCGCACGAGGTATTCGTACCATTTAGTCTTTCGCAGGGCGGACAAATGTACGGAGATTCGCATGGTCGGCTATCTCAGAATCCCAATCCACAATCCCAAAGAGATCGCGCCCCAGAGAGCAAGTGTGACGACGGCGGCCGGAAGCGCTTGCCATCGAAATCGCATCATCAGGCGGCACGTGATGCAGGCAGCGGCTACTGCTTCTTGTAAATACCGATCGTGGTCACCCTTTTCCCGGACTCATCTGTCGAAGTCGTCGTTATGGTCATCAGCCGGCCATCCTCGGAAACGACTCTGCGACTCGTGGCCACGACGTGAAGGTTCTTGGTGTAGGACGCGATCACGGTGTGGGAGTCAATTCGTTTCAGGAAGACCGGTAGCATCAAGCCGTGTGCTCCCGCGACGATTGCCTGGTTGCCATCGTAGTCAGCGGCGTACTCCGAATGGGTCCTACTGCCGTTCGCGTAAGTGGTATCTGACCTGTAGCGGATGCCTTTCCCGACCGCTTCCATTTCAATGACCATGCTTTTCGGGCACGTTCCCGACCGATACTTGGACCGCAGCACGTCGAGTTCCCACTTGCCTGCGAATGGATCGGTCGCGGCGGTCACGTTCGATGCGCCTATCACCACGAGCACTATGAATAAACCGTACGTCGCTTTTCTCATAGGACTGCTCGAGCGCTACAGCGACCTTAGGAAGTCGAGGATCGCCTGCTTTTGAACTTCCGACAACCTGTTGAACCGCTCGATCACCTCGTTTGCCTCCGAAGGTTCGTAGGAAAACGCACGGAGATCCTTGGACGGATTGCCGCCGCCGTCCGAAAATCGTCTCGAGAAGTGATCCTGAATCGCCACCATCAAGTCGCTGGTGCGACCGTCGTGCAAGAAAAACAAACGCTGCCCGATTCCCCACAGCGGTGTGGTTCGAAACTCATCTGGCCCGGCATTCCCCTGAATGATGTTGTCCGCTAGCGTCGCTCCCATCTTGTGAACGAGCAAGTCGGAAAAGAGATTCACGGTTTGTCCTCGGAGCGCCACTGAGTGCGGACCAATTTCTTCTTGCTCGGTTGTGGGATTTGCCATGCCCGCGGTCTGAAAAGACGGCGTGTGGCAAAGCGCGCATCCGACTTTGGCGAACAGTTCCTTCCCCTGTTGAGCGCTAGCCGTCAACGGCACAGGCCTTGGCGCGTCCACAAATCGCATGAACTCCGCGAACATCAGCCACGCCGGCATGATTTTCAGCGGGTTGTCAAAGAGCGACGGCTCTGTGCGTGGAATGTCGAACGGCTCGTAGACCACATTACAATTTGGATCTTCACTTCGGCCGATCGGAAATTCGTCATTGCTGATTCCCATTTCCACGTTGTAGGCCTCCCCCGCAAAAATGGTGATCGACCCATTTTGCGCTTTCCATCCAAAGCGACTAATAGTTCCGTTGTTGGGAACAATGTTGGGATGCCCGTTAATGCCAAGCGCTCGCTTCGCCTCGCGTTGGCTGTTCATGTTCGCAACAATCGCGGAGTCCTGGATGCTTTCAATCAAGCCTAGTCCGAACAATTGGAGCGGAATCCGAAATGCGACATTTTGTTCCCGTGCTGCCTTTTCGAAGTCCGGCTGTTCAAGCATGCATCCTGGAGTGTCCGAACGTCCTTGCAACGTAAACAAGCTATGAACTCCGCCGTCGCGGGTGCCATCTGGACGGAACTTGAACCGCACTTCACGAAAGGGCCCACTAGGTTCTTCAAACGCGGGCACCGTGTTCGTACCTCCGAGCCGATGGGCTATGGTTTCGGCTGGACTGTGCGCTGGGGTACTGCCTCCGATCATCGGCTGAGAGTGGCATATGAAGCATTGGTCCGCATTGAAGACTGGACTCATGCCAGCCGAGTTCACCAACGACCGCGGCGAGAACGGATTATTCGGATCGGGATCGATCGGAGGAACATTCGGCGGTTGCTGCGCGCAAGTATCGCAGGACCCCTCCAACTCTGAGACCCGTAGCAGGCTCTCATTGAAGAGCGCCGCCTCATTTTGGTTCAGCCCGGGCACGGGGTTTGGGATCGCCGAAGTCGGGTTTGGCCGCGGGCCTGGATCTTTCGCTCTCGACAGCGGCTGGCCTCCACTCTGTCCGAGAACGGCGCTGGCCACGCCGGCAATCAACAATGCGGCGACAACGGCATGCCGTTTCATATCGGCAATACCGCGTTTCACCGGATGCTCTGGGTAAGCGGTAGCAGCTTCGTTCAACAGGCCTGGTTTTTTCATGGCGGGACACCTCGCATTGATCTCACTCTGCCGATTACGGACTGAAAGTGAGAGCCACTCTGCGCGGGGCTGCTCGGCACGTCAAAGGAACTAGTTCAAACCTTTGTCTGACCCTCCAATTCGTTACAAGATTAGCCACTTAGGGCCCAGCCTGAACCCCCGCCCTGTGCTAAGATTCCGCCATCAGGTCGCGGGCGTAACGGTTCGGGGATGGGCCTTTCCTCACCAAAAGGGACGATTGCAAGATTCGGCTTGTTCGAAGCCGACTTCGGTCGGCGTCTTCTCCTAAAGAATGGCCTTCGCGTCAAGCTGCAAGAGCAGCCATTCCAGTTGCTCGGCCTCCTGCTGGAACGACCAGGCGACATCGTCACGCGCGAAGAGATCCGGCAAAAGCTCTGGTCTGCGGATACGTTTGTTGAATTCGACGACGGCCTGAACACGGCCATTAAGAAGCTTCGCGCCGCGCTCGGCGATTCCGCAGACAATCCCCGCTTCATCGAGACTGTCCCTCGCCGCGGTTACCGCTTCCTGGCCCCCGTGATTTTACCGCCCCACGATCTGTCAGCTGTGACGGCGCCTTCCTCACCCGAGCGGCCTCCGGAGTGGACTGCCGGCCGCAGTCACAAACTGGCTCGCGCCAAAATGTGGGCCGTTCCGCTGGCGGGAGTCGTGCTGCTCACGGCTATTCTTGTAACGGGCTGGATGACCCGCAGCCGGCACCGCGGCCTCGAAGAAACCGACTCCATCCTGCTCGTGGACTTCGCGAACTCGACCGGTGAACCCATTTTCGATAGCGCTCTCAGAGAGGCGACCGCGGTTGAGCTTGGCCAGTCTCCTTTCTTGAACCTAGTGTCCAACGATCGCGTCCGCGAAACGCTTCGTTCGATGTCCCGTTCTCCCGATGATCAAGTCCAATTGCCTCTGGCGCGTGAGGTTTGCGAGCGTGTCGGCGCAAAAGTGTACATAGCGGGTTCCGTTGGGCACCTTGGGGCCGGCTACCTTCTAGCGATTAAGGCAGTGAATTGCGGCAACGACACTACCGTCGCGCGTGAGCAAGCGCAAGCTAACAACAAGGAGGCCTTGCTACCCGCCCTGGACGAAGTCGCTTCAAAGATCCGCCGCGAGTTGGACGAATCACTGAGCTCAATCCGCAAATTCGATGTGCCCATCGAAGAAGCTACGACGCAATCTCTAGAAGCCCTAAAGGCCTATTCTCTCGGCATGGACCAGCGAGCTCGTGGTTTTGAGGAAAAATCCATTCCTTTTTTTGACCATGCCATCGAACTTGACCCCAACTTCACGATGGCTTATGTGAGGCGTGCCGCTGCGTACGGCAACCTAGGAGAAACCGAGCGCGCCATAGCTGAAATCAAGAAGGCCTACGAGCGGCGCGCAAACCTGAGCGAACGCGAGAAGCTTCTTCTGACCGTCCGATACGCGGATGCGGACAAAGGAGACACTCGCAAAGTCATAGAAACCTACCAAGTGTGGCATCAACTTTATCCGCGCGAGCTGCAGCCATTGAATGGCTTGGCCGCCCGCTATCAGGTCATCGGCGAATTTGATAAGGCTGTGGAAGCGGCGCGCGAAGCACTCATGCTCCGGCCCGATAATTACATGCCCTATGCCAATCTTGCCAGCTCGTACGAGTCGCTTAACCGCCTTGAAGAGGCCAAGCAAATCTGCGCGAAAGCCCTCGGCGCGCAGCGCGACAGCCTGCACACCCACGATGTCTCCTTTGAAATCGCGTATTTGGAAAACGATCAAGCCACCATGCAGCGTGAAATGGCCTCTGCCAAGGGCACAAACCGCGAAGCGAATATTGTTTTTCTCCAAGGGCTGGTTCTAGCATCAGCGGGTAGGCTGCGTCTCGCGCGGCCGATCTTCGAGCATTCGTATGCAAAAAGACGCGAAAATCAATTGGACGATTTCGCCGCATACGCCATGGCGGTAGAAGCTCTCATCGAGGCCGACTTCGGTTTCGAGAAGCGGGCGCGAAATCAGGCCCTGCAGGCTCTCAAAATCGGTCACGGCATCGACGCCGAAGAGGCAGCTGCCGAAGTTCTATCGTTAACGGGCCGCGGCCAACAAGCTCTCTCGCTTGTCGACGACCTGCACACGCGCTTCCCCTTGCACGTCCCTTTGAACCCGGCGTGCCTGCCAACCATCCTAGCTACCGTCGAAATTCGCAAAGGGAATCCAGCCAAGGCAGTTCAGGTTCTCCAACAGGCGATCCCCTATGACCTATCCGAGTTTGCCAACCTTGCTCCTCCCTACATTCGAGGTCAGGCTTACCTTCGCCTCGGTGACGGCCGGGGAGCGGCGGCCGAGTTCCAAAAGTTCACCGACCACACCGGTCTAAACGTTTTGACTCCCCGGCATTCCCTCGCTTTGCTCGGCATGGCGCGTGCCTACGCGCTGATGCACGAAACCGCAAAGGCCCTCAAGGCCTATGAAGACTTTTTTGCCTTGTGGTCTGAGGCTGACAACGATATTCCAGTGTTAGTCCAAGCAAAAATGGAATACCAAAGACTAGGCGGAAGAAGAAATTAGCGCACCTCTTCGCGAGCATGCTCACCGACAACTCCAAACTCGGGCGCAATTCGGAAATTGGCCCGCCATTTGGGTGCAGGATCGGGTGCAAATAAAGAGGTCGGAATGGATCGCACTTTCTCGTAAGCGACACCAGATAACGGCACTTAGTTTTTCGATCATTTCGGCGGTCAACCGAAGAGATGCTAGTCAGACTGCCGCGGATATCGGGGGACTACTTCCGCGTCATCCGCAGCTCGATCATCATCCGCTCCTCCCCTTTCTCATCGATCAAGAAATGGCGATGGAGGAGCACGCGGCCGTCTTGCTCAAGGTGCGCGCGCGCTACGGTCTTGCGCCCAGGGTGTTCGGAATCGAGGGGCGTGGTCCACAGAACAATGTTTTTGCCGTCGAATGTCCCGTCGCTCTGGCGAATCGACATCGTCGTCTGCCGCGAGTCGTACCACACCGTGGTGAAGCGATTCGTTTTGGGATCGAAGCCGGAGATTCCGGTGCCGGTGCTCGTCGTTCCGTCAAGATTGAAGAAGGTGAAATCCGACTGCAGAAACTTGCCGTCCTGGATCATGTACTGCTTACACGTCCCTTTCGTCACGCGCGGGTTCCCGCTCATGGGGAAGAACGTCTTGACGACATCCCAGTCGCCCGCAAATTGCGCGAGCAGCCTCTGACCGGCGCCCGGTGCGTTCGGCGGCTCGTATTGATTGTGGGTTTGCTGCGCAACCACAGCAGTAGCAATAAGCAATGTCGCAGTAATCCATTTCTTCATAGATCGCGGATAATATGTGAAAATCGCGAGCATTGCACGCCTTATGGCGATTGCCTACGCGAGTTTCAAGGCCTTGGCTGGACGGCACAGTCGCGCTCGAATATACGGTTGGAGCACAGCACGAGCGAGTTCAAGGACTACGTAGTCTCCGCTCGACGACTCGAGCGTGGGTAGTACCGGTCGGAGTTACCGAATGAGGAGTTCGCTCAGTTCGTGGACTTGCCGCAGCAACGATCCGTAGCCGATCGCCAGCATACCCAGCCCGGTCAAGATGAATAGCGCCCATAGCGGGCGGCGTGGCGCAGCGGCACGCCGGCGTTGCCAAGTGATCAAGCGCTCGATACGCGTACGCAGCGCTTGTTCTGTGAGTGGTAAGAGGCTCGTTACAAGCTCGGGAATTTCCCTTGCAGAGGTCTCAATCGCTACTTTGAGCAAGGCGGACGCAAGGTCCACGGCACTGGACTCATCCGTCACCGCGGCATGGTCGGCGGCAAGTTCTGCTGCCTGCATCCAGCTCCGTTCCAATCCTGATAAAAAGGGGAATCTCGAAACTTGCAACGCCAACTTCTTGAAATTGTCATGGGAGCTGGCATGGGCTAGTTCATGGCGGATCGCCGCCTGCATCTCGCATGGATCCAAAAGCCGAACAACCTGCGCTGAAATCAGCAGCTTGGGTCGATAAATGCCTGCAACAAGAAGCATCGGATTTGCGGTAGCAATCTCAACTACCGAAACACCCGCATTGTCCAGCTGCCACGTTCGCGTTCCCGGGCGTGATGCAAGAAATCGACGCACTTTCCACAAGGCAAGAAGAGCAGAAATAGCTCCGAAACCAACGACAACGATTGCGCCAAAAGCCAGCCCAAGGCCTAAACTACCAACAGTTTCCCCGGCTTGGTATGGTTCCAGCCGAAGAAATGATGGTATAACCAAGAAAATTACAAGGACGAGGGCGGCCGTCAGCGGAAGCACTCGCAATGCGTACAAGGACGACGCGTCCCACAGCGCTGCCCGGTTGCGCAAGAATAGCCAGGCGCCGGCCACGCCGATCGAAAGTGTGACGTAGATCAGAAAGAATGCACCTAACCATAGCAATGTGCCTCTGAGTAAATAGGTCATGGCTTTCCTCTCCGGCGCAATTCCTGGCGCTTGTAATTAACCGCGCGGCGCAGTTCATCGAGAAGGGCGCTGTCATGCTCGGTTACGGCATCAACGAGATAGGAAAGCGGCAAGGCAGGATTTGCAGCGGATTGCAGCAGACAGTTGAGGTTGGTTCCGAGCATCGCGCGATAAAAAATCCGCTCGTCTTGCTTGATTCGATATCGAAATGCCTGTCCCTGAACATCTGAATCACGATCCAGAAATCCCTTCTTGTACAGGCGGTCTAACGTCGTCATCACGGTCGTATAAGCTGCTTGGATTTTCCCCGACCGCAGCAACTCGCGCACAGTGGCATTCTTTCGCTGGCACAACAAAGCGAGCAGATGCGTCTCGAATGGACCAAGTTGCGGCTGTTTTGAATCCGAAGTCTTGATTGAGTCCATTGGCCTGTTCTCCAAAAGGAGAGCAGCTTACGTCACACCGCTTCAATACAGCAATCGCAACATGAACTGCAGCGAGCGGGCGGGCAGTTGGTTTGTGATTCCGGTGAGAGGCTGCCCGAAAGCGGGATCCGGGTTGGCCAGATTGCCGAACGTGCTGTTATACCCGACAAAATTCGCATGATTGAGTACGTTGAAGGCTTCGAAGCGGGCCTGTAGTCGGACCCGCTCCGTGAGCGTAAACGCCTTTTCGACGAATGGTGAAAAATCATAGATCTCGCGTCCTCGCCCGATATTGCGCCCCACCACCACCCCATTGATCACCGGACGATCCGTGGTCGCGCCGGTGTCACCGCTGTTATTCGAGCCGGTCACAAAGTTAAAGGGTAGCCCCGAGGCGAGCGTCGCAATCCCACCGAAATCGAACCCAAGCGGTGCATGAAACGTGCCGCTAAGCACCAAACGGTGTCGCTGATCGAAAATCGCGTTGCCCTCTTCTTGTTTGCCGGTGAAATTTGGATCATTCGGATTTTGGCCAGGAACATCCGGATCAACATTGTCGATCGCGTGCGAATATACGTAGCTCGCGAGCATGGCGAAGCGGTGCGCGAACTGATGGCTCAGGTTGACGTCCAGCGCGTTGTACCGGACGTAACCGTCGTTGACGTCCGTTTGAATCACGCTGTACGCGGGCTGCGGCGGATTCGCCGTGTTTTTGTTGCAGGCTCGCCCCGCGGCTGCATAGAAGGCAACCCAGAGGGGACGGGTGCAGTTCGCGGCCTGTGCGCTCTGAGTTTGCCCCTGGGCAGTGCGAACGAACGGCGTCGGAGGATCCACATCGAGCGGCCGCACGACGTGCACGGCATGCGACCCCACGTAATCCGCGCTGAGAACCCACCCTCTGCCCAAACTGCGCTGCACGCCAAACGTCCATTGCTCGGAATACGGGTTCAGTAGATCATCCGGATAGCCGATGAGCAGCGACGTATCGAAAAACTGATTGTAGAACGCGGCTCGCCCTGGCCGGATGTAAATACTGCGGACGGGTGCGACAGCTCCTGGAGGAAACGCCGGTAACGGCACGTCCGATACACTGGCCGGAAATCCGACTTGGCCTGCACCCGCGGAAAAATTGAAAAACCCGGTCGGCCCGCTGAGCGCATAATTCGCGGCGGCATTGTCTACAACCTGGGCGTAGTAGATTCCGAACCCGCCACGGATGACTGTGGTGCCGCGACCACCCCAGTCATACGCAAAGCCGATCCGGGGCGCAAAATTCTTGCGGGCGTCGGTAAAGGTTTGCTGCTCATAGCGCAGCCCCAAATCCAGCGTCAAGTCGCGCCGGATTTTCCAGTTATCCTGCGCGAAGAGCGCCCAGAGCGTATCGTCCACCGTGTAGCTCGCGTTGCCGTAGCTCTGGCTGTAGCGCGCCACATTGGCTATGTTGTTCAAGTAAGCGGGACCTTCGCATTCAGCAAGCGTGAGATGGCACGGATTGTAGGTGAGCTGTCCCAGGAAAAAGGGCCCGCCAAATTCCTTACTGTTCCCCCCGCTGTGAGCCTGCACGAGATCAAAGCCAAATCTAAGCTGGTGGCGATTCCAACTTGCGGCCACGGTATCTTTGAACCCGAACTGGCGGTTCAAAAGCAGAGCCGACTGTGATGTTCCGCTGGTGAACGTCCCCCCGGCGGTGATCGGCACGATGAATTGGGTGCCGAAGATTATCGGATCGAACTGTGTGATCGGCGAAGCAAGCTGAAACTGAGCCCGCGCCGTATTCAACCATGCTGGTGACAATATCGCCGTGTCGCCCAGTTCCAATGAGTAGGTCCGGCGGCGGAAAATCCGGTCCACGTTCGGCAAGTTGTTGCCTCCCACGGTGCCGTTGGGGTTCGTGTCGTGGTAGCTGTCCGTATTCGCCCGCAAGAAGAGCGTGTTCGCATCAGTGATGCGATGGTCGATGCGAAAAAAGGTCATCAAATCGGTGTAGTGCCCGACGAAAACACCTGGTGCGAGAGGAGATGTCACAGGTGAGCCGCGATTTTCGTGACTATATTCACCGGCGAAGAAGAAGTTTGTGCGGTCGCTGCCGGGAATTGGCCCGCCAATCGAAGTTGCCACCTGACCTAACGAATCGCTTACGATCTGGTTTCCGCTGGTCGCATTGCTTGCGGTGAACCCCGCGAGCTTGGCGGCGGTCTCGTTTGGCCGCCACATTCCGAGCAGGTCTCCGTGATATTCATTGCCGCCTGTTTTGGTAACGACATTCACTACGCCGCCGGTCGTAGCGCCGTATTCCGCGGAAAACGCGTTCTCTAGGACGCTCATCTCCTGCACAGCTTCTCGCGGCACGTTGGTGAAAAGGGTCTGCCTTCCCCAACTGTCGTTTCCCGTGCTGCCATCAACCACCCACGACGTTTGCCGGCGTCCCGAGCCGTTCGTCGTAAACAGGTTCTGATTCATGAACACATCGCCTTGATTCAGCGCCGGACGATTCGCCGCGTTCACCAGCGGTAGGTACGTAATCCTTCGGCTTAGCAGAGGTAATTCCTCCACTTCTGCTGAACTCAAGCGATCGCCCAGCTGAGGTTCGTCGGTACGTACTTCGCCCGCCGTTCCAGTCACTTGAATCTGCGTTTGAACCGCCGTAACGCTCAGTTGAATCTTGACATCGGCAGTCGTTCCAGCGACCAACGTCAGTTCCTGAGTCGCGCCCGCAAAGCCGTCCTTGCGCACCGCAAGCATATAGCGGCCGATTGCCAGGCCGGAGAGACTGAAGCTCCCCGACACGTCCGAACGGGCACTACGCTCAACATGGGTGAGCGTGCTCTGAATGGTGATCTCAGCGCCCGACACTGCAGCATGGGTTGGGTCGCTTATCTGCCCTTTAAGGGTCGCTGTGTCGGGTGCTTGGGCGGCCAACTGCCCCGCGAAAATGGCGCAAATGGCTAGTAAAAACACGGGTGAACGAAATGTTCGGAGCACAGCGGGGTCCTGAAGTCGGTACATGGCGGCTATACGTTATCCCGCCCCAAGCGCTACTACCACGCTAGTACCGGACGGGCTCCAGCGGGCTCAGCCTGAAAAGACATCGTCTGCACAGTTCAAATTGGGCAGGAATACGCGCTTTTCGACTCTACCAGCATTTCAAACGAAGGGCACGTAATGCCTTTCCGTGATGCACGGTAAGCCCGTCAGGGCGAATGCTTCGAATCTCTTCCTTGTCCTCTGCGGAGGCAATCTCTACGCTATACTCCCGGATAATGGCAACGGCTCATCCTTCGCCCTTCGGGGCTCACCGCTGCAGTTTCCACGAGGACCGTCAGGACGCCTACCTTCGCCTCGGAGCCTTTTCTGTCTTCGTTCGCGATCCGGATCGCAGCCGGCAATTCTACCTGGATCAGCTGGGATTCCGCCCCGCCTATGACACGCCATTGGCCTCTCCGGCCCATTCGCTCGCAGTTACTCCTCCGGATGGCACTGCGGTGCTTTTGCTGGTAGCTCCGCAACCCGAATCGGAGGAATACCAACTCATCGGCCGTTCGACCCGGATTGTTTTCTTAACCGAAGACGTCTTTGCCAAGTTCGAAGAATGGAGCAAACGTGGCGTCCGCTTTCACCATCCACCAGAAGCGCATCCCTGGGGCGCCATTTCCACTAGCTTCGAAGATGTCGACGGCAATTCGTTTACGCTTCTCAGTTGTGACGAAGTCACTCGCGAAGTGCATGAACAGCGCCGAGCGCATGTAGAGAGGTTCGAATCCGAGCATCGCTCTAGCCAGGAGCTCGAACTCGCTCGACAAGTACAGGCCAGGCTTTTCCCACAGAAACGGCCGGCGCTTTCGACGTTGGAATATGCGGCGGTCTGCATCCAAGCTCGCCAAGTCGGCGGGGATTTTTACGACTTTCTTGAGCTGGGCCGAAACCAGCTCGGGCTGGTGATTGGCGATGTTGTGGGGAAAGGCGTAGCCGCAGCTTTGTTGATGGCCACTCTCCAGGCTCATCTTCGCGATCAGTCTGCCACTTATTGCAGCCGCCCGTATGTTCCGATTGTTTTGCAGCAGCCTCAGCGTTTTTTACTCTCGGTACATCGGCTTTTTTACGAGAATACCGCCGATAGCACTTTTGCCACACTCTTTTTCGCAGAGTATAACGACGGCCTGCGTCGCCTGCGCTATGCAAACTGCGGTCATCTT
>Ga0157376_10001602_pt1 | contig 14963 bp, 31 predicted proteins | sample M45metaG_FD_121801 | JGI IMG/M metagenome (GOLD analysis project Ga0157376, IMG submission 121801) | Miscanthus rhizosphere microbial communities from Kellogg Biological Station, Michigan, USA - M4-5 metaG | ecosystem: Host-associated > Plants > Roots > Rhizosphere > Soil | place: USA: Michigan... | reverse complement strand
TGGAACTATTTTCGACATTGGGCAAACGGAGGAGATGGACGGGGCGAAATTCAGTCCAGAGATGCCGGCCGCTCGAGTACCGGACACCCAACCAAGCCCCGAACCAATGCCGGCCCAGGTCGCCGCGCCAATGCCGGGGGAATTGTTTTAAGCCATGAAAAAATGCCCATTCCACAATCGCAGCAGAAAACGCCACGCTCGACTGTTGCACGCTCTTAATCACCTGGAGGAGCCTGGAGTTGAACGGGCGAACCTGAAATGGCGCCAAAAGCATCACATCGGAAAGCACGCTCTAAAATGAAACGCCACCGCGCCCCACAATACGACCTAGCCGGCCAGGAATTGATTTTCAATCTCTCCGGCGAGCTGAAGCGGGAGGAGCCGCCCAAGCCAAAACCGGACACTAAGCCCGACCACACAATGCCCTTTTACCAGTGCGGCCGGCTTACTTTCCCCATGGGGCCTTGCGGCCTCGAATGGGGACACAACGGACCTTGCAACGACGGACAACCACAGGACACGAAATAAATGAACACGACCACAGAAAAGCCGATTCACATAATGGACTGCGAAATGGCCTTTGCCATTCCCGGGCAAGACGGCATTTGCGACGTAATAAACCCCAGGACCGGCCTGAGCTGGCACTACGGGCACAATCTTGAGCAAATGCGGGAAAAGTATCCCGGATGCGAAATTGTGAACTTTGAAGACCATTGCAAAGCCCACGCCGGGCGCCAGGAATCCCCGATTGAATGGGAGGAAACGACCGCGGAACGATTTAATGACATGCTCGAAGTCTTGCCGCCGGCCGCCTGGCACGGTGGCGGGTTTATGGTGGGCGAGCCTTACGACCACCACGCGACCAGCGGAAAGCCCCGTTTCCAGGCTTATCGGAAGAAAGACGGTAAATACTTTGCCGCTTCGCGCCCGATGACGTTCACCGAGTTTTGCGCCATTTTCGGAAAAGGGCCGTTCACCTACAGCTCATAAGCCATGACCAAACGAGAAACCACGATTGCCCTCGCCCGGGTCGCCGGATACCACGAAGACAAAAAGACTTTCACGCGGCTTTATGTCGAGGGGCGCGTCAACCTTGGAATAATGAACGCCGCTTTTCACAGCGGCCGACAAGCCAAGAAAAACGGAGTTAAATGCAACTGCTACGACTGCAAAGAATCAGCCGGCCAGGACCGCGAAAACTACACCGACACCCAAGACCGAAAGAATTACACCACATGACCACCACCGAAGACCAAGCCCCGCGATGCTTCAAAATCGTGCGTTACTTTTACAAGAGCGGCCGCCGAAAGATAATCCGCCGCAACGTCACCCTGTCAGAGGCGCAACAATGGTGCGGCCGACCGGACACCAAGCGCCAGGGCGTCTGGTTTGACGGGTTCGACTACATGCCCGGATGCGCGCCGAAAAACTGATTTATGAACATCATCACCTATTTTTACCGCGGAGGAGTTGAACGCGGCACCGGCACCGGATACGAGTGGCGGAATGGTTACAGCGAATCCGGACCTCGCGGGGAGATTCTTTATCCTTGGATGATAACCCGAGTGTGGCAAGCCGAAGCCAAGAAGCGCGGAGCAGTTGCAAAGTTTGAAGACCGAAAGCCGGACATGAACCCGAAACCATGAACACCATCACAATAACCTTCGCCAGCCGCGCCGACCACGCCCAGGCGCTAAAGCAAATCACCAAGGCGCGCGACTACCGGGCACGGGGCAAGCAACTGGGCACGCTGGGCCAGGGTTTGCTCTTGGCGACCCTTGAACGCGCCGAACGGGTTGCAACTGGACATGAAGGCAATTCACAATCTGGCCAAACTTGGGACGCACTCGAAGTGTCTTCAAAGGAATCTTTGAAGGAAATTAACAGAATTTGGAACACGCCCTAAAACCACGGAAGGAAAAAAGAAATGACACTGAACATCAGAATCAAAATGGACAACTCAGCTTTTGAACCATCGCCCGGCGTTGAAGTGGCGAGGATACTTCACGACCTGGCCAATCGTTGCGAGGAAAACGATTGCACACCCGGCGACAGTGTTGGCCTCCGAGACTTCAACGGCAACAAAGTGGGCACCGCCGAAGTGGTCGCCTAATTTCCACACCTCACAACCGGACATCGAAAGAATTATGCCAAAGAAAATAAAAGCCAAAACCCTGCACCAAGCCGCCGATGACCATTACGACGAGCTGCTAGAACAACTCAAAGAGCAATTCGCTTGGCGACACATTGGCCCCAAGGTCGCATACAAGATGCTGATTTGTTACGCCTGCCATATCGTTGCCGAGCAATCAGAGCCACCAATGAGCAAGGAGGAAGCGGTGGAAGTAGTGCGCGGAGTGGTTGAACAACTGGCCATAAGCGCGAAAACAAACGCCAGCGCCCAGAATTAAACCCTTGACCCACCACCAACATTTTGACAACGTGTAATCAAATAAAGTCTGCCATGGAACAAACCACCGATTTAATCCTGCGACTCAAAAAGACCTTGAACGTCGCCACCGGGGAGGCTTACACCAACCAAGAAATCGGAAACCTCGTCGGGGTGAGCCGCCAGGCGATTGCGCAAGCGATCCATGACAAAAACGGGCGATGCCGGCGATGCTTGCGACCGCTGAAGCGACCGGCGAAGGATAACCGGACATGAAAACTAAAATCTTTTTCTTTTTCTCAGTTGCCGCCGTGCTGGTTTGGATTGGACTTTGTTTTACTCAAAGCCCCAAAAACACCGCGGCAAGCTTTGAAACTAACAATCTAAAGCTGGTTGTCGAAACGCGCCGCTTTGGAATTTACACCGTGACCATTGACGGCACGGAATACATTGTGGCCAAGAGCGCCAACGGCATTTCCATCTGCCCTAAACTTTCCCAAACCAAAATCGAAAACACCAAATGAGCACTGAACTTGCCCCTACACCAAAACAAAAAGCCCCCGCCACCGTCCGCGACATCATCAGCGAACCCTATTTCAAAGCGCAAATCGCCACGGCATTGCCCAAGCACATGACGCCGGACCGCTTCGTCCGGGTCGCCTTGACCGCGATGCTGAAGACTCCGAAGATTCTGGAATGTACCAAGGAATCTGTCCTGGAATGCCTGTTGAATTGCTCCGCCCTGGGCATTGAACCGGACGGCCGGCGCGCGCACCTCATCCCCTACGGGAACAAGTGTACGCTCATTGTCGATTTTAAGGGCCTGGTGGAGTTGGCCAAGCGATCTGGGGACGTGGCCAGCGTCTTCGCTCAGATTGTTTGCGACCGGGACAGCTTTTCATGGGAGAACGGCACTGTGACCCATCAAATCGACTGGCGGCAGGCGCGCGGTGAAATGTACGCCGTCTATGCCACAATCACCTTTAAGGATGGCAGCAAACAGACGGACGTGATGACCAAGGACGAGGTTGAAGCCATTCGCCGCCGCAGCAAAGCCGGCACGTCCGGCCCGTGGGTCACCGACTTCAACGAGATGGCCAAGAAAACCGTCTTCCGCCGCGCCTCGAAGTGGATAACGCTATCCCCCGAGGTGGCCGACGCCATGGAAAAAGACGCGGACAATTTCTCCAGCCTCACCGTGGACACCAATTTGAACCAGAACAAGCCCGACTTTTCTCCGGCAGCAATCACCGACGGTGATGGTGACTTGGGACCGCAACCCGCCAACGACAAACCGAAGCGCGGCCGGCCAGCCAAGGCGCCCGTTGACGCCACGATTGTTACTCCTCCGGCAGAACAGCCACCCGCCGCGCCTGCTCCAGCACCGGCAGCACCCGCCGCCAAAGCGCCCACCTCCATTAACTTCGTCCGTGGCATCCGCGGAATGCTCACCCTGTCGCAAATCAGCGAAGACGAGCTTTTGGAATATGGCCGGGTGGAACTTGGCTGGGACGAATCGCTTGGCGAGCTGGAACAGGTGCAGGAAATTCAGCCGTCGAAGCTGGAGGGTGCCTATACGGATTGGGAGAACATTTCAAAGGCGATTAAATTGGGTAGGCAGCAATGACCTCCTATTTCACCTTTGGTCAAACGCACGTCCACAGCGTCAACGGAAAGACGTTCGACAAGGATTGCGTGGTGAAAATAACCACGGCCGCACCGGTTGAGCCGCGGGACAAAATGGTCGAATTCTTTGGCCGGAAGTGGGCGTTTGAATACGACGAGAGCACACCTCCAGACATGAAGCATTATCCGCGGGGCATTTTTGAATTATGAACCTTTGCTCCCACGCTCACGACGAGATTTGCTTTGAAGGTCGCCAGTGTCCGTTTTGCGATAAGCTTGCCGAGTTGTCGCGCGAGATAGACGACAAAGACCAGAAGATTGACGACTTGAGGGTCGAATTGCGGACCGAGCGCGAAATCACCGAAGCCCATCGCCAGGAAATAAACCAACTGAGGGGAATATGAGCGAAGAATTCACCGGCATCAAGTTGGGCGTGCCCACGGCGGAGTATCGTGAAGCCGACGGCATTAACATTTCCGCCTTGAAGGAGATGGGAACAAGCGCCAAGCATTACCTGGACGCCATCACCGCCACACCCGAGCCATCCACCGACGCGCAGAAGATTGGCACCGCCACCCATGCCGCCGTCCTGGAAAATGACCACTCCACCTACGTCATCCGTCCGCACGGCCTGAAATTCACCACGGCAGCCGGCAAGGAATGGCGCGATGCCCAGACCAAGCCCATCCTCGACCGGGAGGAAGCTGAGAATTTGCATGGCATGGTCACCGCCATCAAAAATCATCCCATGGCAAACCGCATACTTTTCGGACCTGGCGGCAACAACGAGGTGTGTTGCTGGAAGACGCATGAAACGACCGGTTTGCTCCTGAAGGGCCGCGCCGACCGGGTGACCGAGGATTCGCAAAACAAAATCGTTGTCGTCGATTTGAAGACCTGCCAGCGAGGGGATGCGTTGCAATGGCGATTCGCCAGGGAAATCCTGAAATGGAAGTACGACGAGCAGGCAAGTTTTTACCAGCAGCTTTTCGGCGCATCGTTCTTTTGCTTTGTGTGCGTCGAAAAGGAAAAGCCGTACGGAGTTGCCTGCTACCACCTCGACGCCGACGACTTAAACGAAGCGTACGCCACCAATGAAAAGCACTTGGCAAAGGTGAAGGAATGCAGCACGTCGGGCATATGGCCGTGTTACAGCGACGACTTGCAGACCATCAAATTGAAGCGAAGGAGAGAATGAGATGAACGACAACGCGCCGCATGTTTTATGGAACGGCAAACTCCGAGCCAGGCGGTCATTGCCATGGTATTACGAAGACGGAAAAGGGCATCGTGCGTTTTGCCGAGACGAGCCAAGTCATTCCGGCATTCGGTACCGGCGAGAATGGCCGAAGGTTGGAAAGTGGAAAACTAATTTAGCGAAATGACCCGCGCCGAGATTTTACAACGCTATCCACGTGCTTCCGAGTCATTCATCAAAGCCAATCTCGACACTCAGGCTAAGGTTGCAAGGTTATACCCCGACGACCCGAAACCAGTTGAAGGGGACGCATTGGTCCGTTCAGTCGAAGGAAAAGAAACGAGCTGGTATGGCCCTGCAAGCCGCTTTGAAATCACATTCCATGTCTTTGCTACCCGACCCGCAGATTGGGACGGATGGGATTTCAAGTGCCTGCAAGACTTTCTTGTCCACGCTCAGATTATCCCTGGGGACGGATGGCGCGTGCTTTCTGGACGGGTTATCTCCCACAAGGTTCCAAAGGGGGAAGAAGAAAAAACCGAGATTGTGATTGAGGCGTATTTATGAAAGCCATCCACGAAAACAGTACCGTCTCTTACGTGGAGCAGAAGGTGAAAGGTAGAACGGAACACTTTCGCAAAGCGATATTCAGACTCGCCAGCAACAACGCCAAGACGGATAGAGAATACATGGACATTTTGAAGGAATCGGACGTAAACAATGTGCGGCCCGAAATCACCCGCTTGAAACAAGATGGACTTCTAATCGAGTGCGCCAAGGTGCTATGTCAACACACCGGCAAGAAGGTGCGGACAACGAAGGCGTCCGGCGTGGCGTATTTTACACGGGGGAGAAAGCCAAAAATAGCCGTGCAACAGGATTTAGGTTATGAATAAAAAATGGTGTCGGCATATTGTGCGGTTCTCTTGTTACTCGGGAGAGCCATTTTGGGTAACTCTTAAACAGCATTGGGAAGTTCCCCGCTCCTGGAAAGTCTGCCCAATTTGCCAAGCGCGTCGCCCGACGCGCGCCAACATCAAATTCGCAAAGTTGGTGGCCGCAATGGACAACGACGCATGACTAAATTCGTCATTGAAGCCCGCGCCATAGAAAACCGCCGCCACGCCCAGCGCATGAAGCTTCAGAAGCAACGCCGGGACCAGCGCCGCGCCAAAGGTTTGACCACCCGGGGCGAGCCGTATCAAAAGTTGAAGTGGAAATTTAAGAGGATGGAATGAACACACAAGACTTTGAAGCCTTCAGAGAAGATTTGAGATTGGCCGCCACCAATTTCACCGTGACATTGCAATCCAATCCAGACGCAGACAATTACGTGAACGCTATTGCTCGCCTCGAAGTCGCCGCAGAGAAGTTCGCTGAAGCGAAGGGCAGAATGACTTGTTGCGTTTGCGGAGAAAGTAAATGGAACACCACGGCCAGGGTTGGCGATGTCACCACCACGGTTTTCACTTGTGGCCATGTGGTAATACAAAACGCCCGGCAGCCGAAGCCACCGGGCGCAGGTTGCGAGCCGGAATCTATTTCGTGACGTTGTAAACCAGGTCCGAGAGCGCACCTTGCACCCCCACAAGAGTCGCGTGCTTTTCAATGGCGGTTTTGGCTTCAGCACTACCCGACGCCTCGACGCCTTGGATGACGGTCTTCGTCAACAGGGTGGCGGCATTCGCCTTGTCGTTTTTGCGCTTGGCCACCCAGGCAGCAATGCCGGCAATGGCAGTCAAACCGATGTCCACAGCACCCGCATACGGATTGACCGGAGCGGTCACACCCACAACCCCCTTGGCCGTATCAATGGCCGAGGTTAGGCGAGGGTCCACGATGTAATTGGTCGAGGCTGGCGTACCGGTCGCAGGATTGGCCGGCGTGACCTTGGCCGTCGTGCAGGCGGTGATGACAAGCGCGAGGAGGAGTGTGGACAGATAGATTTTGGTTAATTTTGTCATGGTCTTAATTGATTTCCGTTAAGCAGTCGTTGGTTTTGCTCCGACAACACGATTAGTCGCGCCATCTGCAAATTCATGGTGTTGAACTTTTCTTCGATGTTCGAGAGTCGAATGTCCGTCTTCGCACTGGACCGCTCCTCGTTGGGGATATGCGCGGACCAAATGCGCGAGCCTTCCATGTCGATGCGGTTGACGTCCGTGGCCACCGCTTTCAACTGAGCATTGACCACGACATCGAACGCCTGAAGCGACTGAATTTCAGCCGACTTGGTAGCCGCCCACCAGGTACCCCCGGCAATGAGCGCCCCGGATTGCAAAACGACTGCAACCAGTAAGTGCCAAGCCTTCAACGTCTCCCCAAGTATTCGCGGCATAATCATTTTACGGCCATGTTTTCAAAACAGCTCGAAAGTTTCCCATGTCAGACCAATTCGTGAAATCCAAGGTGCTTTCCAAATGCACCATGAACATCTTCCCCGGCGGCCGAGGCTTCAGCGCCGGCACGTAAAAGACCACCACGTTGCTAGGGTCCGAATCAATCCCGCCCTGATTCGCCATCGCTTCATAATACCACACGGCCGGCGCAATGTTCGTCAGCGTGCAAATCGTATTCGTACCCGTCCACGCCACCGACGCACCGGAGAAATTCGCATTCGTGGAGGCGAGGATTTTGTAGCTCACCCCATTGGTAAGAAAATCATCCGGCGACCGGTCCCAGCCCAGCGTCACGTTGCCCAGGTTCGTCAGGTTCGCGCCCTTCGCCGGCAGCGCCAGGATCACCAAGGCGAACATCAGGGGCACGCCCAGGCGCGCGACCCCGTAATGCACGATGTCCACGATGGAACGCAGCCCCAGCTTGCGGCACGCCGCCGCCCGGTGGAATTCAACCGTTTTGGTCCCAATCTTCATGTCCGAGGCAATCGTTTTCACGTTCGTTCCCGCCGCCAGCCGTTTTATCACTTCCGCCTGTCGCTCCGAGAGCATGTCAGTTCGTGGCCACCGTGTTCCCCGCCAGAATCAAAGCCGCCGAATCAAGGATGCCTTGTCCTGTAGGTGCGGAGCTGGTGCCACCGCTCAAATCAATCGTGCAGGTTGTAACCCCGGCCGCCACGCAACGAGCCAAAATCTGATTCACACTCGCCGCGTTCAAGGCCAGCCCGTTGAAATTCAAAGTCGCGCCATCCGTCGGCAACCAAAGCGGTGCATTGAACGAAGCGAGAAAGGTCGAGTTTTGTGCCAGGAAATCACCCGTCACCGTTACCAGCGCCGGCAACGGCAGGCTCACCAGGGCCGCGCTATTCGAGACATCGAATTTTCCGCCCACCGATTGAAGCGCCGTGAGCGTCACCGTCACCAATCCACCGTTACTTATGTCAAATAATCCGCCCACCGAAGCCAAAGCCGGGGCGGATAGGGTGGCCATCAGGCTCCCGTTGTACGCCTCGAAAGTTGTGCCCACCGCCGTCAGGGATGGCAGCGACAACGCCGTTGCACCGGTCAGATTGTAAAGCCCCACCGCGCCGCCAACCGTCAACAGCATGGGCGCAGATAAAGACCCTAGCGAACCACACCCAAACCCGTTCAAATCGACGGCCACAACTTGCAATAAAGGAATCGAAATATCCGAAAGCACTGTGCAACCCGAGAAATTCAAACTCCCACCCACCGATGCCAGTTTGGATAAAATTAAATCCGACAATGAAGAACAACTCGAAGTGTCAAATTCACCAGCGCAACTATTGAGATTTACAAACTCCAGATGCGTCATCGTCACCGAATTCGAGTTAAGGAACGCCGCCACCGTGCTTGGCTCGTTGAACGTGAATTCCGTTACCGTGTTGTCAGCACTTAGCGCCGTGGAAAAGCTGTCACCGCTCAGATTCATGGTGCCGAACGCCGACCCGGGCGCCGGCCCCCAATCCAAGTCGCCGCCCTCAACGGGTGATGCTTCCGAAATTTCACACTGAAGTTGCGCGATGATTTTCAAGAGGGTGATGGGGTCAACTACCTTTCCGATGCCCGAGGTGCAGGCGTCGGCTTTGATGGTGGCAAGGTCGCAGGCCATGGTTCACGATAATTGATTGCACAACAGTTGCGCGATGGCTTGCAAAAGCTGAATTTCATCCTTCAGCTCGTAAATGCCGCTCACACAAGCGTCGTCAATCAAATCGTCCACGTCGCAAGCCATAAATCATGCCGCCTCACACAGAGATTGCGCAATCAGTCGCAACAGGGTCAACGGGTCTTCCACCTTGCCGATGCCGGACGTGCAAGCCCGGTCGAGAATCGCCGCGGGCGTGATTACCGTGCCTGGCGCGGCCACCACCAGCGTTTCGGCCGAGAGTTGGGCGATGACCTGGAGCAGTTGCACCCGGTCCGTCAATTTCCCAATCCCGCTGGTGCAGGCGTCCGTTTGGACCGTTGCCAGTGAGCAAGCCATGAGCTTCGATTACTGCGGATACGCCTTCGCCCGACCCAGCGCGCAATAAAGCTGCAACTGCATCGCCGTCAGGTCCGCATCCGGAAATGGATTCAGACAGGCAATCGCCGTGGCCATCGTGTCCGGAGTGGAAGCCGGCGCCGCGCCCGCGCTCACCGCATTGGCGTAAGCAATCGCCAACTCGTACGGTGTGGCCGGCTGGAACGGGCTTTGAAAGTCCCGGTAACAGATGGACGCGAGGGAGAGCGTGCCGCCAGAACCGAGCGTGTACGCCGTGCCGCCAATGGCCGTGAGCTGAAGCGAATCGAAATAGATTTGCAACGCCGCCCGGTCATGGGCGGAGAAATTGAAAAAACAGTTGGCCGCTGAAACCAGCGTGTCCTTGTCGCATGTTGGATTTGCCATAAAATTAAGCTGTTAAACCGCTAGGAACTTGGTCGTGTTCATCCAGGGCAGCCGCTTTCCCGGCGATACCACCCATTTTCTTCGCCGGCGATGACAGCGAAACCGTCACCGTCCCATTCTCCGCATCCACCGCGGTCACGCGAAACGTCGCGCCAACCGTCGGGGGTGTATCACCAAAGGCGTCGATGGGGATTTCCGTGCCGGCCGGAGCGGCTTCCGCGGCTTCCGGCGCTTTGTCCGCGTAACGGGCGGAGGAGTCCACCTCGTCAGGCGCGTCGTCAAACGCCATCGTCTTCGTGATTGCGGGCATGATATTTTGTGCTAAACTAGGCAGCTCTGTCGCCTATGAAAAATTACTTGGAAAACTTCCATCGCCACGTTGATAAATCTGAAGGCTGCTGGCTTTGGACTGGGGGCGTTTTCAGCCGGGGAGGTTACGGTCGATTCCGAACCGGTCCTAAAGAGATTTCCGCTCACAGATTTTCTTGGAAAGCTCATAAGACAGAAGACCCAACCAACCTTTGCGTTCTGCATCGCTGCGATGTTCCTCTGTGCGTTAATCCAGACCATCTTTGGCTTGGAACACACCAAGACAACATGCGCGACCGAGCAGAGAAAAAAAGAGGCAATCACCAAACAGGCGATAATCACCATGCTCGACGCACTCCGGAGGTAATGCCGAGAGGCGATCAAAACGGCGCAAGACTTCACCCAGAGCGAATGCCACGCGGAGAGAAGCACGGTATGGCAAAGCTGACCGAATCCCAAGTCAAAGAGATTCGCAAGATTTACCGGTTTGGTGCTTACGGAAAAGGCGCTCATTCTATTGCACTTCTGTTTGGTCTGACAAAGGCCACCGTTTTAAGAATCGTGAAACGTGTTATTTGGAAGCACGTTTGAAAAGCCCGGTGGGAATTACCCCACCGGGCCATGATTTTATTAACCCTCCGAGCAGACAGTTGGGTTGTCGGAATAGGTTTGCGCGACATACGCAGGTGCGGACCCACAGACTGGATCGTTCACCATATTATCGCGGCCCGAGCCGGTCACCAGATGCAGGATCGGCATGATGAACGAGGGTTGGAGATACTTGAAACCCAACTCCAACGCGCAGCGCCAGTAAAACCACGTCTGGTCCGGGTTGTTTATGGAACAGGCCGTCCCATCGGATTCTTCGTAGGGCAAAACACCCTGGTTGTTGATGAACGTCCATTTGCCATACATGGCCGTGTTCACCGACGGCACCAGCTCATTGACCTTGGCGAAATCCGGGGTCATCAGCTTGCACGCCTTGGGATGCCAAATCCACGACAGTTGATAACGCGCGTTGTAGTACGCCGCGTTGTTCTGCCGTTGCGTGCCGGTCGAGCCAGCAATGTTGGTGTACGGCTGAACCCGGTTCAGGATACCGTTGCCCATGTGCTGAAAGCGGATGGGGAAAGGCACCATGGTCGGAGCGAAATTGCCGTAGGGCACTTGCACACCCTCACCCACCTTGTAAAGCGGGCTGGATTGCTTGTAATCGGTCAACGCCATCATGTTCTTCAGGCTGTCGTTGCCGTTCGTGAGGTTGTACCACGCCACGATGTCGGTCATCAGGTTGTACATGTTGGCCGGCAACCCAGAACCGCCTTGGGTATAACCCGCCATGTTCAACTGGTAACCGAGATATTGCAGGTAGGGCCAGGTGAGTTGCGACTGGGGCAGCGCACCGGTCGAGCCGAGGTTGATGGTCGTCAACTGGCCGTTCACGTTGGTCACCGGCGCCGTGATGTCCGGGGTGAACGTGCCGAAAGAGGAGTCGCAGATTTGCACCGTGGGCGCATTCTTGAACGCTTCCACCTGGAGAAAATCGTCCGTGTACATCATGGGGATTTGTTTCAATCCCTTCATAATCATCGAAATTTGCTCGCTGGGCCGCGTGTTGTACCGCAACTGGGTCAAGCACCAGAGCTGCGAATTGAGTCGCATCTGTTGCATGTTGGTCTGCCGGCGGACCGTGCCGAAGCTGACCAACGTGGCCGGCGGGTTACACGGTGAGGGCGAGTTGCATTCCGTGGCACTGATGGTCTGCCAGGGCACTTGGAGATTGGGTTGCCCGATGGTCACCTGGTCATACAGGTGCGTGTCACCGGTACCCATTTTCCACTGTTCCGTCAGATGGCGCCCGGCAAAGGCTGCGTCGAGAGGCTTATAATCTTCCAAAAAAGTCTCGTCGTAGACCGGAGTTTGGGCTGCGAGGTTGGTCCTCAGAAATGAGCATGAATCGTGGGCCATAAAATTTTATTCGGTAATGCCCATTTTGGGCGGGTTATTATTTTTCCGTTGGGTGGAAATTCTCGAAAGAAGTTTTCGAGCGGAACGCGAACCTTTTTCCCGCGTTCTTCTGAAGTGCAACTTCAGCGTGTAGGTATTGCTACCAAGCAAAAGAGTGATAAGACCCCATTGCAATTTTCGCAACCTAATGATATTGTCCGTTGAGCAATGCCTGAAACTCTATCGGACCAACTCAAGAAGTGGCGCGGCAAGCTCTATCAAAAAGAGGCGGCAGAAAAACTAGGAATCTCAGTATGGACGTACCGGAACTACGAACTGAAACGGCGAGTGCCTTGGAGCATGGCCAGACAAATGATTCTCAAACTGATTCAGCCAGAGACGCAGCCAAAAAAGAAGCTCGCAAAAAATACAACGACGCCAATCGTGAAAAAATACGCGAACAGCAAAGATTGTTGGCAGCCAAAAGACGGCTCGACCCAGCTATCAAAGCCATAGAAAAAGAGAACAGCAGGCGGTGGAGGGAAAGAAATAGGGAGCATCTTCGTGCGCAGTACAAAAAGACTTACCTTAAAAATCCAAAGGCGCGCTACATAGCCCAACGCTGCACCATAGCTAAAAATCAGGAGAAGTACAAGGCGTATCACGCTGAATACCGCATCAAAAACAAAGACAAGACCAAAGCCTACATGGCCGAATACGTAGCCAAAAACAAAGCTACGCTGGAGCAAAAGGCCAAAGAGTATCTTCCCCGACGGAAAGAACTCAGCAAAATCCGGAGACTCGACCCAGTTGAAAGAATAAAAGATGCCTGTCGCACCCGGACGTTATTCATCCTTCGCAAAGCTGGCATTCCGAAATTCAATCACACGTTCGACCTCATTGGTTGCACGCCGGATTTCTTCAAAGAATATCTGACTGCGCGATTTCTTCCCGGCATGACGTGGGACAATTTCGGAGAATGGGAAATTGACCACATACACCCTCTGGCTCGAATAGACTTGAGAGATGAGAACAAGAAGCGTGCTGCGTTTCACTATTCAAACTGCCAGCCGCTTTGGAAGCCTGACAATCGACGAAAGTGCGACACCCTCCCCGCCGCGCATCAACCGTTCTTGATTTGACTACTCATTCAATTTGCATGGTCACTTCACTTCCCCAAGGCACAAAAACTGGCGTGAAGTATCCGGGTTGAGAGTTGCAGATATAGGCGGTCGAAATGGTGCCATCAGAGAGTAAGACAAGTACGCTGCGAAATTCCATGCCGTCAAGTTCACCGCCAATCATGGTCGCCGTGTGCTTAAACTCGCCATCCTTGTGCGATACAATGTGGGGTTTAGGTTTCATTCCTTCAACTCTCCCCTCAACTGTTCCGCCTCGCGCCGCAACTCCGACCACGAAATAAAGTCATCCAGACCGACAGTTTTCCCATCGCTGAGAATGTAGAAATTATTCGGGTCTTCCTTTTGCATGTAGGCCGCAATCTTTTCCACTCGGACAAGGAATTTTTGCAGGTCGGTCATATTGCCAACTCTGTGCCCCGCTGCTCAACCAATCGTGGCAGCATCGTATAGACCTTCAGCAACGGGTACGCGTTCTTGATGAGCGAAATATCAATCTTCAGCGTGGCGTCACGGCAGTTGGCCAGGAGCGTTTGCAGCGCCTTCCGTCGGACCATGTAGGCGTGCGTGCAGAAGGGATACTTCACCTCCCAGACATCGCCGCAAATCTGTTTCTTGGGCTTGTCGTGCGTGTTCGAGCTACCGATGAGGAAAATATCCCAGTCGGCAGGAATATCGGCCATAGCGACGTCGAGACGCTCTATCCAGTCTTCCGGGAATTTTGCGTCGTCTTCGAGGATTAGGAATTCATCCGGCAATGGTGAATACAGGCAAACTTGCTGACACACCTGCCAGACCATGTAATGCGAGAGCATCAAGCCCACTTGCGAGATGGGATTGAGAAATCCGCACCCGGGCCGGTCCTCGTTGTAGGGGCGCGAGGGCAACAGTCCGAACGTCTCGCCGTGAATGCCCCAGATGGATTCAGGTTCAAGACCGCGCGAATTCAGGTGACGTTTGGCCGCCTCGTTGCGCTCCGGGAATTCAGGGCAGCAGATGATTAAGGTTTTCATCGTGGCAGCAACATTACGTCGAACGACCCAATTACTTTACCATTTGGCCGTGGATAACAAGGCTCGACCTGCTCCCAATTCGTGCAGATGAAATTCCCATCCAGACTGACCACCTTGTAACCCAGGTCAAAAATGAAGTTCACGAAATCCTTGGGCGATTCTCCCAAGCGTTCAATGTATTCGCTGAACTCGCAGAGGATGGGCGGTTTGTCCCGGCGCAGGGTTTTCTCGCCGCCGCGGAGTACTCGAAACTCATACCCATCGCAATCCAGCTTTACGATTCCAACTTTGGCCACAAGCAGCGATTCCATTTGCGAGTCGAGAGTATCGCATACCATGCTAAAAGCGGGGTCGTCTTTATGGTCCGGGGATACTGACATGCCAACCTTGGATGGATCGCCCAATGTCCATGCGTGCATCACGCGGCAGTTGTCAATCACTTCACGTTTGTCGGATAGCGCAATCTTGAAGCAGGCAACTTCTAGGTTGTTCCGAAATCGCTCGTAAAGCTTCGTGAACACCTTGGGCACAGG
>Ga0157376_10001594_pt1 | contig 15011 bp, 9 predicted proteins | sample M45metaG_FD_121801 | JGI IMG/M metagenome (GOLD analysis project Ga0157376, IMG submission 121801) | Miscanthus rhizosphere microbial communities from Kellogg Biological Station, Michigan, USA - M4-5 metaG | ecosystem: Host-associated > Plants > Roots > Rhizosphere > Soil | place: USA: Michigan... | reverse complement strand
TCATTGGCCCGGAAACATCCGAGAACTAGAAAACTTAGCTAAAAGATATGTGGTGTTAGGGGGCGGGCTGTAAAAACTGAACGCGATTGGGACTGGGCCGGAGCTGAGAGAGAATATCGGCTTGCGCTGCAACTGAGTCCAGCCTATCCGACAGCACATCACTGGTACAGTCTCCATCTTTCTCGGCTGGGTAAAACAAAAGAAGCAGAGATGGAAATGAGGCAGGCAATTGCTCTTGATCCTCTGTCACCCATGATCAATACGGACGCCGCGACAACAGCATATTGGGCGAGAAATCCGAATGCGGCAATGGCCCGCCTTCAGGAAGTGATGGCGCTCGATCCTAACTTTGCTGAGGCACACCTGGCTAAAGGAAAAGTTTTAGAGCAACTCCATCAATATCAGGAAGCCGAGGCGGAGTTCGCAATCGCAAACAAGCTCTTTGGTAGAACCAGCAATGTGGACGCATTGCTGGCTCATGCAATGGCGCTTGCAGGTGAAAAAAAAGAAGCGCTTAAGATCGTTCAAAAACTGGAGTCTGAATCGTTGAAGACCTCTGTTTCCGGCGTCGATGTGGCAGAGGTTTATTGTGCTCTGAATCAGACGGACGACGCTATGAACTGGCTGGACCGCGCTTATCGGCAGCATGACAAAGGGATAGGTCTGATTGGAATCGATCCGCTTTTTGATGGATGCCGCTCAGATTCCCGCTTTGAGAGTTTGTTAAAACAACTCAAATTAGTGTCATAAAATTGCCAAATTTAAGAAAAAAACATGCAAGAAGTGACGCATTTTTTCTGCTTTAACAGCCTTCCTTGCGTCCAATTCTATTTTTCACCTCGTCAATTTCCCGGCGACATTTGCCGCTAGTTCATCACTTATTCATCTCGCATTAACGGTAATAGCTAAGTTACCTTTTAGTGTCTCTATAGTTACCCATAAAGTACTGGCCTGCTGTGGTGTAAGCATGTCCTGACTGTTGCCAGTGCTCTCCAACCAATTCTTACTCACCAATGAGGCTGCTATGAATATCCGCTGTTCATGGGCATGGTATCGTTACACCCTTCTTACCGTCATTCTCTTTCTTCTCTGTGTATCCGGTTTAGCTCAGGTCAATACGGCCAGTCTCTCCGGCTTAGTCACTGATCCCAGCAATGCTGCCGTATCCAATGTGACGGTTACAGTAACAAATCCGGCTACCGGGTATCAGCGTGTCGTTACTACGGACAATGCAGGCTACTACTCATTCCAGAATTTGCCGATTGGGCAATACGTCGTTCATGTCGGGCAGGCTGGCTTCGACACCATTGAAGAAAAGGTGACACTTGATGTGGCTGAGAAAGGCCGACGCGATTTTTCCCTTCATATAGGGTCGGCACAACAGACCGTAGAGGTAGAGGCGCAGGCTTCAGGTCTTTCTCCGGACGATGCTTCGATTGGCACCGTGATCGGGCAGCAAACGATTGAGCAGACGCCGCTCTATTTGCGTAACTGGGATGATCTGTTGCGAATTGTTCCAGGGGTGCAGATTGCGCGCTTTACTCAGCAGAGCGGCGCTACCTCTGCCGGACGTACAGGCGATTTCAATGTCAATGGAATTCACTCTTTGCAGAATAACTTCATTCTCGATGGCATCGACAACAACACGTTTTCCGAGAATGTGCAGGAGTTGAGCAGCGAAGCGGCACACCCCTCTGTCGATGTGATTGCTGAATTCAATATCATTACTAATCCGTACTCGGCTGAATATGGACGTGCACCGGGAGCCGCTGTGTCTGTAAATACTAAGAGTGGGACGAACCAGTTTCATGGTCTTGCTTATGAATATGTCCGCAACCAGTTCTTCGATGCGAATGATTTCTTCTCTGATCGCAATCATCTGGTGAAACCTGAAAATAATCAGAACCAGTTTGGAGGCAGTTTTGGCGGCCCAATTTTAAAGAACAGACTTTTTGGATTCTTTAACTATGAGGGCACACGCATCAAGCAGGGTGTTTCGCGTACCGCTACCGTACCGCTCGATAATGAACGCATAGGAGATTTCAGTCCAGCAACCGGCGCGCAGGTCGGAGTGAATTACCCGACCATCTTCGACCCTCTAACACATCAGCCCTTTGAGAATAACCAGATTCCCAGAGGGCGTATCGATCCAGTAGTTGCGAAGCTGATTGCGCTCTTTCCCGAACCTAACCTTGCCGGGGAACTGAATAATTTCACGCGCAACGCGTTAGCGGAAGACAACAACGATAGCTACAACGGACGCGTGGATTGGACTCCATCTTCCGCCGATACCATTTTCGTGCGCTATAACTACTCCAATCGCTTCCGCTTTATTCCCGGTTATTTCGGCGGACTTGCGGATGGAACCAGTACGTCGGCATGGGGGCGTCAGTTCCTTAAGAACCACAGCTTTGTGCTGGGTTGGACGCATATTATCAGTCCAAACATCGTTAATGACTTCCGCTTCGGATGGGTGCGTAACTACTCGTTCGCGGAACAGGATCCATTCGCTCTCAACCAGTTTGCAGGTGATTTCGTTCCGGGCATTCCTATCAATCCTTCTATTGGTGGTGGCGTACCGCTGACAACTTTTTCCGGATCAGTCGATGCCTTTTTAGGATCACCGGATTTTCTGCCAAAGCAGCAAGTGCCACAGCAATTTCAATACAACGACACGCTTTCACTGACGCATGGCAGGCAAACATTCAAGATTGGGGCCTCACTTTACTTGCCAATGCGCAATCTGTTCCAGGATGAACCGGGTATGCGCGGTGACTTTACCTTTACTGGTATCTTCACCTGTCAGCGGAATACCTCCAGCCAGTGTATTGCGAACACTGGTTTCCCTTATGCGGATGGTCTGCTGGGACAGGTACAAAGCAGCCAGCTTACCAATGTTCACTTTGTAGATCAGCGTTTGTGGATGGCCTCCGTTTTTTTTGAAGATGACTGGAAGGTTACGCCAAAGCTGACACTGAATCTTGGTCTGCGCTACGATTTCGCTACACCAGCACTGGAAGGCAAGAATCAGATGGCCAACTTCGATGCGGATTCCGGTTCGCTTGTTTTTGCTCGTTCCGGAGGCTTGCGGTCACGCGGGCTGGTGAACACGAATCACTCAAACTTTGGCCCGCGCATTGGTTTGGCTTACTCGCCAGATCAGAAGACTGTAATTCGCGGTGGCTACGGAGTGTACTACACGCTCTTTGAGCGCTTCGGAAGCGAAGATCAGCTTGCGCTAAATCCGCCATTCCTTATCAACAAGACTCCGACGGCAGCATCGACATCCACTACTCCGGTAATGATTGCGCAGGATGGATTCCCCTCAAATTTTCTCGATCCATCCACAATCGATCTCAATAACCTGACAGCGTTCCATATCCGCGCGGTAAATCCCCACGACCCTGCACCTTATGTCCAACAGTGGAGCTTCGGCATACAAAGAGCTATCGGAAATCAATGGACTGCTGAAATCAACTATGTCGGCACCAAGTCCACACACTTGGATACGCTGAGCGATTTCAATCAGCCGCTGATCGCGGGCAATACAGTGCAGACAAAGCAGGATCCGAATACTGGTTTGACTGTACCTGTTATTCCTTACTCGAACTTCGGCTATATCGAATACTCTGATGCCATTGGTTATGGAAACTACAATGGCTTGCAGGCCAGCCTGACGCGCCGCTTTCAAAATGGGCTTAGCCTGCGCTCTGCTTATACGTATTCGCACAGTCTCGACAATGCGCCAGAAGAACTGGAGACGGACTCAGGTTCGGCTCCCAATGGCCGCGATCAATCAGCATGGTATGGCTCAAGCGACTTCGATATCCGAAATCGTGTCTCTGTGAGTTACGTATATGAGCTGCCCCTCGGGCATGGTAAGCCCATGCTCAACCATGGCCCGCTTTCCTGGATTCTGGGTGATTTCCGCACGTCGGGTGTCTACACCTTTTATAGCGGCCATCCCTTTACCGTAAATGCGGGAGGAACGCTTACCAACTCACTCGATCCTTATGGTCAGGCTACGGCAACGCCCCTACTCATTGGGAAGCCGCACGTTGTGGGTGATCCGGATTGCTGGTTCTTTGCTGGCGAGAACTCTGCCTGCGGAAAACAAGCTTCGAACCTTACGGACGCTTATGCGCTTCCGGCGGCGGGTCAGCTTGGCAACAGTGGCCGCAATACGCTTGCTGGGCCACGTACAAATGTATTCGACGCGGCTCTATTGCGAGAGATTCCGATCGAGCCAATCAATATCGAGTTTCGCTGGGAGGTCTTCAACGTGACCAATACTCCGGAGTTCGGCCAACCTAATAATAACTTCAGCAGCGCTGCTGCGGGCAGCATTACGACGCTGTCAGGTGATCCGCGTGTGATGCAGTTTGCACTGCGTCTGTCCTTCTAACGAACGAGGTGGACATGGTCTGGTACCCTCCAGACCATGTCCACTTACGATTCATCGTTAAACAGCGAAGTCCAATGCGATTACTTCATGCACATGGATTGAGGGAACGGTTAAAAGAATATGCCGCTGTTCCACGCGGTATGGAATATCTTTGCCTGCCACCAAAAGCTTTGCCTTCGTCACCCGCCGTCCCTCCGGGATCTGAACCTGTACACGTTGACTTGCGATTGGAATGATCTCGCGTACAGGCCCTTTCATCATCATAGGGTTGGTGAGATTCACCAGATGCACAGTCATGGAACTCTTCTGGCTCCATACCGAGATGTCAATGACTCCCTGACCTTCTACGGTTATCGGAGCGGGCTCATTCGTTGCCCAAAGGACTGCATTGCGCAATAGCTTTGCATGGTCGGCGTCGAGTATCTCCCAGAACGTACGATCTATATCCCCGGGGAAATATACTATCCGGCTGCGCCCGGATTCCCGGAGGAATACTCCTGGATTGTGTTCCTGCACTGGTCGAGGAAAGACGTCTTCCATGGGTAGATCGGGATAGCTAGGGACGATCTGCAGCGGCGAAGCAATGCTCTGTCCAGTGGGCTTTACGTTCACCTGATTGACGGCATTGATAGTGCGGGTCGCGTCTTCGAGTCCTGCAAGCAATGGATGATAAGCATTTTTAGTGGGGTCTTTTTCTAAAGAGAGATACGAATTGAGCATTGGGCCTTGAATGTTGCCCGCGAAGGATGCGCCAAAGATCGATGCTAATCCGAAATCCTGGCGGCGCACACCCCATTCATTGTAAAGAGATGTCTCATAGGTGGCTACAATACTTCCACCGTTCTCCACGAACGCTTGAATCTGCTGGCATTGCAGCGTTGAGAGCGCTGCTATATTGGGGAAGATTAAGGTGCGGAACTGCGCGATGTGCTGGCGATCGAATAACTGATCGTGAACCATTTCGAAGGGAATGCGCGCTTCGACAAGTGCCTGATAAAAGCCAAGTGCAGGATCTTCTACAGTAGCTCGTGCTTTTTCTCCCCCGTAAAAAGCTGCTGTCTGCTGAGAGTAGACGACGCCGATTCTTGCCAAAGGCCGCTCATTGCGAAGGTATGTTTCATTCGCATAGTGCCATTTGTAAATTTCCTCTACCACCGGCAACCAGCGGTGATCGATGACCTTGGCATTAAATTTGGTGAACCACGGACGCAGGCCTTGTGCGATTCCATCGGCCACCCAGAGACGCAACTCATCTCCCGATTGCACCGAGTCTTTCCAGCGATACTTATCCTCGATGCCGACGCTGAAGATACCTCCAATCGCCTTTTGCCCCATGGTGGCCCGATATTCTTTTCCATTTTTACCGTTGGCCCATGGAGCCATGAGGCCGCTTCTTCCCTGGCGGTCGGCAAAGAGTGTGGGAGCTAATTCTCCAATAGTCTTCATATCCAATGGACTGAGAGCACCGCCGCCAGCATTGGCTATATAGCTGGAGTGTGGATTGATCTCCCTGAGCTTTTGATTCCAAAGCCGCCACAGTTCGAATAACCGTTGCTGGTTCCACAGAATGTATTGGCGTCTTGCTGGATCTTGAGGATCGCTCGTACGCGGAAGGTCGAGGTGGGAAAAGGCGCGAAAATTTTGCTGACAATGTTCGCAGTAACACATGCCGGAGCCAGACCATCGGTTTGTAAAAATGCCGTCCACCATGTAGTTGCGCATGATTTCCTGATGCACCAGTGTCATGAACTCGAAGTTGTATGGTCCGAGAGCGCATGTGATCCAATATTGTGGATCGGAAGGGTGGCGGCGCTTATTACCGTGTTCATCGACTGCGATCCAATCCGGATGAGCATCATAGACATCCTGATGGCAGGCGTGTGCATCCGTGCGCGCAACTATGTTCATCCCCAGCTTTCGGCATCCGTGAACGATGTCCCCGAAGGTGTCCATAGCGCCGAGCCATCTGCTGCGATAGTGAAGCGGAATCTCCGTCGGGTAAAAGGCAACGACGCCTCCGGCACTGAGGCACGCTGCGTCAGCGTGAATTTTCTGGAAGTAATCAAGCCAGAAAGAGAGATCGTAATTTCCGGGATCGTCTTCTACAAACGCTAATTGAGCCCAGCGCATAGGGTGGTCATACCACTCCGCGGTGTCGCTGGTGGTCGTGCCTTCGCTTTGCAGGGAAGAAGCATAGGCCGCGTGCTTTCCATCGAAGCCAGTAAGGAAGGCAGCCGTGAGTCCGGCTGCCTGCTTGAGAAATGTTCTTCTACTATCGTTCATTGACAGCCCCATGCAGCAATTCAATCCATACATCCCCCACGCGCAATATTTGTATGCGGAGGAGACGTAGGGATTCAGTGACGATTCGAAAGTTGAATCGCAAAAATGCTATAAGGTCATACCACTGCTGTCAACGAAGGCTGGTCATCCACTGGCATCGAGTGCTGTAGAGGTTATTGCTTGGGATCGATCAGCTTCATCCCTGATAAATCATCCGGTTTCTTCTTTAGAGGAGTTGTGTTGGCTGTTACAAAAACCTCCAACGTAGGATTTACATTCAGTTCAAAGACATGACCACCAATCGTACTGCCGTTCGATTTGGCCAGCACAGCATGCATGTGAACAATGGGCTTCCCATTGAAAGTTGCGACATCTCCTATTAAGGAAACAACTTCGGATTGTTCTGTGACGGGAATCCGGTGATACTCCTTCTTCGGGAGGTCTAACCACGCCAATGTTGCGCTGCTCACAGCTCCGATGGCAGTGAAGTGGGCATCCCCGATTTTATTCTGGATTGCAAAGTCAGTCAGGCCGCTTAATGCTTCGTCGCCCTTCGCAAAGATGACGCTATAAACTTTTTCGTCGGGCGTATTCTTGATTTCCTTCATCTTCATATTGGGCGCTTTGCCTGTGGGTACTGGGCGCGACGGAGAGATATAGAGGCCGTCTTGAGCCTGTGCGTGGGCAGGATAGTAAGCCATGATGAACATTGCGCCAGCGATTAAGAGCGGTACAAACTTCAACTTCATGTGCAATCACTCCTCTTTTGCAGATTAACGAACGTAGCGGCGAGGTAATATGACCCGCTATGAGACAGCCTACACCTTATCCGCGTAAGCATGAGTGGCTTCAATGCATGGGCATCTTACGAGGCACCGGAACTTCGTTAATGCCGACTTGCGCAGGGACAGAAGGCACACTATGCCCATTGGAGTTAAAAGCCAAGACGCGATACTCCGTAATTCCTTTATCTGAGGCTGGTTCGACGAACGTGGTCCGCGTCAGTCCGGAAGCGGCAATGTGCCGCGTGCCGCCTTGTGTGCTTTCGAGCGCATAGAAGCGTGCTCCAGGAACGGCATCCCACTCGATGGTTACGGTCTTGCCCTGGACGCTGGCACGAAGGTGAGCAGGAGCGGCAGGTGGAGCGCCATCAGGAAGAAGGCCATAGACACACATCTGGCCGGTGCCAACATTTTCAGGTCCGAAGCTGGCTAAATAGACTTTGCCGTTTGCTACGGTCGGAGGCGCCATCTTCGAATATTCGTTGCAGTCATCGCGTTCCCGTACTTCGAGTGAATTCCAAAGTTCATGGTTCACATCGTCAGCGTCATAGGCGTGCAGAATGCCGGGACGCGATTCGTGCCAAGAATCGCCGGAGCGGTGAATCGCCGCCCAGAGAATGCCGTCTTTGTTTCCATTGGCTGAGAGCGAGAGCATGCCACCGGGATGGCCGTGGTTCATCTCTGGACGGCTCATGAACGGGGTTTCGCCCAGTTTGTTGCCTTCGAACTTGTACACGCGCTCGCGATCGCGCTGTCCCCATAAATAAATCAGCTTTCCATTCTTAGCGCTGTCCCAGTAGACGATATTGTGCAGGTGTGAACTGGTCGCCTGAAAATGCTGAACGGCGTGTTCATCGCCGAGATGGCCGAGGTGTTTTGTATCGAGCACGTAAAGCACGCCCTGTTTTCCGCCGCCGATTACCAGGTTCGTTCCTGGGATCAGCGTCGACCCTGAAGAATCTACGTCGTTGTCATCCTTATCGAGTTGGAAGTGGTTGCTCGGCGTAAACCAATCGAGCATCTTCATCTCAGGCGTGACTTTCATAAAGCTTTCGCTGAACTGCGTCTTTCCGTTCCAGCTTCCATTGCCCGTCGAGAAATAGATATTGCCCTGGTTGTCGATGGCTGGCGCCTGTCCGGATTGCCAGATGCTGGCGCCCTCACCGCCGGGCGAGGTATTGAAGACTCCGACCTGCTTCAGCGTGGTCGCGTTGTAGCTGAGTAGAAAGCCATGATACGGCTGTTTATCGCAATGCGAGGCATAACCGATATAAACATTCCCGTGATCGAGCATTAGTGCCGGTCGCTGGTTCTGCATCAGCGGATCGAAGCCGGGCGCTTCGATGACCTTTGGGCTGTCAGGCATATCGGCTCCAGTAGAAGCATCGAGCGCATGGAGACGCTGCTCGAATTTTCCTCCAACTTTCGTGAGAGCGACGACGTACAGGACGCCTTTTTCCGGATCGATCACCGGGGTGCCGATGATTCCCATATTGCCATTGATATCCAGACACCCGAAATCGTAGTCATGCAGACTCGCGGGCGTGCCGAAATTTACATGCCAGAAGGGGGCTTTCGCCGACGCATCATTTGCGTCAAGTGCATAGACGCTGTTGTTCACCGTCGTGACATAGACAACATCGTGCCAGCCGCCACCTATGTGCACATCGGTAAGAAGAAGAGGCTGGGTGTAAAGCTGGTCGTCGACGATGTGTTTGAAGAGCATGCCGAAATGCTCTTTGCTGACATTTGCCGGTGTCAGAATTGTCTCTCTGAGGTTGCTGCCTGTTCGCGCATTGTCGTTGTGCTGTTCGACGACGTTGACCTGTGCCAGCATGGTCAGCGGCAATGACAATAACAAGGCAAACAAGCAGACGTTTCTAACATGTGGGATCAATGATTTCTCCCTTGTGAGTTCGTTATCTATATCGGAGTTTATAGTTTACAGTCCGCTTGTCTCATTACTGATATTGCTAGGCCGAAGTAAAGTTATCGCGTACCCGTTCTCTCGCACGCAACGAGAGGCCGCGTGCCACGGAAGTGAATTCGTTACCGCTGCGTATGCGGCTTTCCCCGAACCGGGTTGTAAAGATGCGGCGGACTATTGGTACAAAGGAGCTGCCGCCAGTGAGAAAGACTCGATCCACTTCTCGGGGATGGATGCCCGTCGCCTCAAGCAGCGAATCAATGCTGTGCTCGATGGCTTGCAGTTCCTCTTTTATCCATGATTCAAAGTCACTCCGCGTGACGGGGATGCGCAGGTCTATGCTGCCGTCGCGGAAGCGGAACTCCGCAGTGTGAGAGCGCGACAGCTCAAACTTAGTTCGCTGAACGGCCTGGTGAAGCTGATAGCCGAGATCTTCTTCGATGAGTGAGATGAGCGCTTCGATTTTTTCTGGCTCAAGCGCTCGCATGTGCGCGCTCTTCAGTATCTCTGTGACATTGCGCGTGCGCAGAAAAGAGAGGTAATGCCAGCGTTCCAGGTTGGCGTAGATCCATGCGGGCACCGCAGGCAGAACCTTGCTTAAAGAACGTGCATAAGAATCGGATCCAAGCGCTGGTGAGACCAGCTTGCGGACAATACGCGCATCGAAGGCATCTCCGGCAATGCCCACACCACTGTTACCGAGCAGATCCTGCGGAGTGCGTCCACGCTGTCTTACTTCCGGGCCAACACGCAGCAGGGAAAAGTCGCTGGTGCCGCCGCCAAAGTCACCGATAAGAATCAGCTCATTATGGTCCAGTGTCGACTCATACGAATAAGCCGCCGCGATCGGTTCGAATTCGAAATCTATGTTGTCGAAGCCCGCCAGCGAAAAAGCCTCGCGCAACCGGGAGACGGCATAAGCATCGTCTTCCTCGGTCTCCGCTCCGACAAAGCGTACCGGACGACCCACCATGGCATAGCGGACGGGCATGTCGAATTGCTGCTCAGCGTGCTTGCGCAGCTCAGAGAGCATGCGGGAAATCAGGTCTTCGAGGAGGTAGCGTCGGCCAAAGATCTCTGTCCCGGTAAGCGCGCGGCTCGGCAGATAGGACTTGAGGGACTGGATCAGGCGTCCTTTTTCCTCTGCTTCGAGATAATGCTTGATTGCCGCTGGACCGCTCCAGGCATGCACACGCTGGCCGGCGCCGGTTTTCTTCGATTGCTCAAGGTAGAGTGCTGAGCGAAATGAGAAAGTATCGCTGGCTCCGTCTGGAAATGAGACGAGTTGTACATGCGAATCATCCGTCGCGAGAGCCAGAGAGCTGTTCGTAGTTCCAAAATCAATCCCGATAGCAGGAAGCTGTTTTTGCAATTTACGCATTCAGACCATTATTTCGCAGATGAAGCAGATTGCGAAAAGGCATCTGCCTCGGAGCGCGAAATGTGCGGCATCGTCTGCGAGTTATTCTGCTTCGGTTGCTTCCACTGTGGCCTTTACCGTGCCTCGGCGAATGGCGCTGACTAGCGCATGGTGGTCGCTCTCGACCTGGTCGCCATAACTTTCTGCCCAGAGAGCCAAGGCGTCATCCAATGATTCGGAGTTGCCGCAGTATCCGGCAATACGTGCGGCGTCGCCTGTCCTGGCATGGGCTCGCGCTAGAAGACTGCCGCATGCTCTCGCGTAGAAGTTGAAAGTGGCTCCGGTCAACCATTCGACGGGAATCGATGCCTTCAAATTTTTCATCTGGCGAACATAGTAGTGTCTTCCATCAATAGTGGTGTAACCCAGCATCGGATCGGAAGAGGCCTGCAGCGCACGCTGGCCTACGACCACGCGCTTTCCGTTGTGTCGAAACTCAGCGTCAAGCGCAGGGAGGTATGGGCTATGAGCTGCGGCAACTGATTCTTTCACTTGCAGAAAGAGAGGATCGTCTTCTCCATTTCCAAACAGTAGCGTCAGATATGCCCTGGTGCCAACCGATCCCACGCCAACTACTCGGTGGGCAACATCTGCAACGTGATAACGCGATAACATGGCCCGCCGCTCGCGCGACACAGTGGTGGAATACTGATTCAGTGCCTCAATGATCTTCTTCTTTTTATCTGAATGAACGCGGACCAGGACCGGCGGATCATCTCTGAAGGCCCATTCTCCATTGCTTTTGCTCTCTGCGACTTTTGGCAACAGATTGCGATTGTCGGTATGCAAAGCCTTGGCCAGCACTTTCTCAATCACCGCCTTCGATTTTGGATCAGGCTTGACGACCGAGTTTCCTCGCCCGGGATAGGCATGCAGATACCACGTATCAAGTACGCCCATGCTCTCCAGGCGATTGGCATTGAAGCGATAGCCTTCCACCGCGCGCCTGACGGCAGAGGCGCGTTCGCGGCGGTTCAAGCCATTCTGCCGGCCTGCGACATTTACACTTGCCACCAGCCGTTTCAGATCCCACTCCCACGGACCGATAACTGCTTCGTCGAAATCATTGAGGTCGAAGACAACTTCCCGCTGCGGCGTTCCATATAAGCCAAAGTTGTTGAGGTGCGCATCGCCATCTATCACTGCTGGTATCCCACTGATGGGCAGCGTAGAAAGATCTGACGCCATGACGCATGCCGATCCTCTAAGGAATGCAAATGGAGAAGTTGCCATACGTCCCATGCGTAGCGGCACGAGATGCACCTGCCGTCCTCGATTGTTTGCAGCCAGCAATTGCAGCGGGTCGCGGCGGTTCTTGCCGGGTTGCCATTTTTCGTGCAACTCATGCGGAACGACCGACCGCATGGCTTTACCCTGGGCACGACGAGTTTGCCAGGGCACCAGTTTTTTCCCCAGATCAAACTTCGGTAGCACTTCGATTTTTGCGATTGCCATAATTCGCTCCTGTAATTCCGGGGGAGATCACATGTGGAGAACTTATTGGCAGCTACTTCAGAACGCTCAGTCATCCTTCGATAGTTCGGGCAACGGACCTTAGACTGACATAATATGCGTCGTTTCAGAAACAGTGGAGCTAAATCATAAGAAATTGCATTCTGCTCCATTTTTGTGGGCTCGGCCGTGCACACCAGAAGCGACTTCATGGATAATGATCGGCGGAATAAACATACAGGAGCGACATGTCATATAAGCCCAATCGCCGCAGTTTCCTCATTGCGGGCGGACTCACCGCCCTTGCCTCAACGAGAGTTCTTGGTGCGAGCGATACACTTCGCATAGGTGTTATAGGCGCGGGTGGACGTATGCAGTCTCTGCTCGATGCCGCCGAAAAGGTCGGCCCATGCCAGATTGTTGCTGTGAGCGATGTCTACACGCCGCACCGCGATGCTGTCAGGGAGCGGTCCAACGGCATTGCTACCACGCATCTTGCTTATCGCGAGGTGCTCGATAACAAAGAGATTGATGCCGTGCTCATTGCAGCTCCCGATCACTGGCACGTACGCATGGCCGTCGACGCACTGGCTGCTGGCAAGGATGTCTATCTGGAAAAGCCCGTCACCCACACCATCGAAGAAGGCACAACACTCTCCCATGCGGTTCGTTCAAGTAAGCAGATTCTGCAATGCGGAATGCAGCAGCGAAGCTGGACCCACTTTCGCGATGCTGTCGATCTGATTCAGGGAGGCAGCCTTGGGCGCATCGTCCAGATCAGGACCTACTGGTGGCAGAACTATCAGGATGCGCAAATGAAGCCTGTTGATACGCAGGCTCTCGACTGGAAGCTGTGGCTTGGGTCGGCTCCCGATCAGCCATTTAGCGAAGAAAAATTCTACCGCTGGCGCTGGTTCTGGAACTTTGGTGGCGGAGCTATGACCGATTTATTCACTCATTGGATCGATGTTGCGCACTGGGCCATGAAATCCGATCAGCCGCGCATGGCACAGATGCTGGGGAACAAGTATATCTTCGAGCAATGGAATTGCCCTGACACAGTTCAAGCGGCACTTCGTTATCCTGGCTTTGATGTGGTCTATGAAGGCATGATGGGTTCTTCTATTGACGACGGAGGCCTTGAGTTTCGTGGGACGGAAGCAACGTTGAAGATCAATCGCTCTGGTTTTGGAGTCTATCGCGAAGGGATAAAAGGTGCTGAGAATCCTGTTGTCAGCGAGCACAGCTTTCGCGACGGAACCATCACACACATGCAAAATTTCTTTGAGTGCATCCGGACGCGGAAAGAGCCGAATGCGCCAGTAGAAGCCGGGATTGCTGCGGCTCGTGCGGGACACATCGCCAATCTGGCCTATCACGGCAATGGACAGATTACATGGCCGCCGAAAGGTGCCTGAGCAAAGCTAGCGATCGACATTATTCTCAAGCAAAACTTATGGGGTGGCTTCGGGATTGCATCATAACCTTGTAAGGAGAGGCTTATGCTTATCGTTCTGATTATCTTGTTGTTGCTGTTTGGTTTTGGTGGCTATCGCATGGGGCCAGGACTTGGCTACTACGGCGGCGGTGGGATCAGCCTGATTCTTTTGATCCTCATCATTCTGCTACTGCTCAAAGTTATTTAGTCGGTATCGACACTACTTGTATACCGCGCGAAATGAATCCCTCAAGTTCTAGCGCTATGAGCACATAGCTATCGATTCGAAGGAGTATCGATAGCTACGTGCTCATAGCGGGCTAATAAGTAGAGTTAGTAATTGACCCGCAGGGAAAACTGCAGCAGTCGGGGATTATTCAACTGGCTGTTTATCACACCGAAGTTCGCTTGTCCCTGGGTCAGGCCGGGGTAACCGAACTGCACACGGTTAAAGAGATTAAATGCCTCGGCACGGAATTGGAGATTGACTCTCTCATCACGTGTTACAGGCAGCGTCTTATAGGCAGATGCATCCCAGTTAGCAACTCCCGGTGCACGCAATGTCGGATCAAGTCGCGGTTCGTTGCCGAAGGTAAATGCTGCAGGTTGGGTGAAGCAGGCAGTATTGAACCACTCATTCAATCTCGAAGTAGCGCCGCCCCTGATCTCTTTGCTGCAGTTGGGAACGACGTTTGGTCTTGAGCCTCCACCAAAGGAATTCGTAAGGTTTTGGTTCGTTCCAAACCCCAACGGAAAGCCGCTCATCAAAGTGGTGACTCCGCCTAACCCCCAGCCGCCAATGGTATAAGCCACCAGCTTCGATGAGCCGGAAAGATAGCGCTGGCCTCTTCCAAAGGGAAGATCGTAGACGTAGCTTACAACCAGCCGTTGGGCTGCATCGTCGGCGGATAAGGATTTTTCCGCTTTGAGGTTATGAGGGTCTTGAATTCCAGGCACGGAAGGTTCAAGCCAGGTCGTGATGGTGTCGGTGTTACTGATGAGCTTGGACCATGTGTAGGCCGCGTTGATCGAGGCGCCGTGGGGAAAGCGTTTCTGCGCTGTTATCTGCATGGAGTTATAGGTAGACGATGCGAAGCCCGCTGCTCCACTGGATAGCTGTGAGTATTGCGGAAACGGAAGCAATAGCTGTCCTGCGGAAACGGTTGGCGCGCCTAACCCATATGTGGAGTTGATGACTCCGTAAAATGGATTAGTTACTTGGTTGAGGAGTGCATTGCCCATCGCTAAATCCTGGTCAGGCAGCGTATCCAGATTCAGCGAGCTGAGTGGAAGATGGGTTCCCT
>Ga0157376_10001591_pt1 | contig 15019 bp, 16 predicted proteins | sample M45metaG_FD_121801 | JGI IMG/M metagenome (GOLD analysis project Ga0157376, IMG submission 121801) | Miscanthus rhizosphere microbial communities from Kellogg Biological Station, Michigan, USA - M4-5 metaG | ecosystem: Host-associated > Plants > Roots > Rhizosphere > Soil | place: USA: Michigan... | reverse complement strand
GAAGTTCATAAGGCTTTGGTAGCCGAATCAACGCGAATAAACTTGCAAAGCAATAAAGATTTTTTTGATTGGGCCGACAGGCAAAGAGCTATATCTATATTAGAACGCTTGATTGAATTAACTTCTCCACCTGCTTCCTAAATTATTGATGCATCATAATAAAAGCCAAACCATTGCAGATGTGTGTGAATCACAAAATACAACCACAAATCCCGATAGGCTGTTTTGATGATTTTGTAAAAACTTAAATAACCAAATAAGATCAGGTTTTTGCAAATACATTCGCAAGACCTTCAAAAATCAAGCATGCGTAAAAAATATCAATTATCGATTCATTGATCAATCGATATAAAAATCATAAAAATACGCCGGCAATTTTTTGGCGTTTTTTTGGGGCATACGAAAAACAGCTTTCATTGCCATCTTCATACTGTTGAATAACGTCTAACGTGTATGATAGTATGCTAACAGACGGGAAAGAGGGTACTATGGGCTATAAAACATGCTTGCCCAAAAGCGCAACCAAAAGTCGCCTATTGCTTGCCATGGTACTTATGACGGGCTTCCAACCAATCATGTGTTTGGACTTATCGTATTATGCAGCGCGCTTAGGGATCACGCGAACGCCGACGCGTAAAGAACTCTTGATGCTCGGAGCGGGAGTATTGTTTACGGCGGCAGCTATGTACTTTTGGAAGCAGCGAAATAAAGGAGGCACTGCTTCTGGTCAACCTTCAAGCTTATTACCAAAATCACCTAAGGCACGCGTAAGGGAGCCAAAAACAAAATATGTCGTAGATCCGAGGATACAACACGCATTGCAGTCTATAAAAACATCAATTATGAGAATACAACAAGCAGAAAAAACAATAGAGCTCATGATAGCTGAAGCAGAATTAGAGAACTCGGTGACAACAATATTACAAGCGAAACAAAAGATAATTGTACGCGAAAAAACTAAAGCAGCACTGAAAGAAATAAAGGTCCAGCGACTGCATGATAGAATCATGAACAAAACGATTAGAAGAACGAAAGTGGAAGCGGAAAACGTAGTGAACAACGACTATGTAGCAGATGTAACGAAAGATATAGAAACGATTATTGCACAAATACAACAAGAAGCGAAACAAATTGAAGCTATGGCACAAGCTTCATTATTAGAATTACCGTCTAGCAATTTAAGCAGATGAAGTTTTATCAGAAGTTGGCACTGATGTTTCAGAGTGCCAAAGGTAGAGCCAGGCGGTGGTCATAAACGTAAAAGTACATGCTCGTGCTGCACAGAGTGCGATAATTAAGATCAGTGGTGAAGAGCCTTGTGTTGCATAAATTCCTGCAGCAATCAGTATTAAGGACACAAGTGAAATAATCATAAGAGCTGCTGACCGGCGCTGCGTGATAAAAAATACTTCGTATGCAACAAAAAAATACTCAGAAAAAGTCAGTACCACGTAGGCAAAAACCATAGGGTAGTTAAACAGGGTAAACGCTTTTGAATGGCTATACGTTAATATGGTTGTAATGATCATAAAAATTGCTAAACACCAAAGTGTGCCATGCCAACTTCTTTTGATGATTACATTAAATGCATGTTGCTTGGTAGGTACATCATGATGATGCATATGGGCAAGTAGCGCAGCAGCCGAGCCGCCAAATATTTTTTTAAAGGCAATGGTGAGCGAACTGACGAGTGAACTAATTAATTTAAAGCCGCCAGCAGACGCCGCGCCAAATTGTACCGCAAAAAATGGTATCAAAAAATTACTTGAAAAAAAGACGTGGCTTAAATGGGTGATATAATTAAAAAAACGTTGGGTGATCAGGGTCCGGCTATCTACTATGCACGTTGTCGATACCGCCTCCAATGTGCTATACCAACGATAGAGTATGATAAGTATAACGATGAGAGATCCGACAGAGCTCATGAGCATGGGTCCAAAGACCTGTAATAAACCAATTGAAACGCCGGACATAATACAACTCCAGACACAGATGATGTACCAGAGTAATGCACACATTTCTATTATGGCAAGCGCCTTATTGAAAAAGAGTAATGCCAATAATTTTTTACCTATTTTTTTAGCACCCTCGGTAATACACAAAGCACTCATGATCCCCAGGGAATATCCGTCGGTCATGGTATATTTGCTGCCATACCAAAACGTAATGCATGCGAGTATGACCATAAGGATCACGCCAGGGATGCATTGTGAAAAGAGAATGCTTTTAACATGATTTTTACTCGTAATGCCCGAAGGAAAAAAGACCGGTAGGGTACTTTCAAGCCCAAGATCACTTAATACAACGCTCATATACAGCAGCGAAAAAAGCGCACCAATAATGCCATAGAGTTCCGGAGTAATAAAGGCAAACAGGGATATTTGGTGTAAAAAAAGGAGCATATGGTATACGCCTGACTCAATCAATCCCCACTGTATGCTATATTCAAACTGCCGATACTGATTCATACAATTCCTTGTTTTGCGGTTATTTGGTTAGTATATCGTGTAATATTCCCTTTGAACACAGCCTTTTTTATACAAATCTATGGTATGACAGCATGTACAGCACTCATTAAAGGTGGTAGGAAAACTTTTTTTATGTGGTACGATGAAGAGTGGCAAGCAAACGCTCTTTTTGAGAACAAGGCGCGCTTTTGTTTGAAAGGGGTCGTGATATGTTCACCCTGAATCAAAAAGTGGTCTATCCGGGCCATGGTGTTGCAATTATTCATCGCATAGTACAAAAAAATATTAGTGGTAATTCGGTTCCTTTCTTTGAGCTTAAGCTTTTGCACAAGGACATGACGGTCTTGGTACCGGTTGATACGGGATCAGGGGCGTGCATACGTGTGTTAAGTTCTGATAGACATGTCGCTGAGGTCTTTGATCTCATTGGGCAATCATCCCAGATACCGTATGAAATTACTGCAAGTAATTGGAGTAAACGACATAAGGATTACCAGTCAAAGCTCCGTACTGGCAATATATATGAAGTAGGAAAAATGTATTGCGAATTACTCAATATTTCTTCGGTTAAAGGATTGTCATTTGGAGAAAAAAATCTTTTAAAACAAATTGAGCGCTTCTTGGCCGAGGAGATAGCATCGGTCATGAATAATGAGTATGATAATGTTATTGAGCATATGCGTACATTGTACGCTAATAGTAAAATAACGTGCGTACCGAAACAACCACATGCATCTTCGACGCATCATCTATAAAAACAAGGCTAGCCGATCGTTGTGGCGGTCGGCTAGAAGACCTTTTTTCTTGGGGGTTTATGGGAAAATCATCACCAATACTCTATATTGTTGGCCCCACTGCTGCGGGAAAGACATCATATGCCGAACATCTGGCAACATTAATCCCTGCTGAAATAATCAACATGGATATTGGTCAATTGTACCGGCCATTATCGATTGGCACCGCAAAACCAGTTCTTGCATCATATACCGTGCCACATCATCTTTTTGATATTTTTGATACTCCACAATCATTAACGGTGGTCGCCTATGCCCACATGCTTCAAGCGATCATACCCCACGTGCATGAACGTGGAAATTATGCCATGGTGGTTGGTGGGTCAGCATTTTATCTCACCTCACTATTTTTTCCGCTCCAGAGACAGAGCATGGAAACTTCAGCACATAGGGCAACTGAAGATGATGCAATGGCATCAACGCTTTGGGACCAACTTAATATGATCGATCCGGAACGTGCACGTGCAATTGCTCCTGCTGATGTATACCGATTAAAAAGAGCACTGGCGCTCTGGCATGCAACAGGAAAACCACCTTCTCTGTACAAACCACACTTTGCTCCTCTGTTTGCTAATACGCATATTATTCTGGTCACCCGTGATCGTGATGATCTGTATCAGCGCATTAATAGCCGTATACAGAGTATGCTTCAGGCGGGATGGCTTGATGAGATTGAACGCATTAAGGGCACGGAGTGGGAGCTTTTTGTACGTGAAAAAAATATTATAGGATATCCAGAATTGCTTGATTATGTGCATGGCATTGATCGTCGACCACTGCAAGAGATTGTTGCGGTGATTAGCCAAAAAACACGCCAGTATGCTAAGCGACAAATAATCTTTTTCCGTCGATTACAACGATTATTGGCTCAAGAACAGTACCCCGGTAGCACCGTATTGAACTTGACGCATGATGATCCCCAACGTTATAATGAAAACCTAATGAAACATATTCTTGGGTAATTAAGTCTATGGCTGAACGTAATAAAACAAGAGCTAAAGAGCCAAGTGATCGAGTTATTTGTTTAACAAATATGCAGATGGTGCGTTTACTTGCAGCATGCATGGTCGGATCGTATATTCTATTTTGTGTAGGGTATTTTAAAGGAAAACAGACGGTCGCACCGAAGCCGTCTACCTTATCAGCTCATGCAATAATCCCTAATACCCCCCCGCCTGCTTCAACTATTGCATTGCGCTTGGATCATGAGTGTGATGCGCGTATATTAGCTGAGCGACTGCAACAAGAGGGGCTCGACGCTTATTTACAGCAACAGATCAGTATAAGCGCTCAGGGACATCAGGTATATTGGTACCAAATCATTACAAAGAACTTTACTAATCAAGAAGAACTCGTCAAACTGGTTGAACGTATACGTTGCCAGGAAATTTTTGTTGGCAATGTAGCATTGTCTGAATGTTAAATAATAATACGGTATATACATGGACAGTAGGAAATAACAGTATGATCACGGTAGTAAGAGCACGTTTATTTAAAAACAAAAATGTAATCACCTATATTATCTTGGCGATACTTGGTATGGCCTTTCTTCTCCCCAATTTTGTGCGCCAGACATCGTCGTATGGGGATTGGATGGTGCGCGTAAATAGGCAAGAAATAAGTTACCATGACTATGCCCGTAAAGCATATTTTTTTGAACAACAAATTGCTGCAATTCGTCAGCATTATGGACAATATGCCGATATGTTTTTGCAATCGATGGGTCTCGGTGCTGATACTAAAGAACTTGCATTAAAAACATTGATTGATGAAGAATTGCTGAATCAAGCTGCGCGCGCTGTTGGCATGCATCTCAGCCAAGATTATATTGATGATATGCTCGGGTCCGCTCAGACCATTCAACAAATTATGCCTGATTTAATTCCCGCGTATGTTTTTGATGCATCCGGAACTATTAATGAAGAGCGGCTCGGTGCATACCTCAAACGCAGCCGACTTTCGGCGACTTATTTTGAATATAAGATCCAAGAGGCATTGAGCAGAGTGATGCTGTTGCGTCTTTTGTTTGCAGGGGTTGAAGTACCACAATTTGAGCTTTTAGAACGGTTTTCCCATACTCAGCAAGCAAAAAAATATACTGTACTTACGCTCTCTTTTGACCCTATTAAACGCCAAGAGGAAGCAAAAAGCGTTTCAGAGGATGAACTGAACCAATTTTATGAACGGTCAAAAGACACGTATCGCGTCCCTGAAAAACGTGCGGGGGTAACCTGGACCTTTTCTCCTGATGCATATGATATCACGATAAATGATGATGAAATTGAAACCTATTATGATACGCATAAGATGCAACGTTTTGTAGAAACACCAGCCAAGGTTGAAGTGCGCCGCATGCTGTTTTCTGTACAAGAAAACGATGAAGAACAGGCTCGTGCTCAACAGGCCGCACAGGTTCGTTCAGAATTGCTTGGTGATCTCACGCAATTTGCTCAACGCGCGCAAGAGTTATCTGATGATCAGGATACGGCACGCAATGGCGGACTCATGAAATCATTTGCTAAGGGGGTACATAATAAAGTATTTGAAAAAACTGCATTTTTATTACCAGAAGATGGTGCTATCTCTGAAGTAATACGCACTGATGAAGGATTTGAAATTATTCAGCGGGTCAGCAAAACCCAGGTAACGTTTAAACCGCTTAACACGGTCAAAAAAGAGATAGTTGCTGCCTTAACTAAACAAAAATTTGCTCAAGCCTTTGCCCATGATGTCCAGGAATTACAGGTTCAGGGCGGTGGAGAACGAGCATTGAAGGAGTTTATAACAAAAAACGAGGGGGTTTTGGGTAAAAAATATGATTTTAAGGAACGCGGCAACGACAAGATAAACCAGGCATTGTTTTCACTAGAACAGGTGGGTAGCTACACGTTCTTTATGCAGGATGATAAAGGAATAGTAATACAGTTAAACGGTATTCAACCGCGGTTTTTACCTGATTTAGCCTCAATTAAAAACGATGTGCTTGAAGAACTGTATGAAACCAGAGCGCGTGAGCGTATCACCACTATACTTGAAGAAATGCGTGATAAAGCATTGCATAAAGTACCTTTGCGTGACATAGCATCGGTGTTTGAGGCCGAGTATCAGGTGACCGATTTTATTTCTTCTGAAAAAGGGGCTGATAAAAAACAGCCGGCGATCATTAAAAATTTGCCAAAAGAAATAATGCTTAAGCTGGAAAAGCCTGGGTTGATCATGGTGCATCAGACGCAACGGGACGGGTATTTAATTCGATGCGACGAGGTGGCAGCCTTTGAAGAGAAGCTTTTTGAGACACAAAAAAATAGTTTACAGGGTACAATACTCCTTGAACGTATGAGAATGATGGTAGGGGCGTTTGTTGCTTCTTTGTACAGAGATGCTACAATAGAAATAAGTAAACAGCAGGCCAGCGAATAGAAAGATTTTCTAAATGAAACAAGAAAGAGAAAAAACGTCGACACAACGTACAGCGTCCTCTGCGACAGAGAAGGATGCTGGTTTTAAGAAAAAAGCGCTCGAAGTCACCTTTTCGCTTATTGATAAACAATATGGCAGCGGATCGGTTATGCTTTTGGGGCAATCGAGCCATACAAAGGTCGAAGCGATTTCAACAGGTTCTGTGCGGCTTGATGATGCCATCGGAATCGGTGGGTTACCACGTGGACGCATAGTAGAAATTTATGGTCCTGAGGCATCAGGTAAGACAACTATGGCTATGCATGTTATAGCCCAGGCTCAGCGCCATGGTGGCGTATGTGCCTTCATTGATGCTGAACATGCACTTGATTCTGCGTATGCAACCTCTTTAGGGATCAATATCAATGAACTGATTATATCCCAACCTGATTATGGTGAGCAGGCACTTGATATTACTGAAATGCTGATTCGTTCTGGGGCCCTTGATGTTGTGGTCATTGATTCGGTAGCAGCGCTCGTGCCAAAGGCTGAGCTTGAAGGAGATATGGGTGATTCGCATATGGGACTTCAAGCGCGTCTTATGTCGCAAGCTTTGCGTAAACTTACCCCTGTGGTGCATAAATCTAAAACAGTTTTAATCTTTATTAACCAAATACGCCAAAATATCGGTGCAATGCCGTTCGCCAATAAAGAAGTTACCACCGGTGGTAATGCGTTGAAATTCTATGCTTCATTGCGTCTTGATGTTCGCCGTATTGCAAGTCTTAAAAAGAATGATACTCATTTTGGCAACAGAGTAGCCATCAAGGTAGTTAAAAATAAAATGGCTCCCCCGTTCAAACGTGTTGAATTAGACTTACTTTTTAGTGTTGGTATCAGTAGGGAGTTAGATATTCTTGATGCTGGAATCAGTTGTGGACTTATTAAACAATCTGGTTCTTGGTTTTGGCATGGAGAGACTAAGCTAGCTCAGGGGCGTGATCAGGTATTTTCTTACTTTAAGGAACATCCGGCGCTTGTTGATGCTCTAGAGCAGGAAATACGTGCTATTTTAGCGCAAGCCAAGAGTTCACAAGGACATGTTTTGGATAATGACGATCAATCTACACACATGGATGATAATGAATAATACAGTAAAGACAAGCCCAACGGGTAAGAGTACAAAAGAAAATCTTCCTTCAGTTAATGAAAGAATTCGAGCAGAGAGGGTACAAGTTATTGACCAAGAAGGAAAAAATCTTGGTGTTGTATCTAAAAAGGAAGCTTTGCAGTTTGCAAGCGACGCTGGCCTTGATCTTGTTTTACTTTCAGAAGGTGGCGCAGAGGCTGTTGCTGTTGCCAAAATTATGGATTTTGGAAAATCTTTATACGAGAAAAAAAAGAAGCAGCATGAATCAAAAAAACACCAAAAAGTGATTCAAATAAAAGAAGTGAAGCTGCGGCCTAAAATTGGTGAACATGATTACGACACTAAGATCAAGCAAATTGTTCAATTTCTTGAAGATGGTAAACGTGTCAAGGTAACGCTTTTTTTCAAGGGGCGTGAGCGTCAATTAAAAGATGAACAAGGGGATAAATTTTTCGATCGGGTTGATGCTCGTTTGCATGAACTCGGATTAGGTAAAAATTTAGTTAAAGAAAAAGAAGTAGGCGAAGCCAAACAGGGAAGTATTATATCACGTATATATTATTTAAAAGGTAAGTAGTACAACGTAATTAAACGTTATAACGTTATATTGTATTGCTATAATAGGGTTATTATGCCAAAAACAAAAACAAAATCTGCAGCAAAAAAAAGATTTAAAAAAGTAGGTCAAGCTGCATCATTGATTAAGCGTCCAAAGGCTTACAAGCGTAAAAAGCTTACTCATAAAACAAAAAAAGTTAAGCGTGCATTGCGCAAAGGTGGCTATGTGAATGCCGCTGATAAAAAACGCATTGCTCGTTTATTACCGTATTAATCTTAAACAAATTGTAGGTGTTTTAAGCATCTGCAGTTGATATCATTGTGGAGTTATTATGTCACGAGTAAAACGTGGTACCGTTACCAAAAAACGTCATAAACGACTATTAAAAAAGACCAAAGGATTTTGGGGACAACGTAAAAATGTCTTTAAGCGTGCGAAGGAAACCCTTTTGCGTGCTATGGCATTTGCTTTTGTTGGACGTAAGTTAGAAAAACGCAGTATGCGTGGTCTTTTTATTCAACGCATTGGCGCTGCGGTAAAACAACATGGCTTGAGCTACAGTACATTTATTCATGGTTTGAATAAGGCGCATATTCAGTTGAATAGAAAAATGTTAAGCCAACTTGCGATTTTTGAGCCTGCTGGGTTTGAATTGATTGTGGCAAAAGTCAAAGAGACTGGCGTAGCAACTTCTTGACACATTTCTTCCGTACTCACTAAACTTGGCCCTGAAGAGTAAAGTAAATTCTTACAAGAAGGGAAATAGTAATATGGAAGAGTTGACGCACATTCTTGGCAAAAAAATTGCTGCCCTCGGTGAGCATATTAAACAGCTGAAAGCAGATAATACTGTTTTGGCTGAAGAAAATGCACAGTTGCACGTACGTATTCAAGAGCTTGAGCGAGCACTTGACGTTGATATTGAACGTGTTGCGACCATTAATCGAGAAAGAGCTTCGGTAAAGGCAGCAATTGATGAGCTTGTTGAAAATATCGACACACTCATGATAAGCGAGAATCGATAGCAATGAATGACGGAAAAATATATAAAGTAATTATTTTTGGCCAAGAGTATTCAATCGCAACTGATGAGTCAGAAGAACAGGTACGTAAAGTTGCAGATACAGTTGACAAGTTAATGTGTACCATAGCAGGTAAAAGTGCTTTACGTGATGGAAACAGGGTTGCTGTTTTAGCAGCGTTGCGTTTAGCAAGTGAAGTTTTCAATTTGGAAAAGCAGTTGTGTGAACGTAATATTGATGAAAAACGGTTAATGGAATTAGTTGATCATATACTTGTTTCTTCTATCACTACAGGGTAAAACATATATGAAGAAATAATAATTCAATTATTGTTGGCCTGCAGTTCTCATTACTTTATATATCCACGTTACTTGGTGTTCAGTATATTTTTGGGTAATAGTAATCGATAGATTGAGAATAATTAGGATACTGGAAAAACAATGATTGAAATAGGTATGGTAATAGTCATTGCCGCCGTATTAGGTATAGCGATTTTGGCTATATTTTATGCACAACACCGCATGTATGAGGCACGTAAACTTGTTACACGTGCTGATGAAAAATGGAAAGTGACGCAAGAAAAAATTGATGCCGAACGTCGCGATGCAGCATTAAAACTTAAAGATGAACGTCACAAAAGACGTAATGAATTTGAAGAGGCAGAAAAACGGCGTAAATTAGAGCTTGATCGTCGAGAAAGTAAGCTCACCATGCGTGCTGAAGCATTGGGCAAGCGAGAGACTCAGGTTGATGAGCTTAAGCAAGAATTACAGCTCAAGGAACGTAACATATTACGTTCAGAAGATAAGGTACAAGCTACAGAAACCAAATTGAAAAATCTTCATGAAGATTTAGTTGGTAGGCTTGAGCGTATCGGCAATATAACACGCGATGAAGCACGTAAGATGCTCCTGGAAATGTTGCAGTCAGAAGTTGCTCTTGCTAATCAAAAATATGTACAAAAGATTGAAGAAGAAGCGCGATCACGCGCAAAAGAACAGGCCAGTGAAATTGTTATCACTGCCATGCAACGTTATACTGCCGAAAATGTTGCTACTCATACATCAAACGTGGTGCATTTGCCTAACGATGAGATGAAGGGGCGCATTATAGGCAAAGAAGGGCGTAATATTAAGTCGCTAGAAATGGCAACCGGTATGGAATTTGTCATAGGCGATACTCCTGAAATTATCACGATTTCTGGATTTAATCCGATCAGGCGAGAAGTTGCGCGACGGTCATTAGAAAAATTGGTACTCGACGGAAGAATTAATCCAACACGTATTGAAGAAACAGTATCCCAGGTTGAACAAGAGGTTGATGAAATCATTCAAGAGCAAGGTCGAGAAGCGGTTTTGCAATTTAATATGCAAGGCGTCCATGCTGATATTGTCACACTTTTAGGTAAATTAAATTTCAGAACAAGTTTTTCACAAAATGTACTTACGCATTGTAAAGAAGTGGGAATCTTTGCGCGTATGATTGCCGGTGAATTGGGACTTGATGATACTGTTGCATTACGTGCTGGTCTTTTACATGATATCGGTAAGGCTATGACTGCTGAAGTTGAAGGCCCACATGCTATAATTGGTGGTGATGTAGCAAAACGTTGTGGCGAAAGTCTTGATATTGTTAATGCAATTTCTGCACATCACGAAGAAACACCGTTTACTTCAATTTATGCGCCTTTGGTTGTTATAGCGGATATTATTTCTGCTTCACGTCCTGGCGCACGCCGCGAGACTTTATCGGCGTATGTAAAGCGACTTGAACAACTGGAAGAGATAGCTTTATCATTCGAAGGTGTAAAAAAAGCATATGCACTGCAAGCAGGCCGAGAGGTACGCATTATTGTTGAAGAGGATCGCTTAGATGATGAACAGGCACGGGTGTTGGCGCGTGATATTGCACGTAAAGTTGAACAAGAGATGAACTTTCCAGGGCAAATTAAGATCAACGTCATTCGTGAAAAACGTTCAATTGAATATGCAAGGTAACGAACTATGGAAAAACTACGCATTCTGCTCCTTGGTGATCACGTAGGATTGCCTGGTCGCGCTATCTTTAAAAAACATATCGCCCGCTTGCGTCAGGAACTTGGTCTTGACGCGGTGATCGTCAATGGCGAAAATAGTGCCGCTAATGGCAGAGGAATTACTCCCGCTATTGCCCAATTTTATCGCAATCATGGGGTTGATGTGGTAACTACCGGCAATCATGTCTGGCAATGTCCCGATATCCAGAGCTACGTCGCTACCCATAAAGATATTCTACGTCCAGCAAACTTTCCGGGAAACACGCCCGGGGTAGGATTTACTACCTTTGTATGTAAAGGGGTAACTATCGCGGTGATCAATGTGCAAGGTCGGGTTTTTATGAGAGAGCTTCTTGAATGTCCGTTTCGCACGGTCGATACGATTTTGAACTTTTTGCAGCATCATACCGTCAATGCAATTTTTGTTGATTTTCACACAGAAACAACATCAGAAAAATATGCTATGGGGTACTATTTGGACGGAAGGGTAAGTGGGGTGGTTGGAACCCATACGCACGTCCAAACGGCTGATGAGCGTATATTGCCCAAAGGTACTGCCTATATCACCGATCTTGGTATGGCTGGATCGCTTAATTCAATGATTGGTATGCGTAGGGAGTCTATTATTCAGCATATGATCACGCAGATGCCAACCCGTTTTGTGGTTGATAATCAGATGCCGTTGTTCATGACCGGGGTGTGGATTGATATAGAAGCGTCCACGGGTAAAGCACTGCACATTGAGCGTATCCGTATTGTTGATGAAGCGGTGTCATTAGAAGGCGTTGATTAAGCATGATGATCCTGCTTTTGATACTTGTCTATCTCATAGACGCGTTAAGTTATTCTGCTACGCAGATTGCATTGGCCTATGCCAATCCAGTTATGTGCATGACACTGCGTATGTTCCTGGGCGGTGCACTGTTGACTACTTTGGTAAGATTTCGCTACCCAGAACAATGGTGGATGGTACGTACTACGTGGTATCAGCATCGGTGGTTATGGTGCAAAATCATCGTGATTTACTTGTATGTTACCTATATTGGCTTTTTTATTGGCATGCACTGGATGTCATCCGCCTATGTGGCGTTGTTGTATAATTTAACCCCCTTAATTATTGCGCTATTTGGCTATTTTTTGGCTGATCAACAGATGAATCGTACCAAATGGGGTGCACTTATTCTTGGGTTTATAAGCATTATTCCTATTACCGTCGGCAATCATGCAACCGCGCTATATCCAGGGTATGCTGAAATCAGTATGTTATTTTCAGTCTGCGCAATGGCGTATGGTTGGTTTATTGTGCACGCCTTGATGCAGATCGGCCACTCGCCACTCATTATCAATGGGGTTGGGATGTTAGGTGCGAGCGTGCTTGCCTTAGTAACTTCACTGCTGTTTGAAGGCTCTTTGCATGAGCGATGGCCCGGCTTGCAAGCGCTTTTTGATACCCATCAGGGGACACAGATTCCTGGAATTGTCTTTTTTGTGACAGCGCTGCTCTGCTCAGTGGTAGCAGTTGAGCTTATTTTTTACAACGCAACCGCATTTTTTATGCGGTATTACTCGCTCGTATTTGTGTCGTTCGTTGGGATGCTCACCCCTATTATGGTGGCGTTATTGAACTGGAAGTTCTTTCAAGAACCATTACCGCCGCTCTTTATACCTTCATTTATACTGTTGGCTATCAGTCTTATCTGTTTTTACCAACAAGAACTTATTACCGTATTTCAGCATAAAAAACAGAAATAGAGGCCAAAGTTCATTCGACCTCTATTTCTGGAAAATTGTTAGGCTTTTTTAGCTACAACACGCATACGGCGTTTTGCCATTTTGCGTTTACCGCCTGCAGCTTTTTTTGCAACACGGCGACGTGAACTGCCGACAGCCTTTTTAGCAACGCGACGTTTACCAGCTGCTTTTTTAGCTGGACGGCGCTTTGCGACTGCCTTTTTAGCTGGACGACGTTTTGCTGCGGCTTTTTTAGCAGGACGACGCTTTGCGACTGCCTTTTTGGCCACGCGTTTTTTACCCGCTGCAGCTTTTTTAGCACCGCCAACAGCGCGTTTTTTAGCTGCGGCTTTTTTAGCGGGACGGCGTTTTGCTGCCTTTTTTTTAGGCATCATCTCACCGACTTCAGCTTCACCTGCATGTTTTGCAGGGTGTTTTTTGTGAGCCATCTCTCCTCCTTTTAGGTTATATGGCATACTGTTTACTACTATATTCAATGTACAAGATATGATAATTCAAAATCAATATATTGCAGATTGTGATCACTCCAAGTGTTAAATTTTTAACAAAACTGATGATCATACCATGTCGTGAATAGTATGAGTGAAGGCCAATTTGAACAGGATACACAACAATAGCAATCAGTGCTGTTTTAAATCATCTACTGTGAGTAGCGATTGCTGCAAAAGTTGTACTTGTTCTCGTGGCGTAATGACCCGGTAAGGGAGTTTAAGATGACATATTTTCCAGAGTGTGAAATAGGTATTGGCTTGTTTTGTGACCAAACCTTGCCAGACGCATAACGGCAACCTTATCATCTTCAAGATTTTCAAGTGATATAAGAGTTTTTGCAATAGAGTTCGTCTCGTTAAGCTTCTGCAATAATGCTCGTGCTCGCTGCTTATCGGCAACCAGTTGCCCGAATGGCGTATCTTTGACGCTTTCAAGAGCTTCAGGGTTGATTTGTTGATTGGGATCATTTCCCGGGTTTAGGTAACGATTAAGCCAATCAATCATTATCTGCGTGGCAATATGATCCATCTGTTGTATATAATGATCGGTTTCATCTTTAGGTAATGCTGTTTCACGGAATATTTTAACGCCACTCTGTGGATTGAGCATAATATCCCGAGTAATAAGTATACGAGCTTGTGCATTTTTCAGATTATATTCAGTGACCTTGTCCACTTCGCATCCATTTAAAAATGGACTTATTTGTTTTTGGTACCCCAAAGTTTCATCATATCCTCCCAATCCAAGGTTTTCCGTGAATGGGTGTCCGCCAGCGTGAGAAAGATAAGCGCATCGATCCACTATTTTTTTAGGAATAAAAATTTGTAATAAGCTCCCCCTACCGGTATTAATAGAATCCCTACGATCAATCAGCTCTTCAATAAATTTTGGATTAAAGTCATAATACTCAAATGATTGTTCAAGCATTGGTCCTAATGCCTGATGATGAAAATTGAAATTATTAAAATAATACCAAAATGACGATTCAAAGCTCCGTATATGATTGCCAAATAACGCAATATTTGATGATAACAGACGCTTGGCTATACGTGCATCAAGGTCATTAACCTGCTTTGATTGCATATCTTGTATGAAATCTTCAGGCGATATCGGTTTGAACTCATGTGTATCTGGGAACCGTATTGGTACAAAATCTTGCGTGGGACTTAATTGCATTATTTCCATGGTTTTTAACCAAAAATCTTGTAAAACACGATGGTGATCCCGTTGACCATGATAAAAAACATAATAATCATCAGCATGTTCACGTTCACGTTGCACAAGCTTTGGGATATCAAGATCGGCACTTGTTGGGATACTCTCATTGTCCTTCTTTTTTATATGTGCT
>Ga0157376_10001590_pt1 | contig 15022 bp, 12 predicted proteins | sample M45metaG_FD_121801 | JGI IMG/M metagenome (GOLD analysis project Ga0157376, IMG submission 121801) | Miscanthus rhizosphere microbial communities from Kellogg Biological Station, Michigan, USA - M4-5 metaG | ecosystem: Host-associated > Plants > Roots > Rhizosphere > Soil | place: USA: Michigan... | reverse complement strand
GGAGGGCAACGCAAATATAAAAGTTACGGTTGATGGTAACCGTTTTGATCAGCAGTCGTTTAACAATAGTGTTGTTTTTGATAACCTGCAACCTGGCTTTCATTCAGTAAAAGTGTACCAGCTTACTGAAAAACGCGCTGGCTTTTTTGGACGCAGGCAAGCAGCCGAATACAGGCTGGTGTATAACGCATCAGTAAATATCAGGCCATTGTTTGCTACCACAATTGAATTAAACCGTTTTGGCAGCGCGCAGGTAAATGAACAGCCTTTGCGTGGCGGTTATAAAAGCAGGGACTGGGATAACGACAATCACGGGTATAATGGCAACGATGGATATAAAAATAATGATCGTGATTATAACAGTAAGCAGTATGGCAATGATTATGGAAGCTACAATGGATACAATAATAACGGCATCTATGGCCGTACTATCAGTAATGAAGATTTCTTTGCTGCTGAAAGGGTAATGGAACGTGAAAGCTTTGATGATGCACGTTTATTGTATGCCAAACGTTTGGTGGATGATAATTACCTGTGTGCTGAGCAGGTAAAGGAGCTGGCGCGGTTTTTCTCTTTTGACAACAACAGGCTTGATTTTGCCAGGTATGCGTACAGCAGGACAACAGATAAAAATAATTTCAGTGTGGTATGCAATGCATTTTCTTCCGGCAATAGCAGGGATCAGTTGATGAGTTTTATAAAAAGCTGCAGGTAATATATTTTTTGTTGGTTAGGTTTAATGATAGGATGAAAGGAAGCCCCGCAAGTCTTTGCGGGGCTTTAAGTTGTTGGTGAAAACACCAACAACGGCGGCCAATATGTTCCATCGGAACATTTGATGGGTAGAAAATTTAATGGCATATGCGCGTACCATAGGTGAGCCTGGTGCTAAGTCGAAGTAAATGCAGGATTTCGAACAGTCCTGGTTGGAGACTTCGCACAGCGGCAACATTTGCGGTCAGAGACTTCGCACAGCGGCGAGACTTCGTACAGCGCGGCCTGAAGAACAATAAAGTGCTTTTGTACAAGTGTGCGACGCAAGAATGTTTAATTGAATTACTTCAGCCCGGCCAATAAAAAAGCCCCAATAAAATCGGGGCTTTCTATCAAAACAGGTTATTTATTTCTTATTAATTACTTCGGCCATTTTTTTGCCAATATCTGCGGGACTTTGTACCACATGAATACCACATTCTGCCATGATCTTCATTTTTGCCGCTGCAGTATCATCTGCACCGCCAATAATGGCGCCTGCATGGCCCATTCTTCTGCCCGGAGGGGCGGTCTGACCGGCAATAAAACCAACCACCGGTTTAGTACCATTGGCCTTTACCCAATATGCAGCTTCGGCTTCCATGCTTCCACCAATTTCGCCAATCATAATAATGCCATCAGTCTCCGGATCGTTCATTAACAACTCAACCGCTTCTTTGGTAGGCGTTCCAATAATGGGGTCGCCACCAATACCGATAGCGGTAGAAATACCCAGGCCGGCTTTAGCAACCTGGTCGGCAGCTTCATAGGTTAATGTGCCACTTTTAGAAACCACACCAATGCGGCCCTCCTTAAACACAAAACCGGGCATAATGCCAACTTTGCATTCGCCGGCTGTAATAACGCCGGGGCAATTGGGCCCTATCAGCCTTGTATTTTTTCCTGCCAGGTAGTTTTTTGCTTTTACCATATCCTGCACGGGAATACCCTCGGTAATGCAAACCACCAGACCAATACCAGCTTCTGCGGCTTCCATAATAGCATCGGCGGCAAATGCGGGTGGCACAAAAATGATACTAACATTGGCGCCTGTTGCTTTTACGGCATCGGAAACCGTATTAAAAACCGGTTTATCAAGGTGCGTGCTTCCACCTTTGCCGGGCGTAACCCCTCCCACTACATCTGTGCCATATTCTATCATTTGAGTGGCATGAAAACTACCTTCTGTACCTGTGAAGCCCTGAACAATTATTTTAGAACTTTTATTAACTAAAACTGCCATGCTGAATAAATTAGATTGTGGGCAAAAATAGGGGAAAATGTCTGATGTCTGATCTGGAAATGGCAGGTCGCTGATTTTTTGATATTTGAGGTCTGATGGCTTATGTAATGAAGGCTGAAAAGTATTTAGTTTGAACATGGCAATGAATAACCGGAAGAAGGAAATCAGCCGTTTTTCGGATCAGTTTTCCTTTCAGCTTTTTGGTATAGCAGCTATAAGCCGTTGTGTATATAATTCTTTGGGTTGATGATAGATTTGATCCGCACTACCTGTCTCCACTATCCTTCCTTTTTGCATTACCATAATACGGTCGCTGATATAGTGTACCACGGAAAGATCATGTGAAATAAAAATGACAGTGAACCGGAATTCTCTTTTAAGATCGTTCAGCAGGTTCAGCACCTGGGCCTGCACACTTACATCCAGTGCGCTTACGCTTTCATCGCAAACAATAAAGGAGGGGTTTAGTGCAAGAGCCCTTGCAATAACAATGCGTTGCCGCTGACCACCACTAAACTCATGCGGATACCGGTAAAAATGTTCGGGCTGCAGGCTCACTTTATCCAGCAGTTCCATTACCCTGTCTTTTCGCTGTTGCGCAGTGGGCATCATATGGTGTACCTGCAGTACTTCCTGTATAGCATTGCCAATGGTAATAGAAGGATTAAGTGCAGCATAGGGATCCTGAAAAATGATTTGTATGTTTTTTCTCAACCTGCGCAGTTCTGCAGGGGCGTAATGTAACAGATCATATCCTTTGAATAATATTTGTCCGCCGGTTGGTTCCAGCAGGCGAAGCAAAGTTCTGCCCAGTGTTGTTTTACCGCAACCAGATTCACCTACCAGGCCAAGCGTTTCGCCTTTAAAAACATCAAAACTCACACCATCTACTGCTTTTGTATAACCGGCAACCTTGCCCAAAAAACTTCTTTTACCGGGATACCATACTTTAAGATCTTTTACTTCAATTAATTTCCCGTGTTGATCGGGAAGCTGGTTATTATCGTCAAAATTTTCTACCGATATTTTTTCTTTAACCTCATTTACCACCGCCTGCTTTTTATCTTCTAAAAAATCACTGACCACCGGTAATCTTTCTCCTTTTGCATGTAACACCGGCCTGCAGGCCAATAAGCCTTTTGTATAAGGATGTTGAGGATGTTTCATCACCTGCTCTACAGGCCCTGTTTCAACAATATTGCCTTTGTACATCACCACCACCTTGTCTGCAATTTCTGCTACTATGCCAAGGTCGTGGGTAATAAAAATAACGCCCATGTTTGTTGCCAGTTGCAGTTCTTTGATCAACTGTAAGATGGTTTTTTGAACGGTAACATCCAATGCGGTGGTGGGCTCATCGCAAATAAGCAATGATGGATTGCTGCTCATGGCCATGGCAATCATTACCCTTTGTTTCTGACCGCCGCTCAATTGATGGGGGTAGCGATCAAATATTGCCACCGGGTCTGGCAACTGTACCTGTTTAAATAAAGCGATGGTTTGTTCTTTGGCAATGGCTTTTGGAAGTTTTTTGTGGAGTAAGATTGCTTCCATTACCTGGTTGCCACAAGTAAAAACCGGGTTAAGCGATGTCATGGGCTCCTGGAAGATCATGGCAATTGAATTGCCCCTTAATTTTCGCAGATCCCTGCCTTTTATATGAAGCAGATTTATGGGTGACTGTTCTTCTTCTCTAAAAAGTATGTGGCCATTGACGTAACGAACAGTTTTTACGGGCAGCAATTGAAGTATTGAAAGGGCGGTAACCGATTTTCCGGAACCAGATTCGCCTACAATAGCCACTATTTCTCCGCGGTTAACATTTAGTGAAATATCGTGCACGGCTGTGTGTATGCCCTGTTCCGTTTCAAAATCAATCCGCAGGTTCTTTATTTCCAGCATTGGTATGATCTTTTGTCAATTGCCGATAGCCAGCCCGCATCTTTTTTGACTGATGACTATTTTCTGACTTTTGTTTCTTTTCTGACTAATGACTATAGACTAAGGACTACTGACTCATTCAGAAGCGCAAGTGCCTTACCGTCAGCCCGCCGTTAATCAATTGTTTTAATGAATCGATGCCTATTTTGATATGATTTTCAACAAAATTGCCGGTTACTTTTTTATCGCTTTCTTCAGTTTTTACGCCTTCGGGCACCATGGGTGAATCGCTGACCAGCAATAATGCGCCGGTAGGTATTTTATTAAAGAAGCCTACAGAGAAAATAGTAGCTGTTTCCATATCAATATCATAGGCTCTTATTTTTTGCAGGTATTCCTTAAATGTTTCATCGTGTTCCCAAACGCGGCGGTTGGTGGTATATACGGTGCCGGTCCAGTAGTCAACCTGGTAATCCCTGATGGTGGTGGAAATAGCTTTCTGCAGCGCAAAAGCAGGTAATGCAGGTACTTCTGGCGGAAAATAGTCATTAGATGTACCTTCACCGCGGATGGCTGCAATGGGTAATATCAGATCGCCAATTTTATTTCGTTTTTTAAGTCCGCCGCATTTGCCCAGAAACAACACGGCTTTTGGGCTGATGGCTGTAAGCAAATCCATAACCGTGGCGGCAGTGGGGCTGCCCATGCCAAAATTAATGATACTAATATCACCCGCGGTAGCGCATTGCATAGGCCTGTCTTTACCTACTATTTCCACATTGTGCCATTCTGCGAATAAGGTTACATAATTACTGAAATTGGTAAGCAGTATATATTCACCAAATTGTTCCAGTGTTTGTCCGGTATATCTTGGCAGCCAGTTTTGTACAATTTCTTCCTTAGATTTCATGATATAAAATTTCTCTTTTGTATTTTGCAATCAGCTAAGATACTAAATTGCCATCGCAGAAAGATTAGTTCAATTATGATATTCATTAACTATCCCCCGCATCAGTATAAAATTCGTGAGCCGGTATTAAAAAAGGAAGAGATTTGGGACGATACCAGGCGTCAGTGGGTAAGCTTGACTCCTGAAGAATGGGTGAGACAGAATTTTGTACAGTATCTGATCCAGGTATGCAAGTATCCTGGTCCGTATATTGCGCTGGAGAAAAAAATCCAGCTGGGAGATGTAAAGAAAAGGTTTGATATATTGGTGTATAACAAAGCGGCAAAGCCGTGGTTAATGGTGGAATGCAAATCAAAAGAAGTGCAAATCAATAAAAAAGTGCTGAACCAGTTATAGAACTATAATTTGGCCATACCTGTGCCCTTCCTGATTATTACCAACGGACATTACTGTTATGGTTATCACAGGGATGGTCTTGATATAAAAGAATTGGTTGCCCTTCCTGAATACGAATGAGTAAGCGCGGAGAAAATTTAATTACAAAGAGGCGCTGCACGCTGTCATTACAATTCCCACCAATGGGAGACAGGATAAGATACATTCAATACAACCGGTTCTCCAATCATAGGCGTAGTAACCGGAAGGCTTAATGCAGCAGCTTTTTTTACAACTCTTTTTATAGGGTCGTCCCATGAATGCAATGCCAGCGTGAACTTAGCCCAATGTACAGGCAGCAATCTTTTTGCCCGCAGATCAATAGCGGCCTGTGCCGTTTCTTCGGGCATCATATGTATATGCGGCCAGTGTGCATTGTATTGGCCGCATTCAAGGACCACTAAATCAAAAGGGCCATATTTGTTACCAATTTCTTTAAAATGTTTATCGTAGCCGGAATCCCCACCCAGGTAAATTGAATAACCAGGCGTTTGCAGCACAAATCCGGCCCAAAGTGTTTTGCCGCGTTTCAGACCACGGCCTGAAAAATGGCGGCCAGGGGCCGCCGTTAGTTGTATGCCGGACGGCAGACTGGTTGTTTCCCACCAGTCCAGTTCAGTAATAATAGCGGGGTCATAACCCCAGTATTCAAAATGCGCGCCTGTGCCAAGGGTGGTTATTACCTGTTTTATTTTTGGGCGCAGTGCAGTCGCCGAAATAAAATCAAGGTGGTCATAGTGGTCGTGTGTTTGAACCAGTATATCAATGGCGGGCATGTCTTCCACAACATATGCATCTGCACCCGGATAAGCTTTTATCATAAATGAAAATGGTGCTGCATAGTTGCTAAACACAGGGTCTACTAAAATAGTAAGGCCGTTGATACGAAGCAAGTAGGAAGAATGCCCAAACCAAACTATTACCGGGGCATCATTTTCCAATTTTGCCAGATCGGTTTTTATAAAAGGCAAAGGCGCCGGCGGCCTGGTATCTTTTGGTTTATTTAAATAAGATTTCAGGGTTTTCCAAAAAGAGCTGTCTTCGGCCATGACCGGGGTGGGACTGATATTCTGAAAAGAACCATTTTTATAATTGGGCGATTGTTGTATTTTTTTTAATCGTTTTCCTATAGGTAATTTGCCAAACACTTTCTGAAGCATATTTTTCTTTTTTGCAAGGTACAAGTTCGGCACCCCGGGTATTTAAAACAAATTTAACGGCAATTAAAAACATACACTTATTTTTAAGCCGGACCGCTCCCGAAAAACAACCATTTGAAGAAGAAAATATCTGTTTATACTGCTTCGGCCATTGTGGTAGCCAATATGATTGGTACCGGTGTGTTTACCAGTGTTGGCTTCCAGTTGTCTTCGGTACAAAATACAGTCACCATAATCCTGCTTTGGCTGGCAGGTGGTATACTATCTTTATTTGGTGCATTTGCTTACGCTGAATTAGGTACTCATTTTAAAGAATCCGGTGGCGATTATATCTATCTTTCGCGCATCTTTCATCCGCTTCTGGGTTACCTGTCTGCATGGACGGGGTTAACAGTTGGTTTCTCTGCGCCGGTAGCGCTGGCTGCGATGGCGTTTACAAAATACCTGGCGCCATTCGGTTTGCAAAACAATGTGTGGCTGGCCATTACCGTTATAGTGTTAATTGGGCTCATGCATAGTTTTACCATTAAACACAGCAGCCGGTTGCAGAATATATCCACGTTGTTGAAAGTGCTTTTTATCGTCACACTTATATGTATTGGTCTTTTTATGGCGGGCGGCAGTGTAAATGCATTCAATTACAGCAATAGCTGGCACAGAGAAGTAGTTACGCCTGGTTTTGCGGTGTCTATGATATATGTTGGCTTTGCCTATGCAGGGTGGAATGCCGCAGCTTATGTTGTAGATGAAATCGACAACCCTGTAAAAAATTTACCCCTGGCGCTTATTGGAAGCACGTTGTTTGTTTCAATCAGCTATATTTTATTTCAGTTCGTGTTGCTGAAACATGCGTCTGCAACCTCACTTGCAGGCAGAGAAGAAGTTACTTTTATTGCTTTTGACAATTTGCTTGGCAGCACCGGCGGTAAATGGGTAAGTATTTTTATAGCCATACAACTGGTAGCCACAATTAGTTCTTATTTATGGGTGGGCCCCAGGGTAACGCATGCTATGGCAAAAGAGTACAGGTTATGGAGGCCGATGTCAAAAACCAATGCAGATGGCATACCCGTAGCCGCATTATGGTTGCATGTCTTTATAAGTATAGCGCTTGCACTTACCGGTTCTTTCGAAAGAATATTATTATATGCGGGATTTGTACTGCAATTAATGGCTTCATTAACAGTAGCCACCAGCCTGTTTATACGCGATAAAAAACCGGGCTCTTTTACCAGTCCTTTTAAACCGCTGCTTCAAATCATATTCCTGTTATTTAATACCTGGGTGCTGATTTTTACCATGGCAGACAGGCCTGTAGAAAGCCTGATAGGTATTGGTATTTTATTGGCTGGCGGACTTATTTTTTATTTTGATAAACCGGAAGGTAAACAGGTGCAATAACACGGGGACATTACAGCATCAAATGGCCGGAAATGACTGAATTAAGCGATTACCATAGTGTCATTGTAAAGCTTTGTATTTATGCGCTTTTGTTTTTCGTGAAAACAACATTACCAGTTTAGGGTATTGTTATACTATCGTGGCGAATATACCTTTGTATTCTTACCGGAAAAGTACTTCGGAATGGATTTCTTTTCTGTTCACGCGTTTGACACAAGGATTATCATTGACAGAATTACTCCCAGTCTTAAATAAACCCCCAACTGTAGTTAGCAGGTTTTGTTAACAACACCAAATCTACCAGGTTAAGTCTATTGACTCAGTCATACAGTAATCGTTTACTGTTAGCATGGTTGCATACGGCAATTCAAAGCATTTGTCTTCCGCTGGTTTTAATAAGCCGGCAGTGGATATTTTGTTCCCGTAACTGTTTGCCCGTTTGGGTATCCGGTAATATGCAGGCAGAGGCCGCGCATTGCTGCAACTAAAGGAGAATGCTGAAAATCCGATCAAAAGAGTAAGCTCCCGGAAACCGAAAAGGGTAAAGAGTAGGTAAAATACAAGCGACACAGATGCCGCTTTTAAAAAAGAAAATTATGGAAACAAAGCTTCAGTCCGAAACTAAGTTTAAAACAACCGATAGCGTTCTTGAAGGATTAGTAATTGCGCGCCGGAAAGAAGTAGAAGGTTTGCAGAAATCGCAGGCCTCCCAGTTGGAGCTAATTGAAAAAAAAGGCCAGGCCAGTATTAAGGAATTGAGAAAAAGCTTGCCAAAAGAAATGGTTGCAGCATTGGAACAACAGGATAAAATGAATGATGCCGCAAACGCTGCTACCGTTGAATATGCGGAAGCTGCAAAAGAAAAACTGAGATCGGTGGTTCCTTCAACAGATGATGGAACAGCGTCTAAAGCTGATATCGCTTCACCCAAAGCAATCGGTTATTTTAGACCGTATTATGGAACATTGCATGGTTCGGACGGTAAAGTCTCCTGGCAGGGTTATAATCCCGGAAATATAGACTTGTCTGATTTTGCAAATGGCGCAGGTTCTGGTTTGTTCGGAACAGGTGCAGGATCTTTTACCGTATACATGGACTGGTGGTTTACATTCAGGGCGCCTGAAAACCGCAACTATGCACATACCATATACGTGCCGTTTCATGGTTTTTATATTTTAAATGCAGATGATGGATTTTGGGATTCCAAAGAAGCGCATGCCCGTATCGATATCTCCGCCGTTGGCTACCAGTACAACTACAAGGCATTGGCCTCTACCAATGTTTTTGATATAGACAGGCAGAACATAAATGTAAACGATCGGTTCGACGGTACACGCGTCATGTATTATTCTGATCTGCTTGGCGCAGACACCGCCTACCTGAGAGTAAGCGCATCATTTTACGTATATGCACGCGGCGGTGGGTCCACAGCACAATTAAATTTCAGCAGTGGCGCTGCAAATTATATAGGCATTCCTTCAGTATATGTTGTATAGCACCTGCCTTTATAAATAATCATTTCAACCAATGAGTGATCTTTACAGGTCACTCATTTTTTTATTTGGTTTTGATAAACCGGATATAATAATAGTGTGTTTGTGATTTGTTTGACAACGGCAGTAATAATTTACCACTTTAGGGTATTGCTGCAGTGTTATTGATTTTATAACTTGCAGCAGTGTTTTTCCAAAGCACTATCTCTTCTGATTAGATTCTTCCGGTTAAGAGCCCGGTTTATAACAGGCATACCACTTAACTGCTCCCCAATAAGGTATTCTTAGCAGCATGCAATCCGGCAATACCGGTTACTGCATTTGTATAACACACATTAACGGCGCAGGCAAATAAATCAGCCCGCGTTTATCTTTTATTTTTTAACTATTAAACCTTGTTGTCATGGCAAAAAATGATCAAAAAAAAGATCTGGAGCATGTGAATCTCCGTCCCGTATTTAAAGTATTACAGTTGTCAAATGAAAATTACTTTGGTAACCTGAAAGACAGCATGCAAAAGCCTGTAGAACTGATTGCAGGCAATACATTTTATGAAGACATAAAATGTGTAAGCTATAACCCTGTCACACAATTATTAAATGCTGCTATTGTTATAAAACAGAATGGCGGTTATTCTGGTGGTCCCTGTACAAACGGCAGTTTTGAATATGTTCGTTTTTATGTTGATTACCTTCGTAATGGAACATGGATTGATGAAGGTGTTGTTAGTACCAATGTACATGATCTGGATTTCCAGGAAAACATTTGTTATAATGTGCGCTTAAAGATCGATCCCAAAAAAACAGCCTGTTGCGATGATGCGGCTGTATTGCCAAGGGTAAGGGCCATCTTATCATGGAATAGTGCACCACCTGCCAACTCACCTGCATGGATACCTGTATGGGGAAATAGCCTTGAAACCAATATACAGATTGCACCCAATAAAAGTATCTGGTGCCTGATAAAGAAAGGTGTTATACTGGATGAGACTGCAAAAAAACAACTCATCATCAATATTGACAAACTTAAGATTGTCGTGCCACCAGTGCCTGACCCAGACCCGGTTTTCTCTCCCCAATATTTGAAAAAAATTTACAAAGAACAGGTGGAAGATTCCAGGATTGTGCTGAAACACGTTGCAGAATTGTCCAACTTCTCTGCTTTGTCTTCTTTTGCCGGAAAAATTGTATCTGACAATTTTAACTGGGCAGATATCATAAGTAAGATAGCTCTGCTGAAGTTTAATACCACTTACGAGGAAGTTACCTGTGTGGCGCTCAATCGTGAATTCAACAGTATTCATGCAAGTGTAGTAGTTAAAAGACCAAATGGGTACCTGGGCGATTTATGCACTGCAGGCAGTAAAGAATATGTTGCCTTTTATATGGACTTCGGCGCGGGTTACCAGTATATGGGTATGTCTTCGGCAAATGTTCATGATATTGGCAGTATTCCGAAAGATGGGCTGTGGTATAATATTTCGTTGCCCGTTAACCTGAAGCCTCACCAGAAGGAATGGTGTCTTGCAGGCAAAGCAAAACTAAAAGCCATCCTGTCGTGGAATGTAGCACCGCCAGCCAATAATCCCAATTATGTAGCGGCCTACGGCGACTGGGAAGAATGTGCAGTAGAAATTAAATCACTGCCCGGTGGTGTAACACCCGGAAACCAAACTGTGATACTGGAAAAAGTGGGTGGTATGGTAGTGACTGATATAAATGATGCAACCGGTCTGGCTACAACTAACCTGGCGGGTTCACTGGGCGGTGCACTCAACAGTCCTTTCTATGGTACCATGGAATTGATTGGAAATATTTTCTATGCCACACCCGGTATGAGCTACCGTTTCCTGGTAACAAAACCCGGCGGTATCGAACTACCATTGACGGACACACAGGTAATAACAACCGATTCAGGCATTTTTACCGACCACACATTCAATCCCGGATCAGATGGATGGATACCTTACCTGGAAACAAGCTCGGTAAATATTGTAGGCGGTTTGCTGGGCAGGTATCTGGCAACTACAGAAGGAAAGCATGTTATCCGTATACAGGCAAAAGATATTTTTAATAATATCTACAACGATCCCAATGGCGCTGTTACCATTCTTGTAGATGCACAGGCACCCGATGTACATATACATATTGATCCTGCGATTGGCGGTGATTGCGCAGACTTTACAACAGGTACAGATATAACCGGCACTTACAGCATGGTGGATGCACATGCTGGTTCCTTTACCATTTCAGTTACCCCCGATAACGGAGCCATAGTTGATGTGGATGGCACAGGCACTAATACACTCAGTTATGTTGCGGGCACGCTGGCCAGTGGTGGCCAATCGGGAACATTTGTTATTCATACTGCCAATGTTCCAAAATGCGGCTACAACGTTCGTATTGATGCATGGGACAGAACCATTGTAAGCTCTCATGTAATCGGTCTTTACAATAACGATATCCAGGGCTTCTGTCTGCGTAATCCGGGAGAGAAGTAATAAGGAATATCTTTTATTCATAAAAGCAGCAGGGGTGGGTTTCTATTAAACCTGCCCCACTGCTTTACCATTTTAATATTTTAGAAATGAAAAAGAGAATAGTAATTTTATTATGCCTGTATGGTGCTGCTTTGGCAATATTTACAAGCAGCAGTTGTAAGTCAGCTGTAGTTACAGGCAACAAAACATTTTATTTTAGTCCCATCCCTTCTATTGGTGTTGGCCCTAATGGTTTGCCAACAAAGAAAATCAATGTCAGTCCGTTCTGCTGCCCCAGTGATGCTATTGAAATAACTGCAGCAGGCGTTGTAACCGAAGGAGATCTTCAATGGGTAAACATACCATTAAGTTTGCCGGCAGATACCATTCAGTCGGTGACCGTTTGTTACAGCAGCACCGGTAATGCGTATATATCACAAACGCGTTTGACCAATATGACAACGCCCGACCATGCAACCGTAGTGCTGGACGATGCCACCAACCAGGTAAGCGCTGCTGCAACCTGCTACACAGTAGCCGCCGGCACAAAAGTTAATGGTACCATTACACTGTCGTTGAAAGTAGTGATTCCGCAGAATGGCTCAATAAGAATAGGAGGTATTTCGGTTTCATTGAAATAAAGAGATAGCATGAACACCCTTCACCTGGTATTGTCTGTGCTGGCCGCATGGCGGATAACTCATTTGTTATCCAAAGAAGACGGCCCCTTTGATGTGATATACGCAATCAGGAAAAAAGCAGGAGCGGGCTTCTTTGGAAGCCTGCTCGATTGCTTTTATTGTACCAGTGTTTGGGTGGCCCTGCCATTTGGACTATGGATAGGCATTGGCTGGTTCGAAAAATTATTGTACTGGGCCGCCATTTCGGGAGCAGCCTGTTTGCTTGAACAGGCAACCACTTCAAAGAATGCCGACAGGTATGATAAACATGATACACCCGATTATAAAGAAGATGAATAAAAATTTAAATAAATAAATAAATTATGTGCAACTGCGGCAATAAAAGAAATGAATTGACAACGGCATTAGCCGGCAATCAGCAGCCCGAAACAATACCCGGGCAGAAGACAGGCCCCGGTATTGGTTTTATTTATACAGGTAAGTCGGCATTGACAGTAACAGGAAATGCCACTGGTAAACAATATCGTTTCAGTGCACCCGGAGACAGACAAATGATAGACTACAGGGATGCATCGTATATGATTATGGTACCGGTACTGAAAAGAATAGGCTAGGAAGAAGTATTTAGTACATAGTATTTAGTGTTGAGACCCGCGCCGGCAAACTTGTAGTGAGTGTTTCCGTATTATTGTCTGCTCAATTTGTTTTCCTGTAATTCCAGATCGCCCAACCGTTTAAGCCTACTGCAAATAAGCCAATATATAATAATTCAGTTTTTACATCTGTAAAACCACTTCCTTTCAGCACTATCATCCGCACCACCTTTATAAAATGGGTCACTGGGGTAAGGTTCGACATTATTCTGGCCCAATACGGCATACTGTCTACCGAAGTAAAGAGGCCGCTCATCAAAATAAAAATCATAATAAAAAAGAAGGCGATAAACATTGCCTGCACCTGCGTATTGCTATACGTTGATACCAGTAATCCAAAACCCAGTACGGCTATAAGATAACAACCCGCAAAAGGGTATAATACAAGAAGGCTGCCTTTTGGTACTATGCCATACACAACAAACGCAATGATAAGGCCGATAGTAAAAACGATCATTCCAACCACCCAAAACGGAATCATTTTTCCAAGGATAAATTGCCATTTTTTTATGGGTGTTACATTTATCTGTTCAATGGTGCCAATCTCTTTTTCTCTTACAATATTGAGTGCTGTTAAGAAACCCCCAATCATGGTGAGCAATAAAACCAATATACCCGGCACCATATAAAACTTATATTCTGCCCGTATATTGAACCAGTTGGAGCTGGTAATATCAACAAGGGCAGGAGCAGTGCCAGATATCGTTTTTGTGTTGACATCAATGGTGTTGTTAAAATCGGCAATAATAGATTGAAGATAGCTGCCGCCAATTGTAGCTTTGGTGCCGTTGATAGCGTCGATAGATATATTCAGTTGCTGGTGGCCTTCTCTTACCAGGTTGCGTTCAAAGCCGGCTGGTATTTCCAGTATGATGTCTGCTTTATTTTTTTCAATTTGCGTAAGCGCTTCTTTGTAAGAAGCCTCCATGCTGATAATTTTAAAATAGCCTGTTGCGCCAATTTTGGCGATCAGTTTTTGTGAGTAGGTGCTGTGATCATGATCTGTAAAAACGATGTTTACACTTTTTACATCGAAGTTAGCGGCCAGTGGCATAATAATGAGTTGTATAGTGGGCACCCCAAGCATCATAGCCAGTATGGTTTTATCCCTGAAAATTTGGCGGAACTCTTTTTGCAGTATGAATAACAGCACTTTCATGACAACCTGATTTTGAATTTCTTTAAAGCAATGGTAAGCAGCAAGACAGTCATACCAAGTAAAATAAGGGTTTCCTTCCACACATATTTGAAGCCGAGGCCTTTTAGCATGACAGCCTTTACAATAAGGTAATACCATCTTGAAGGAACGATATTGGAAATTACCTGCAATGCTTCAGGCATGTTTTCCAATGGGAAAAGAAACCCCGTAAATAGCAGGGTTGGCAACATCATGCCCATCATAGACAAGAGCATGGCTGCCTGTTGTGAGGATGTATTATTCGATATCAGCAGCCCGAGCGACAGGCAGGTTATTATAAACAACATGCTTTCCAGGATCAGCAAAATAAGATTACCCCTGATCTCAACTTTTAAAAGAAATACAGACAAGGCCAGAATAAGCACCAGGTTCAGTACCGATAACACCAGGTACGGGATTGCTTTTGATATCAGCACCATAATAGGTTTAAACGGCGATACCAGTAATATCTCCATCGTACCCATTTCTTTTTCTTTTACAACTGATACCGATGTTAAAGTTGTACACACAATCATAAATATAAGAGCAATGACACCCGGCACAAAATTAAGAGAGCCATTGCCTTCTTCATTGTAGAGCATTCTTGTTTCGGGAATGATTTGGTAATTGGGCGCGTTATTTACATTTAGTTGCTGCTGGTAATTGCCAATGATAGCTGTCACGTAAGCAATCAGTGTTTTAGCGCTATTGGGATCGGAAGCGTCTGCTATAATTTGCACCTGCGCCTTGCCGGTATGCAGTAAATCATCGCCAAAATGGGGCGGCAGTACAAGAG
>Ga0157376_10001589_pt1 | contig 15024 bp, 11 predicted proteins | sample M45metaG_FD_121801 | JGI IMG/M metagenome (GOLD analysis project Ga0157376, IMG submission 121801) | Miscanthus rhizosphere microbial communities from Kellogg Biological Station, Michigan, USA - M4-5 metaG | ecosystem: Host-associated > Plants > Roots > Rhizosphere > Soil | place: USA: Michigan... | reverse complement strand
CAGCAAGAGGAGACTCCCCATGCCGAGCAGAAGCTGGTTCACAATCGGCAGACTGCGATGATATAAGGCTGTTGAGACCGTCATGAGAGAGACACCGGCAGGATGAGTAAAAAGGAAGGTCCCGGCAGCCAGCGAATGGCTGCCGGGACCCCGTGACCTTACCTACACCAGCCTAGAACACACCGGTTGTACAATCGGTGGCACCATGATCAACCGTGGAATCCCAGGTTGAAATACCTGCATCGCCATCCAGATTGCTTTTAGCCATCGCAACAAAGTCGTTTTGGACCGGGAGTGCTGCAGCAGCGGTCCCGGCAATGGCCAAAGGACAAGAAAGGGCCGAGGTATACCCTGTGAACGTCCCCACGGTCGGAGCCACCGTTGAATCTACTCCATAAATAAACATCACATTACCAGTTGCCTTAAACCCAATATCGGTGAAACTCCCTCCAAACACACCTCCCGCAAGACACCACTGAGTACCGGGACCAAGGGCTACAGGACCACCACCCCAAGGAAACGGAACTGTCTTGGTGCCGGCCACAGGTGCAGCCGCACCGTACACAGCTATTCCAACGTAACAGCCTCGCTCCGCCTGGAAGGCGACTTCAGAGGTTTTGATCGCCTGGAGGTTCGTCTTGGCCTCGGCCTGCCGCGACTTCAACTGATAGGTCAGGAAGTTCGGGATGGCGATGGCCGCCAAGATCCCGATGATCGCCACGACGATCATCAACTCGATGAGGGTAAAACCATGTTGCCCCTTCAACCGCTTAAACATCGTACTGCCTCCTTGTTGATGGTTCACTAACCTTTCCCCCTTCACATCCTTGCTACTTTCTCATCGGAACTCGCATCCGATTTCTGTTACCTAGCCCTATAGCAGGTTCGATGCCGGGTATCTTGCAAGGGCGTGAAAAGAAGAATTCAACAGAATATCAAATGGTTGTAATCATCATACTGCTGCAGAACCGCAATTAATTTGTGATTATCTCTCCATCTTTGGTTGTGATCTGCCAATATTTGTCATCCTCTGTACAGGACCTGGTGCCTTTCATTTTGGCTCCGTGGAAGGGAGAGATCCATCGGGTTCGTCGACTCATTGGGGGAAACAATTTGTGAAAGCAATGATTTAGCGTGAGAAGGCATGACTGGATCTGCCTATCAGAGGCAGCCAAGATGTTTAGAGAGATGGCTCTATCTAAAGGAGAGATTGGCGTTAACGCAGAGGATAAAAACAATACCAGCACTATTGGTATCGGTGGCGGGCTGTGCTACTGAGTCTGTATCTTCTCTGATACACGGCGTTTGGCTTGTTGGATACGTTCTTCCTGCGTGGGGTCACCCATCCCCAGTTCACGGAATCGGTCCATCAACTTGTTATTGGACGGGTCAAGTTCCAGTGCACGGAGCCAGGACTCACGCGCGTCTGAGAGGTTTCGTTGCTTAGCGTAAATATCTCCGAGATGCTCGTAGAGCACCGGGTCATCGCCGGCGAGCACAACGGCACGTTTCATCTCTGTCAAGGCCTCGGTTAACAAGCCGGATTTAAACAAGGCCCATGCGAGGCTATCGATATAGTATCCATTGCTCGGTTTGAGCGCGACAGCTCTCTTGGTCAAGGAAAGCGCTTGGTCAATCTTGACCCCCCGTTCCGCATAACTATACCCCAGATAATTGAGCGCATCAGCATGATGGGGATCCAACTTGATTGCAGTCTCCATAGCGCGCACCACGTCATCAAATCGATTAAGCTTGTCGTAGACAGTGCCAAGGTTGAAGTACAAATCGGCGCTCTTGGGATTCTGGCTGATGCCTTCTTCCAAGGCCCTTGCCGCATCGTCGAACTGCTCCTTCTGCAGATACGTCAATCCCAATACGATGTGGGCTTCCGGCTGTTTCGGATTAATCGTAAGGGCTTGGGTCAAGTGCGTGATGGCCTCAGGATATTGCTTCAATCGATAGAACAAAAGGCCGAGATGCAGATGCCCTTCGAAATAGGATGGCTCAAGCTGCACATTAAACGTGTACGTCTCGATGGCCTTCTTCGTGTCCTTGGACTCCTCGTAGAGATATCCGAGGTAATCTCTAACTTTAAGCTCCGTGGGACGCGCCTTGAGAATCTTGTTCAGTAGATCGATGGCCTTGGGATATTCCTTCTCTTCCCCATACAGAAGCGCCAATCGAAGCTGGGCATCGAGATCCGAAGGGTCCTCCGCCAACAAATCATTCAATTCCTTCCTGGCACCCTGATAATCCTTTGTGGCCACATAGAGCCGAACCAACTGGTGCCGGATCTCCCGGTTTCGAGGATTCACACTCTGGAGATATTTCCGTAGCACGGCGACCGCTCGATCCTGTTGCTGCCGCGACTCATAGACCGAAGCGAGCGCAAGATAGGCTGGTTCAAACGAGGCATTGACTGCAATAGCCCGCTCTAAACTCGCCGCCGCCTCTTCCCCTTTACCCGAATCGAGGAGGATGCGCCCCAGGTGATAATACCCGACCGCGGATTCGGGAGCCCGCGCCAAGCCGTCTCGAACGGCCTGTTCCGCCTCGGGCTGCCGTTTCAGATTCAGGAGCAACAGGCCCTTTGTAAAATAGGGATCGCCGGAGGTCGGATTCACCTCGATCGCGCGATCCAACAGTTTCAGCGCACGCTCTCCTTGCCCCGCACTGGCCAGAATACCTGCCATCTGCGTGAGCAGTTGACTGTCTTGGCTCGGTCCTTCTGCCGCTTGCTCCGCATAGCGTACGGCATTGGGCATGTCACCCAGCGAAAAATAGAGACCGGCCAACCGGGCCTTCACAGATTGGGACGCCGGATCCGCCTTCAGCGCGGCCTGATACTCCTGAATTGCACGATCCATGTCCTGCGCAAGCTCGGCTTGGTACCCCAGCATGAAATGATAGGAGGCAGCAGCATCGGGGGGATGAATCGAGGGTGCAGCCTTCGGCGTGCCGGCAGACACGAGCATCCTTTCAGGCGTCTGAGTCGCGGCGGCGCAGGCCACTACCAACAGGGAAATCAGTACACACATGATGCGAGAGAGCACGGTGAGACCCCGGCTATTCGCCGTTCGGCTCAGCATGACTCGTGTCGTGAACAATTGAACAATCCTCTTGGTAGACTCAGATGCGGTTGCGGTGGTTAGAAAGATTATACGAGTGAGGTAACACAGGGTCAAACGACTTCTCGATTGTCGAGGCTCTCAAACTTCGCGAAGCGGTCATGGAAGAAGAGCTCCTTTCTCCCGATCGGGCCGTTGCGATGTTTACTCACCAGAATATCGGCGATGCCCTTCCGTTCAGAATTCTGGTCATATACGTCCTCACGGTAGATGAACATGACGACGTCGGCATCCTGCTCGATCGCGCCGCTTTCGCGGAGATCGGCCAGCATGGGAATCGGCGGCTTCCGGGCTTCCACCGCGCGGCTGAGCTGCGACAGTGCAACGACCGGCACATTGAGCTCCTTAGCCAAAGCTTTCAGCGAGCGGGAAATATCAGAAATTTCCTGCTGGCGGGATTCCGAATCGCTCCGCCCCTGCATGAGCTGGAGGTAGTCGACAATCAAGAGATCCAGCCCCCGTTCTGCTTTCAACCGACGCGCCTTCCCTCGCATCTGCTGTACGGTGATGCCGCCGGTATCGTCGATATAGATCGGCGCTTGTTCCAGTCGGCCCGCCGCTTCCGCAAGACGCCACCAATCCTCTTTCTGAAGCTTGCCGGTTCGGAGACCATGCGAGTCGACTCTCGCTTCTGAACTCAACATACGCAGTACGATCTGCGGCTTTGACATTTCCAGACTGAAAATTCCGACCACGGTGCCCGCGTGGATGGCGGCATGGGCTGCCATTCCCAGTGCCAGGCTGGTCTTCCCCATGCTGGGCCGCCCCGCGATCACCACGAGATCGGAGGGTTGGAGCCCCGCCGTAATGTCGTCGAGGTCGTAAAAGCCTGTGGGAACACCCGTGATATGTTCTTTCCTCTTTGACAGTTTATCGACGAGATCGAGACTTTCCTTAATAATGGAATTAATGGGAGTGAACGACCGATCCAGTTTTCCCTGGACGATGCTGAATACCGACCGCTCCGCGAAATCGAGCAGGTCATCGACTGAAGCGGTTCCTTCGTACCCGCGCGTGAGGACTTCTGTGGAGGTATGGATCAGCTCTCGCAGCAACGCCTTGTCCCGCACGATCTTGCAGTGGTAGCGGATGTTGGCGGAGCTGGCCACGCTCTGCACGAGCTCCGCTAAATAGGCTGCTCCCCCGACGGCCTCAATTTCTCCCTGTGCCTTCAACCGTTCCGTCAACGTAATCTGATCGATCACTTCTCCGACGTCCGACAATTCCAGCATCGCACGATAGATCTTCCGATGCGACGTGCGGTAGAAGTTCTCTTCGACCAGCAATTCCATCGCCTTGGCCATCGCGCTATTGTCGAGGAGGACCGCGCCGAGAACCGATTGCTCGGCCTCCACATTCTGCGGGGGCAGTTTGGGCTGAGACAGATCGGTGGCTGCCATAGATTTCATGACCGTTCCTTGACCTGCCGTCGAGACCGATGAGCTGCGGCCACCAAATCAGCAACCCCCATCTTCTTCGAACGACGGTTCAGATTGCCGGTTCGACGGCCCTGCCTATGAGCAGCAAGAGACTCGACCACCAACACCTCGTCATGGCCCGTTCCTGGCGCCCCGACCACGACCACGGATGCTGCCTGCTGGGCCAACCCTGCCGCCACTGCAGCGGACACGAGCGCCGCGTCGCTCCCCTTCATCGTCTGCTGTACCACTCGTACGCGAGCCCGACGCAACTGGGCCACAACCGCTGTCAATCTACGAGTAGCCCGGCGTGGCGCGGCGACAAGATAATCCACTCGCGCCGATGCCGATCCTTCATCGGGGAACTCCACGATGCGGAAGAGCCGATCAACGTCCAAACCAAAACCGGTTGAAGGCAGTGGCTTGCCGAACCGACCGATCAAGTGATCGTACCGTCCGCCGCCGCCTAACTCCGCTCCCATTCCTTCGGCAAATACATCGAAGACGACACCATCATAATAGTCGAACCCGCGGAATTCCCCGAGATCCAGAATCAGCGATTCTCGATGGCCGGCCGCACAAAGCAATTGATACACCTGGGCAAGCCGTTCGAGCGGAGCGGCCAACGCCGGATCGCCGTCCGCGAGGACCCGTCCACGTGCCAGCACTTCCTCTTGGCCATACAGTTCAGGCGCTTCCCGAATCGCGCGCGCCGCCATTTTTGAGATACGCTCGCCGGCAAGGATCTCTTCGAGTCTCGGCAGATCTTTTCGCGCCGCCGCCTGCTCAGCCAATTTCTGTCCCTGCGCCGACAGCCCGGATCGCGTCAGGAGCCCCTGAATAAAGCCCACATGTCCAAGAGATACTTTAAACGACTGAAGGCCGATCGTGCGGAGACATTCGATCATCAAACCGATAACTTCGCTGTCGCTCGTGACATCATCAAGGCCAATAAGTTCGGCTCCGACCTGAAAAATCTCTCGGCCGCGCCCGGCGTGTTCCTGCTCATAGCGGAAAACGGACGTTCTATAGGAGAGACGCAACGGCAGCGTCGCGCCCGTGAGCCCCATTGCAACCGTCCTGGCGATCTGCGCCGTGGCATCCGGCCGGAGGAGCAGCGTCCGCCCCGTCGTACGATCGACGAATTGATAGCAATGTTCGATCAGTTCAGGCTCAAGCCCAGGAGCCAACACGTCGAGATACTCGAACGTGGGGAGAATGATCTCGTCGTAGCCCCACCGGTTGACTTGACCGAGCAACTGCTCTTCAAGACGACGGACCTGCTTCGCCGCGTGAGGAAGAATCGTCGCCATGCCCACGGGGACGAGCGAGCGCTCTCGGGACGATGGGACCTGCCCCGAAGAAGGGCGGGGCTTCGGAGGAGCGGAGACCATGGCTGACCTGATGGATGGCGCGCGGGGTTAGGACAGATCCGCGACTTTGACTGAGAGAATGTCTTTGCTGGATTTGATCGTCTCAAGCACCGCGTTCGGGAAGACCGCATCGGAACCAATGATGAGCAGCGCATTCCCACCACGTTTCTCGAGCGCGCATTGCATCCGGACGATGTTGATCTGGTTGTCGCCGAGTACCTTCCCCACCGTCCCGATCACCCCTGGGCGATCAATGTTGTGGATAAGGAGCATGTGTCCTTCCGGCACCACCTCAACATTGAACTGATTGATCTCCACAACGCGCGGATCTTTCTTATGAAAGAGCGTGCCGGCCACCTGGTACGATTTCTTACCAGCCTCCACTCGCACACGAATCAAACTGGTGAAATCCCCTGCATCGGAGCTCTTCACTTCCTTCACTTCAATCCCACGTTCCTTCGCAACGATCGGCGCGTTCACGTAGTTCACGGGCGCTTCCATCACCGGGCTCAACAATCCCTTCAACACAGCGATCGTGAGCGGCGCGATCGACAGACTTGCAACCTCTCCGCTGTATTCGACTGTGACACGCTCAAGCCCACCTTCGCACAGCTGCGTTTGCAACTTCCCAAGCTGCTCAGCTAACGACAGGAAAGGCTGGAGCCTCGGAAGCAATTCCGGAGGGACAGACGGGATATTGACCGCCCCGCGGGCAATGCCCTTGGTGAAGTAATCGACGATCTGCTCCGCAATGCCGACGGCCACATTCTCTTGCGCCTCGGTCGTCTGGGCTCCGATGTGCGGCGTACAGATAAAATTATCCAGCGTCAACAAGGGATGATCCGCCTTCACCGGCTCTTCGTCGAACACGTCGAACGCCGCGGCCGCCACGCGCTTAGTTTTCAATGCTTCAAACAGATCACCCTCATGAATAATCCCGCCTCGGGCGCAATTCACAATCATCACCCCCGGCTTCATCGTCGAGATCGATTGCGCATTGATGAGGCCCTTGGTCTCAGGCGTCAACGGCGTGTGGACAGAGATGATATCGGCACGCTTGAAAAGCTCATCCAGCGACATCATGGCCACGCCCATCTTCTGGGCGCGCTCTTCGGCCAAATAGGGATCGTAGGCAATCACACTCATACCGATTCCCTGCGCCAGCTTTGTGAGATGGCTGCCGATTTGCCCCACACCGACGATGCCGAGCACCTTATTGTAGAGTTCGACACCCATGAATTTGTCCTTTTCCCACTTGCCGGCCTTCACAGACGCGGTGGCTTGGGGAATACGCCGGCTCATCGCGCAGATCATCGACATCGTATGCTCGGCCGTCGTCACAGTATTGCCGCCAGGCGTGTTCATCACCACGATCCCGCGACGCGTGGCTGCAGGCGTGTCGACATTGTCCAGCCCCGACCCGGCCCGTCCGACGACTTTCAATTTCTCGGCTGCCGCAATCAGTTCTTCCGTCACCTTGGTGCCGGATCGCACGATCAGGCCATCGGCATCCTGGATCTCCTTGAACAACTCTTCCTTCGGCATCTTGGATTTCACAACCACAGTGAATCCAGCCTTTTCCAACAGCTCCACGCCCTGCTTCGATAAACTATCGCTGATGAGAATTTTCATACCCATTGTGCCTGTCCTATCGTAAGAGTTTCAAAGCGGAACTCCTACGCCATGAGAACATCTTGCGCCCTCGCGACACCGCTGCCAAGCTTCACGGGATGCCCCAGTCCTTTGAGTACCATTTCTATGGCCGCCACCGCCGTAATGATATCGAAGCGGTCCATGTAGCCCATGTGTGAGACCCGGAAGATCTTCCCCTTCAAATGGTCTTGCCCACCGGCCGCCGTCATGCCGTATTGGACACGCAGATTCTTGTAGATGGCCTGCCCGTCCACGCCTTCCGGCGCTGAAATAGCGGTGAGGGCATCGCTGGGCGATTCTTTCGGGAACAACGAGAGCCCGGCTCCCTGCACCCCTTCGCGCATGGCTTTCGCGAGCATGGCTTGGCGGCCGAACACTCCCTCAAGCCCCTCCGCCTTCATCATTTTCAACACTTCCTGCAAGCCGACAATGAGGGACACGGCCGGCGTATAGGCCGTCTGATTCTTCTGCTGATTCTCGTGCTCTTTCTTGAAATTGAAATAGAACGCCGTGTTCTTCGCCTTCTCTGCCAGCCGCCAGGCTTTGTCGCTCACGCTCACAAATGCAAGGCCCGGCGGGAGCATCAGTGCTTTTTGCGACCCGGTAATCACGACATCGATCCCCCACTCATCGGTCTTGATGTCGAACACTCCGAGAGCCGTAATGGCATCCACCACAAGAATGGTCTCGCCATAGGGCCTCACGATCTCCGCAAGAGCCTTCACGTCGTGAGCTACACCGGTGGAGGTTTCACTCGCTTGCACATATACCGCTTTGATTCCCGGATCTTTTTTCAGCGCTTCGGCCACCACTTGGGGATCGATGGCTCGCCCCCATTCCACCTTGATTTCGGTCACTTCGGCGCCGAACGTCTTGCAGAGCTTGGTCCATCGTTCCCCAAACTTCCCCCCATTAATGGTGAGGGCCTTGTCGCCGGGAGAGAGAAAGTTAGACACAGCGCCTTCCATGCCTCCGGTTCCGGAAGCCGCCAACATGAGCACGTTATTTTTCGTTTGGAATAGCCACTTGAGTCCATCACGGACCTCCGCGAATACCTTATCGAACTCGGGGGCACGATGATGGAACATGGGTCGCGCCATGGCCAGCAGCACTTCAGGGGGCACAGGCGTCGGACCGGGAGCCAACAAATACCGTTTCAGCATCGACTGATCCTCCTAACCGGATGAAACGTGAAAACTCTTACGCGGGAGGTGGGACGATACCATTGCCTCCCAAAAACTGTCAAGGCGAAGAACCGCACAGACACGCGTGTTTTCAGACTGTTGTGGCCTCTTGATGCAGAGATTATTTCCGCTGATAATTTTGTGCGAACGATGGTGCGGCTGCCTCTGTGCTACCAAAGGAGGGACGTTATTCCCTTTGCAATTCCTTGACACGAGCGCAATCCATCGATAGTCTAGCCTCACAGAACATGACACACCGCCCACACGATACCGATTGCCGCCGAGCTTCGATGAGGCCACCCAGACTAGGACATGCCGTCCTCCCGCTGGCTCTCTTCCTCGGAGTGTGGCTCAGCTTCTCCACTCCTACTATTATTGTGGTAGCGCAGGCTGGAGCTCCTCCCGCACCCACTACGGTTGACCCGTCTACGCTGGCGGACGAGACCACAGCGGCGGAAGACGACCCAGACGCAAATCTGGTCCCGCTCGATACCGAAGGCTCTCCACCGGAGGCCACTAGCCCTCCAAAAGCAGCGACTAGCAGTGTTCCGAGGGCCGAAGACCTCTTGCAGCTGAACCCAGCGGGAAGCTCACCAGCGACCGCGCGGTTTTCAGATGCCTTGAATCCTCCCGCTGAACTCACCCAGACACAAGACCTTTCCCGAAATGCCGCAGATCAGATGGAATATGCAAGTTACAATGTTCCGATTGTCATGGACTCCTCGGTCCAGGCTCACATTCGCTACTTCAATACGGCCATCCACGGTCGCTTCGAACAGTGGCTTTTCCGACTCAGCCGCTATCGACCCCTTGTCGAAACCATCTTCACGGAATTCCATCTCCCCAGCGATCTGGTCTACCTCTCACTGGTAGAAAGCGGATTCAACCCCTACGCGTACTCACGAGCCAAAGCCACGGGCCCATGGCAGTTCATGAAGGGCACCGCCAAGGTCTACGGGCTCCGTGTCGACAGCTACGTTGATGAACGTCGGGATCCCATCAAGTCAACAGTTGCTGCGGCACGCTACCTCCGCGATCTCTACGACCTCTTCGGCGCCTGGCCGCTCGCGATGGCTGCCTACAATGCCGGAGAAGGCAAGGTGATGCGAGCCCTCCAGAAGGCCCGGGCCGAAAGCTTTTCCGAGATTTCAAAGACACGATTGATTCGGCGTGAGACGAAGGAGTACGTACCGCGATTTATGGCCGCCACGATTATCGCGAGGAACCCCGATCGATACGGCTTCACTCAGGAGTCTGCCGAGCCGCATCAATTTGATGAAGCGATCATCACACGACCAGTCCATTTTCGCGCGATTGCTAATGTCACCGGCATTCCCTATGAAGAACTCAGGCTCTTAAATCCTGAGCTGCGGCGAGACGCGACACCCCCTGGCGATGAGACCTACCACCTCAAGGTTCCGGTGGGAACAAAAGCGAAAGTGGAACAGCTGCTTGACCGCATTCCGACCTACAAGTTCCCACAGCTTCCGGCAAAGGCTCAGTTTGCTACTGCCGGACCCTCTCGCTGGTATAAGGTCCGCACGGGAGACACGCTGGGGAAAGTATCGAAACGGTTTCGCATCCCGCTCAAGACGCTCAAGACGAAGAATAGCCTCTCCAGTCCGACGATCCGACCAGGCGACTTTCTCATGATCAGCCGCTAGGAGTCTGTCCGAGTAATCCTTCGTTGCGAAGCGAACAAGCTGCTGGCAGATGCAAGGCCGCAGGCTCCAAGAAACCGGGGGCGTATTCTCTGCAATACGTCGAGGATTTCTTGGTGCCGAGAACGATGCAGATGCCGGCAGATCGTTTGCTGTAGTAGGAAGGCATTACTCAGACTGACTCCTAAGCTCGATTCCCCGTTCCGCCGATCCGCAGGACAGACCAAGCCCAGAGCCGGGAGAGGGCAAACCTGAACGCCTAGCAGGTTTCAGAAAAACTATGTCGGCACGCGAGACCTTCGATCGTCCGCACTTGCGGCGCAGCAGGAGAACACTCCTCCCGGATGCTCAAAAAGGCCAGACTTCGCACCCGCCCAACCCCGGCGGTTATTTCACCTCCCCCCTGAGTCTGTCAAGACAGCCTCTTCGCCCTGGGACGCGCCTTGGCCCAAGCAAAGCCGCAGCGAGCGAGGAGGTGTGGAGGTACATACCGCACTTCGTGGGGGCCGTTCACACTTTGAATAAATCTTGGCGAACGGAAAAGCCCCTCCAGCGCTTCCGGGAATCTAATTCCGTATGTTGAGCTTCTGAGCGATGCGAGAACGCCGCATGGGAAAAGGCGTGTCTCGGCGTACCAGGGTTGGGAGGGTGAGAAGAGCCACTTTTCAGCATCCTGATTAGGTTTATTTCTTGCCTGCTGAGGGAGGAGAAGTCGGAGGATTTTTCTGTGACGGAGCAATGGTGGAAGCCGGCGATGTCGATGCAGGGGTTGATCCTTGTGATTTCATGACATCTATGATCTTGGTCCGAATCGTTGCTTCACTGGTGAAGGGAGAATTCGGATAGGTCTTGATCAGTTCCTGATAGCGAGCCAAGGCTCCCGCAGGCCGCGACTGGGATTCTTCCAGCCGCGCCAACTCAAATAACGCCTGATCCCGGTTCAACGTACCGGGGGTCTCCAAGATCCCGGTGAATGCCTTCACTGCCTGATCCCGGTCTCCCTTCTGCAAATACACATAGGCCAGGCGTTGTTGCACTAACCCAGCCATTGAGGGATTTGAACTGTATGATGTAAGAAACCGCTGATAGGCCTCAATAGCCCCGCTCAATTCATTAGCCTGGACCAATGCATTTCCCAAATGATACAAGGCAAGTGGCGCCGTGGAGGTTCGCGGATATTGATCGACAATTTGCCGATACCTCGAGATCGCGTCCTTGAGCGCCTGATCAGCCTTTTGCGGATCGTTGGCAGAAGGAGCTGTCAGGAAGCGCATCGCCTCATGTTCAAGGTCTTGTGCTTTCTGCGCAGCCTGGCGGTCGACATAAAACACCCCTCCGACCACGGCAGTCGCAAGCACCAACACTCCCAGACCAACCAGCAAGGGGCGTCGATAACTCTGTGAGTGGTGCAACGTATGGTCGAGCCAGCTCAACATGTGGGCTTCATCGACCGGAAGAGTTTTCGCCGGGACCTTGATACGGTATGTCATGGATGGATTCGTCGGAGAGGACGGCGCCAGTTTCCTCAAAATGTGTGCGCGCCTTATACTAAGGATGTCACGTTTTTGTCAATGAGGCAGCGGCGGCGTGTCGGTTCTCAAACAGCATACCATCTTCCATCGTTAAAGCCAGGTCCCTTCGTATGTTTGAAAAACGACTAGAGGAATTGGCTGCGCAGCATCTGACCAGGCGCCTGACGCCACTCCACTCCAGCGTCGGTCCGGTGGTTGAAATGGCAGGGCGCCAGATTCTGCTGCTCGCTTCAAACGACTATTTGGGGCTGGCCAGGCACCCAGAAGTGATTCAGTCTGCCACAGATGCAACACAACGATTTGGCGCCGGAGCTGGCGCCTCTCGGTTGATCTCAGGTTCGTTGCCACCGCATCAAGAGCTAGAGGCTGCCCTGGCAGAGTTCAAAGGAACCGAGGCCGCCCTGACCTTTAGCTCAGGCTACCTTGCCAACATTGGGACCATCCCTGCACTGAGCGAACAAGGTGGATTGATCCTGGCCGATCGCTTGTGCCATGCTAGCCTGATCGACGGCTGCCGTCTGAGCGCAGCCGACTTTCGTATTTATCGCCACAACGATACCAGCCACCTCCAGTCCCTCCTGGCCAAGAGACGCCGGGCACGACGCACCCTGATTGTGACTGACGGTCTGTTCAGTATGGACGGAGACGTCGCACCGTTGCCAGAACTCAGTCGGTTGGCCCAGAACTATGAGGCCGACCTCTATATCGATGACGCCCACGGCACGGGCGTGATGGGACCACATGGACGTGGAACGGCTGAACACTTCGGTCTCGAGGCACAGATCCCGTTTCAGATGGGAACCTTGGGCAAAGCCTTCGGCAGCAGTGGCGCCTACCTCGCTGGACCCTTGACGTTGATCCGTTATCTCATGAGCACAAGCCGGTCCTTCATCTTTACCACGGCGCCCCCGCCAAGTTCAGCTGCTGCAGCCACGGCAGCGTTACGAATCTTGCAACGAGAACCGGAACGGCGAGCCCGCTTGTGGACCAACCGTGAACGGTTGTTCTCGGGATTGACGCAATTGGGATTCAGCCTGTCCCCCAGCGTCAGTCCAATCATGCCGATCTTGATCGGCAATGCTGAAACTGCACTCATGTTTGCCGAACACCTGTTCGCAGAAGGCGTGTATGCTCCGGCGATTCGCCCTCCTACCGTTCCGGACGCCACCAGCCGTATCCGCGTCACGGTAACGTCCGAGCACAGCTCCAACCATATCGATCACGCCCTCACTGCTTTCCAACGCGCAGGGCAATCAGCGGGACTGATCTGATCGAGTCCCTCACCTATCACAGTACACCGCCAAAGAGTTCGTACAGTCACTTCCGGCTATTTCCTTGCTTTCTCATCACCCTGTGGCAATATGCTCGCAAGTATTGCTGCTATTGCTGCGGCACGACAATTCATCGTCCTATCCTTTCATACCGAGGAGTCCTCTTCATGGATATTTCGAAGCTCCTGACCTTCACGGCTAAGGAGGGCGCGTCGGACTGTCATATCAGCGCCGGCGAGCCACCGATGATTCGTGTGAACGGGGACCTCAAGAAACTCGATCATCCCGCACTGACCACGGAAGAAACGCACTCGTTGATCTATGACATGATGAGCGACACCCAGCGGAAGAATTTCGAGGAGAAACGTGAATGCGATTTCTCCTTTGAACTGGGCGACATCGCCCGATTCCGCGTCAATGTCTTCGTCCAAAATCGTGGGCTTGGCGCCGTCTTCCGAAACATTCCCACCGAGATCATTCCGATGGAAAAGCTCGGTATGCCTCCGATCGTGCGACAACTCTGCGATCGGGAAAAGGGGCTGATCCTTGTGACCGGACCAACTGGATCCGGAAAATCGACGACCCTGGCTTCCATGGTCGATTATTTAAACAATACATTCGAAGGCCACATCATCACGATTGAAGATCCGATCGAATTCATCCACAAGACCAAAAAATGCCTCGTGAATCAGCGGGAGATGGGCGTCCATACTCTGTCGTTCGCAAACGCGCTGAGAGCCTCTCTCCGCGAAGACCCGGACATCATCCTCGTGGGTGAAATGCGCGACCTGGAAACCATTCAGCTCGCACTAACGGCTGCGGAAACGGGCCACTTGGTCTTCGGCACACTCCACACCTCCAGCGCGCCGAAAACCATCGACCGCATCATCGACGCGTTTCCCCCAAACCAACAGTCCCAGATTCGCACACAGCTCGCAGAAGCGTTGGAAGCAGTCATCACGCAGACCCTGCTGAAGAAAAAATCAGGCGGGCGTGTCGCCGCCCTCGAAATCATGGTCGCTACGACTGCGGTCCGGAATCTCATCCGAGAGGGCAAGTTGCATCAGATTCCAGGAATCATGCAGGCCAGTCAGAAAGACGGCATGCAAACGATGGACATGGCGCTGTTCGAGTTAGCGACCCGTGGAGTCGTCACGAAGGTCGAAGCCCAATCGCGCAGTATGAATCCCAATCTGTTTGGAGTCCAAATGGGCGGCGCGGCCTAAGATACCTGGTAGAAAGAAACGGGGGCAGAAATGGATGTTCGCAGTCTCTTGAAAGTCATGGTGGATCAAGAAGCGTCAGACCTGTACCTGACCGTCGACTCGGCGCCCGCCTATCGCCTCCACGGCTCGACACAACAAACCGACGCGCCGCCGTTTACCAACGAACAACTCGAAGCCCTCGCGCTGGCGCTGATGCGCGGTCAGCAGCGCGGGGAATTCGAGGAAAAGATGGAAATGAACCTGGCCCTCTACTACAAAGAGCTCGGCCGTTTCCGTGTCAATATTTTTCGGCAGCGAGGGAACGTCGGCTTAGTCTTTCGGCACATCAAAGCCGAAATCCAGACCGCCGAACAGCTGGGCTTGCCTTCGATTGTGAAAGACATCGCCATGACGAAACGCGGGTTGGTGCTGGTAGTCGGAGCCACCGGCTCCGGAAAATCCACGACCCTCGCAGCCATGATCGACCACCGGAACACCGTCCATCCCGGCCATATTGTGACCGTGGAAGATCCGATCGAGTTTGTCCACAATCATAAGCGATCGCTTATTACGCAGCGAGAAGTGGGCTTCGACACGCT
>Ga0157376_10001587_pt1 | contig 15028 bp, 10 predicted proteins | sample M45metaG_FD_121801 | JGI IMG/M metagenome (GOLD analysis project Ga0157376, IMG submission 121801) | Miscanthus rhizosphere microbial communities from Kellogg Biological Station, Michigan, USA - M4-5 metaG | ecosystem: Host-associated > Plants > Roots > Rhizosphere > Soil | place: USA: Michigan... | reverse complement strand
AGCGTTCGCGTGGGTTCGCAAGGGAAGTGAATATACGATGCTCTTGGAGATCCTTGCGGCTGCGGTCCAACAGTCAGTCCATGCGTAAACGAGAGAGTTGAACACGGCGCGGGTACATAAGCCCCCGAAGCATGTCGAGACCGGGATATAGCTTGGATATGTGTGTGTGGATTTTCGGGGCTTGCACATGAGATATCATTAGAATACATTAAAGGATTCTTTGGTCGGCTGCGTCGGCACTGCATAGTCAGGACTATTCCCTGGCAGGTTAAAGACAAATGAGGCTGTGGCATTTATGGGGGATATGGGATTGGGGAAAATTATTCCCTATCTTCTGAGAAGTGAAGGGTTTTCCCACCACCCTTTTCACCTCTCACCGAGTTCACTCCTCGAACGCCCAACAACTAGGGCATTCCCTAGTGGCACATCCCCTGCACATTTGTTGCCCTATGAATGTTTCTAAGAGACGACGCTGCCATGGTGAATACAGCATACATCTCTGACGTCCCTCTTGATCCCGCTGCCAATTCTTACCCGGCGCTGCAGGCGACTCGTTCATCGGAGGTCCCATGTCAGACTTCTACCAAAACGGTGTGGTCACAGTGCTTCATCGCCTCGGACAGCCGAATGTCGATCAACTGGAGCGAGAGTTGGCTCGTTATGGGCGAGTCAATCCCATCGCCCTGGTCCTTCCCTCCCTCTATGCGGAATTGGGACGCTCGGCGTTGAAGAGTATTGTGGAAACGCTTAAGGGCGTGTCGTACCTCAACGAAATCGTGATCTCCTTGGATCGCGCCTCAGCTTTGGAATTTCGCATGGCGAAGCAGTTCTTTTCCGTACTCCCTCAGCGGGTGCGTCTCATTTGGAATGATGGCGCGCGCATCCAAGCCATCCTCAAGCTCCTGGTCGATCACAATCTCGATATCGGCCTACAGGGCAAGGGGCGAGGCTGTTGGACGGCCTTCGGCTATGTGCTGGCCAGAAACCACAGCCAGGTCATTGCACTCCACGATTGCGACATTACAAGTTACAACCGGGAATACTTGGCGCGTCTTTGCTATCCCATCGCCAATCCGAATCTCGGCTATGAATTCTGCAAAGGCTATTACAGTCGAGTCACCGACCGGCTCCATGGCCGGGTGACACGCCTGTTCATCACCCCGATGATCCGTAGCCTCCAACAGCTCGTTGGACCGCACGCGCTCCTGACGTTTCTTGACAGCTTTCGCTACCCTCTCGCCGGCGAGTTTGCCATGGTGCGTGACCTAGCCTGGGCAAACAGAATTCCAGGTGACTGGGGTCTCGAAATCGGCGTCCTCGCGGAGGTGTATCGGAACTGTGCCTTGCGTCGCATTTGCCAAGCTGATATTGCGGATGCCTACGACCACAAACACCAGGAACTCTCGGATCACAATCCCGATGCCGGCCTCCTCAAGATGTGCGTCGATATCACGAAATCACTCTTCAGAAACCTGGCGAGCGAAGGCGTCATCTTATCTGATGGGGTGCTCAAGACCTTGCGCGCGACGTATTTGCAAGCCGCTCAAGAAGCGATCAGCCGCTACGAAAACGACGCAGCGATCAACAGCCTCACGTTCGACCGCCACCAAGAACGGACGGCCGTCGAAGTCTTCCTGAAAGGCATGAAAATGGCGACCGACGGATTTCTTGACGATCCGCTTGGCGTCCCCATGATCTCAAACTGGAGTCGAGTGACCCATGCCGTGCCCGATGTGTTCGATCGTCTGGTCGAGGCCGTTGAAGCGGATCACTCCTGGGACCCCACTTCGGAACCGGCAGCCGCTGTATCATGAGCAACGGTCTCACACCACTCACTGCACCGACTGAATTACGTATCCAAGAAATCGACTCAACGGAGATTCTCGTCGGAATTCCGAGCTACAACAACGCAGACACGGTCGGCCATGTCGTGCGGGCCGTGAGTGTAGGTCTCGCTAAACACTTCCCCGGCCGTCGGGCCGTTCTGGTCAACTCCGATGGCGGCTCTTCTGATGGTACGCCGGCGATCGTCGCCCGCACCGCCGTCGATTTCCAACACCTCTTTATCGGCGACCAGCAAAGTATCCTGCATCGGATCGTCACGCCGTACCAAGGCATTCCCGGAAAAGGCAGTGCCTTCCGGACGATCTTCGAGATTGCACGACGGTTGAAGGCCAGGGCCTGTGCAGTAGTCGACGCGGATCTCCGTAGCATTTCACCGGAATGGATCGAATTGTTACTCCGTCCGATTATGGAAGAGGGATACGACTATGTCGCCCCCTACTATTTGCGCCACAAATACGACGGCACGATCACCAACAGTCTCGCCTACCCGCTCACCAGGGCGCTCTATGGGCAACGGATTCGCCAGCCCATTGGCGGGGAGTTCGGTTTCTCCGGTGCGCTCGCGACCCACTATCTCGATCAGCATGTCTGGGAGTCGGAAGTGGCACGGTTTGGCATCGATATCTGGATGACAACGGAGGCCATTGCCAGTGGCGCACAGGTTTGCCAAAGCTTCCTCGGTGCAAAAATCCATAATCCGAAGGATCCTGCTGCAGACCTGTCGGCCATGTTGACACAAGTGATGGGAGCGCTCTTTGCCTTAATGGAACAGCATGAATGCATCTGGTCCAGTGGGAAGGGATCGCAGCCGGTTCCACTCTTTGGATTTCCCTACGAGGTCGGGGTAGAACCGGTCCATGTCAATGTGGAGCGGATGGTGTCGCACTATCGACAGGGCCTCACTGATCTTGAACCCATCTGGCAGCAGATCCTGGCCGACGACACATTCACTCAGTTGCGCGACCTCCAGGGGGTATCTGGCACCGACTGTCGTATCCCCGATGAATTGTGGGTCCAGGTCGTCTACGATGCTGCCACCGCGTACCACAAGCGGATCATGCCACGCGATCACCTCCTAAAAGCCCTGACCCCTCTGTATTTGGGCCGAACCGCCTCTTTCGTCCTTGCCACCCAAGGCCTCACGTCCACGGAGGCAGAACAGAAGATCGAAGCCTTGTGCCACACGTTCGAACGCATGAAGCCCTATTTGGTTGAACGTTGGCAACCGCCGGCGTTACAACCTATAGAACCGGCTCTGTTACACCATACGACCACCGACGCGGGAGGTGATCATGGATAACTTCATTAACCAAGCACTTTTAAAGCCGTTGGAACTGCTCGGGCTGCAGGTATTGAACGTGCTGCCCAATGTGCTCGCCATGGGTATTATTCTTCTCGGCGGCCTCTTCACCGCATGGGCGCTAGGTTTCTTCGCTGAGCGGCTGTTTCGCGTGATCGGATTCGACCATCTCTGTGATCGGCTAGGGATGAATGCAGCGCTCCTGCGTGGAGGGGTCAAGACCGATCCTTCTCGCATCGTCGGTCGTAGCATCTATTGGACGGTGCTTGTGCTGGCCTCGATCGCGGCCTTAGGAGCTTTGAATTTGACTCCGATTAATCAGTTCGCCCAGTCACTGCTGGCCTATGTGCCCCATCTGGTGACGGCAGTGGTGATTCTCCTGGCCGGGTACTTTCTCTCGAACTTTGTATCTCGGGCCGTCCTGATTGCCGCCGTCAACGCCGGACTGCCTCCCGCCCGACTCATTGCAGCTTGTTCCCGCTGGGGGATTCAAGCCCTCGCAGGGGCCATGGCGCTGGAGCAACTCGGCATCGCCCAACACATCGTCGTCGTGGGATTCGGCATTACCTGGGGAGGAATCGTGCTGGCCGGAGCGATTGCATTCGGACTCGGCGCAGCCGACCTTGCGAAAGGGTTCTTGGAACGACGGTTGGTGGCCCGATCCAAATCCAACACGGTCGATGATCTCCATCACTTGTAACGGCGCAAAACCATGCCCAATTTGATCGTCTTCACAGACTTGGACGGCTCTCTTCTGGACGGCACAACCTATTCTTACGAGGCAGCCACTCCAGCCCTCGCTGCGCTCCGCGAACAGGGTATTCCTCTAATCCTGGTCTCGAGTAAAACGCGGGCGGAAATGGAGCTGCTTCGACAACACCTCAACCACCGTGACCCATTCATTGTCGAAAACGGCGGCGCGGTGTATATCCCTCATGGTCTCTTCGAATTCCCTTTCGAGCGCATGCGAACCAGATCTCCCTACCAAGTCATTGAATTAGGCCTTCCCTATCACATGCTGAGGGATGTACTGAAGCAAATCGAAGATGTTGTTGAAACACCGTTGCAAGGCTTTGGCGATCTGTCCGTAGAAGCCATCATGCAGGTGACCGGGCTCTCACATGCTGAAGCCATTCTGGCCAAACAACGGGAGTACGACGAGCCCTATCTCCTGCAAGGTCCTCAGGCACTCATCGAAGAAGTCTGCAGGCAAATCGTCACCCGAGGCCTTCGATGGACAAAGGGGGGACGACTATTTCATCTGATGGGGGATAATGACAAAGGAGAGGCGGCTTCCGTGCTCCTACGCTGCTACTATCGACAACAACGCATCAGGGGACAAGTTGAATTGATTGAGACGGTTGGAATCGGGGACAGTATTAACGACGCTCCTCTGCTCGCCATGGTGGATTACCCGATTCTCGTCCAGAAACCGGACGGGTCTTATGACCCTGATATCCATCTGTCTGGAATGATTCGTGCCCCAGGAATAGGGCCAGTGGGATGGAATGAAGCGGTCCTGGAACTATTGGCCCAGGTACCGTAAAAGACTGCCTGAACCCGACGCGCAAGGAAAGAGCCCAGCCCTCCTGGCGTGGCATCCAAAGACGATTTTCCGTAATGTCTTCACGCGTCCAGTGGAATTTGTACCGATTCACGGAATTCATCCAAGGGCGCATTTGCGAGACCGGGGCATGGTCTGGTCATGTTGAAGATATCGCACAATCATTCTTCACGACGAACGGCCAGGATACTTCAAGTAGAGAGCTGCAAGGGGCGGCAGTGTCAGAGTGATGGAATGAGTACGCCCGTGGAGCGGAATCGGGACAGCTTCACTTCCTCCGAGATTACCCCATCCCCTCCCTCCGTACTGAGTCGCGTCGCTATTTAACACCTCCTTCCAAAACCCACCGTAGGGAGCGCCTATCCGATAATTCGGTCTGGGCACCGGGGTGAAGTTGCACACGATGAGCACTACCTCGTCCGTGGATTTCCCCTTGCGGAGCAGGCTGATGACACTCGACCCGGCATCTGTACAATCAACCCACTCGAACCCCGCCGGAACAAAGTCGCGCTCGTAGAGGGCTGGCTCATTACGATAGAGACGGTTCAGGTCTGTGATCCATTGCTGAATGCCGCTGTGCCGGTCGTCTTTGAGTAAGTCCCACTCCACAGTACTGTCGTGGGCCCACTCCCGCCGTTGACCGAATTCCCCACCCATAAACAGCAGCTTCTTTCCAGGCTGCGCGTACATATATCCGAATAGCAGGCGTAGATTGCCGAATTTCTGCCAGTCATCCCCCGGCATCTTACCGAGTAAAGAACCTTTCCCATACACCACTTCATCGTGCGAGAGAGGCAGAACGAAATTTTCATGAAAGGCGTAGAGCATGCGGAAGGTCAATTTGTAGTGGTGATACTTTCGAAAATAGGGGTCCTGGCTCATATATTCCAGCATGTCGTGCATCCATCCCATGTCCCACTTCATGCCGAATCCAAGGCCTCCCGCATAGGTCGGGCGGGACACCAATGGCCACGCGGTCGATTCTTCGGCGAAGGTCTGAACATCCGGGTAGTTCTCAAATACGGCTTCATTCAGCCGCCGCAGGAAAGCGATCGCCTCAAGATTTTCTCTCCCGCCATACTGATTGGGAATCCACTCTCCCTCTTTTCGTGAATAATCCAGATACAGCATCGATGCGACTGCATCGACGCGCAGACCGTCCGCATGGTACATATCCAGCCAAAACATTGCGCCGCTAATGAGAAAACTGCGCACTTCGTTGCGGCTGTAATTGAAGACCATGGTCCCCCAGTCCGGCTGAAAACCTTGGCGCGGGTCAGCATGCTCAAATAGATGCGTGCCATCGAAAAAACTGAGCCCATGGCCGTCAGTCGGAAAGTGCGAGGGGACCCAGTCCAGGATCACCCCGATATCATGGCGATGCAGTTCGTCGATCAGAAACATCAAGTCCTGGGGCGTGCCATAGCATCCGGAGGAAGCGAAATATCCTGTGGTTTGGTATCCCCAGGAACCGAAGAAGGGATGATCCATGATGGGGAGAAACTCCACATGCGTGAAGCCCATTTGCTGCAGATACTGGGGTAAGGTTGCAGCCAGTTCCCGATAGGTCAGCGAGCGATTTCCCTCTTCGAGTACGCGTTTCCAGGACCCCACATGCATTTCATAGATAGATATCGGAGCATTCAACGCATTGCGTGTGTGCCGGCTTGCCATCCACTGCTCATCGCGCCACGTATAGTCCAGGTCCCACACGATCGAGGCAGTCTTGGGAGGAATTTCATTAAAGAAGGCGAAGGGATCGGTTTTTTCTACCTCGTAACCGTTAAACCGAGAGCGAATTTGGAACTTGTAGAGCGTTCCCTTCGCGACTCCCGGAAGAAAGCCCTCCCAGATACCTGACTTTTCGCGGCGGCATAGGGGATGTGCACCTTTTTCCCAGTCATTGAACGACCCGGTCACAGAAACCTGCTCCGCGTCCGGCGCCCATACAGAAAACCAGGTGCCAGCCATGCCGTTGCGTATTACAGGATGGGCGCCAAGCTTCCGGTAGAGATGAAAATGTGTCCCCTCATTGAACAGATATACGTCTTCATCGCTCATCAATGTCATCTTGTCTGATGCAACTGTTTCCGTCTGACCGTTCTTCATTGGTGCCTCGCTCGCTAAATTGCCTTATGTTTGGTCGTCTCCAGTATTTCCAGCACCGCGCGGATCGGAATCTTTACCCAGTCCGGCCGGTTGTTGAGTTCATAGCGAATCTCATACACAGCCTTTTCAAGAAGGTGCGCATCGAATAGCACTTGGAATTCCTCTTGCGATCCGGGCCAGAAGGAAGCTCGACCCGCGATTGCGAGATACGCTTTCAGGAACACCACGCTGACCCAGCCAGACCAGAACCGGACCCACGGATCGATCCTTCTACCGTCGCCCTCTGCGAGCAACTTTGACTGCTGGCGTGATAGTGCGGCGTAGGGAGCATACTGAAATGACCGCAGCATCCCCGCTACATCCATGATGGGGGTATGTTTCATGCGTCGCTCGCTGAGCGGACGGGCCGGCTCGCCTTCGAAATCGCTGATCACAAAATCCTGTCCGGTATAGAGCACCTGACCCAGATGATAGTCCCCATGACAACGGATCCGCAGTGCGCTGGTCTCTAGCTCAAAAAAATCACGGAATCGATCCAGAATCTGGGCCTCAGAGTTGACTACCAGCCGAGCCTCCTGTTCCGTGTCCGACGACAGATCGTTGAGTCGCCCCTTGAGAAGCGAAGACGTTTGCGAAGCCAACCGGCACATGGATTCATAACGAGACCGACGATATTCCAATGAGTACGGCTCCGGCGTGAAATCAGGATTGTTCTGGACGTTCGCCAAGACGACATGAAGTTCGGCCGTACGCTGTCCTATTCTGGAGGCTGAATCCAGGTACGGACCGATGAGCTCGCGCGCGAAAGTGGGAATCTCTTTTTGTACCATCTCGAGAAGAGGCTCATTGAGTGTCAACTCATCCTCTCGCCCGGTTGGCTGAGCGCGACCTCGCTCCAGGTAACGATCGAAGGCCTCCAGGGTATATTTCCATGCGTCTCCCTGGTTGTGCACGAAGCCCTGAAGGATGGCCGTGGTGATGGTCTCGCCGTTGGCTCGAATATATTCGATGGATCCGGCCACCGGAGGGGTATGCGGGAAGTTCATCATCGTCAGGATCCGTCCGATCTCCAAGTCAGGATTGACTCCGTTTTCAACACGCCGGTAGACCTTCATGATGAGGCGATCGCCATATGCGACAGACGTATTGCTCTGCTCCGCCTTCATCACCGCGGGCTCCAGCGCGGCTCCTCCGCTGATCAGCTTCCCATATGCTTGAGTGGAGGAGGCGATCAGAGTACCAGTCTCGCCAGTGAACCGGCTTCCCTGCCCGATGGCAGACAGCAGCGTCCTCGAAAAGTCCGGGTTCCAGAGCGCGTCGTACAATACGCCGGTCTGTTCGCACTCTTTCGTCCGGACCTTCAGCGTCGTCACTATGGTACCGGGCATGTCTTTCTGAATCTGCGCGGCCTGTTCACCCAAGGCTGCCGTGACAGGGAACGCGTAGGTTTCAGGAGTGCCGTCCCTGTATTCCACCAGGATGAAGAGCAGGGTCACTGCGTTCGATCGGCAGGGTATGGGTAGGGACTCGACGATGCGGACCGACTCTATGGCGCGGGCTTTCCCGGCGAACCATCGCCGCGACTTCAAGACGTCGGGCAAGCAGGCTTCCAAATGGCCGCGGGCTTCCCCTTCCAGGACACGTTCCCATCGTTCGTTGACAATCAGCATGATCAGCGTCCCGCCTCACATGTAATAGTCGAAGTCTTGTTCAGTGCGGAGCCAACGACGTACTCGAAAAATATGGGCAGGCGCAGAGTGCGGATTGATCTCTATGTAGTTGCGCGGTCCATCCCAGCGATAATAGGCATTCGTCAGCAGATCCTGCACCTGGAAGGGATGATCCAGATCGAGCCACAGCTGGTCGAGGTCCAGGTGAACCCAGCCGGAGTGGGTATGAGAAGGACTCAGATTGACGACGACCAGTATGATGTTGGATCCATCAGGCGTGCTCTTGCTATAACAAACCAGCTGATCATTATCTGTCGAGTGGAAATGCAGGCTCTCATCCCCGTGAAGCGCCGGATTCTCTCGACGGATCTGATTCACGAGGCCGATGAAGTCTTTCAAACTGTCGGCCCGCCCGATCTCCCACTGCTTGATCTCGTACTTCTCTGAATCCAGATATTCCTCACTTCCCGCCTCCCGCGGGCGACCCTCGCATAGCTCGAAAGCGGGACCGTAGATCCCATAGCTCGCGCCTAAGGTCGCTGCAAGGACGAAGCGTGCCATGAAAGCCGGCCGGCCCCCATGTTGGAGCTCCTCTGTCAGAATATCAGGCGTATTGGGCCAGAGATTGGGACGAAAATACTCGCGAACGTCACTGTGGGTCAGTTCCGTGAAATATTCCTTGAGCTCTGTTTTCGTACTGCGCCAGGCGAAATAGGTATAGGACTGGGTAAAGCCCAGCTTCGCCAAACGGTACATCGGCTTAGGCCGCGTGAACGCTTCGGCCAGAAAGATGACATCCGGATGGTCCTCTTGAATCTCGCGAATCAGCCATTCCCAAAACACAAATGGCTTGGTATGGGGATTGTCCACGCGAAAGATGCGCACCTCTTGTTCGATCCAATAGAGAATGACGCTTTTGAGCTCCAGCCAGAGTGGCTGCCACTGGTCGCTCTCAAACTCCAAGGGATAGATGTCCTGATATTTCTTCGGCGGATTCTCCGCATATTGCACAGTATCGTCCGGTCGGATCTTGAACCACTCCCGATGCTCCTTGACGTATGGGTGGTCAGGGGAGCACTGAAAGGCCAAGTCCAGCGCGATCTCAAGCCCATGCGACCTCGCCTTGTGCAGAAAATCCCGGAAATCCTTCACTGTTCCCAGTTGGGAATGGATGGCCTTATGTCCCCCATCCGGTGAGCCGATTGCCCATGGGCTTCCTGGATCGTTCGGCTTGGCTCTAGCTGAATTGTTCTTTCCCTTTCGGTGCGTAACACCAATGGGATGGATCGGGGGTAGATACAAGACGTCAAACCCCATGGAGGCGATGTACGGGAGGCGTTCTTCGCAGTCTTTGAATGTCCCGTGCCCGCCCCTCTTGGAACATGACCTCGGAAACATCTCGTACCAGGCGCTGAACCTGGCCTTCTCTCGATCCACGACTACGATGAGTGCTCTTTCATAGAGCGTCGCGAAGCGTCGGTCCGGATACTTCGTCATTAAGGCCGCGATGTCCATGTCCAAGGCCTGTTCAATCCGCCCTGACTCCGGCATATCCGACGACTGGAGTTGGTCCGCCCATTCCTTCAGCGATGTACCTTCTGCCTTCGGGGCACGGCGACTCGCCTCGTCAATCAACCGGGCTCCCTGAAGCAGCTCCACCAGCACGTTCTGGCCTGCGTCAAGTTTCTTCTTGAAATCACGACGCCACGTCTGGAAATGATCGACCCAGCCGTTCACGGTATATCGATAGCGGCCAAGCTCAGTCACACGAAAGGATGCTTGCCATCGGTCGTTCGTGAGAAACGTCATCGGCGCCTCAATCCACTGCGCATCATGGTCGCGACGATATAGAAGGGCCACCCCCAGGAGATCATGACCGTCGGTGAAGACATCCGCCTCGACCACCACGTCTTCGCCGATCGTCCTTTTGATCGGATAGCGGCCTCCGTCGACTTCCGGCGTCACACTTTGGACAATGATCCGATGTCTCCCCTCCATTCCCATCATCCTCTCCGTTCCCCCACTTCTGATTCTGACTCGCATGAACTTCGTCCCGTCTCTGCGCTACCTCGACGCCCTCATGAGGCTCCGCCATCAGCCCATCTGGCCTCCCACTCCCAGACTTACCATGAGCCTAGATGTGCGATATTTTGTCCTTTTCCACTTTTTTCCGACGCAATCGCTCCTCCAAAAGGTCCTTTGCAACGGTCTGTCCGCCTAAGCCGACTGCGATGGCCAGTGCCAACATGACACCGCCGAACATAATCGAGAAGGCGGCCACGACAATCTCTTTAGCGATTCCGAGTTGGGTCAGCACCATCGCCGCCGTGAAGATGAGCACGCCCCACCGAATGAAGCTGGCAATGATTCGGGCCTCTTGAATCTGGGCGTTTACGGTGGCGATGAGGGCCGCCGCCGCAATGAAATTCGCCAGAAGCATCCCGAAGAAAAGCAGTAGTACCGCTGCAAGCATCTCCGGGAAAAAGGCGATGATGCGGCTCATCATATCCGCCGTCGCCCGCAGATCCAAGGCATCGATCCCCATGAACGCGAACAGGAGAAATACGAGCCAGAAAGACAGTCGTCCGATCAGGTGGGATGGCGACTGACTCATCCCGGTTTTAGCTAGTGAAGTACCCATCCCGAACCGTTCGCACAACGCATCAAAACGTACCGCCCTTAAGACACGTAGGAAGAAAAACTTGACGAGCCAGCCGGCAGCCAGGCCGAGCGCGAGGAATGTCAACAGGGCCATAAGTTTCGGCAATAGGTGTGCAAGCCGAAGAGTGGTCTCTTGAAACGCCTCGAGCATGGCTTCCTGCCACAGAATACTCATGAGAACCTCCATCGCTTCGTCAAATAAGGTTTCATGCGCTCGAACGTTTCACACAGTGTTTCGATGACCCGTTCGACATCCTCCGGGGTCCCCTCTCTGGTCTCCAGGACGAGAGATGCCGTTCGTCCGAGATAGAGAGGCGTCAGAGACTTGAGCAGGTGTTCACGATGCAGCGCCTTCTCATGATAGGCCAAAGCGAAGTCATAGATCGTCTGGACCCACAGGGCTGCAGGAAAGCGGAATTCTTCCGCCTCCGCCAGGCCCAACGACAGAATACCCTCTAACGTTTCAGGAGCCAGAATGATCTCCCAGATGGGGAGCAGATCCCGTACTCCCTGTTGGAAGCCCCTCACCATTCGTTCAACATTGATTGCGGCGCCCTCCGGGCCCGCTTCATAAGGAGGACCAAATTGGGGGACCGGCCTCGACCCTGTGCTCACTTCCCACACCTCCTGATAGCCTTCCATCATATGGAACAATGCCCCGACCGCTTGCGCAAGCAGTAGCGAGAGTTCGATTCCGTTGAGCGTGCCATCATGAATCTTCGTTCCCAAGAACCCCTGGGAGACTTCACAGCCTTCGGCGACGGCAATGGTTGTTAAGCAGCTGTCGATCCCGTAGTGCGCTGCCTCTCCCTCCCAGACATTCTTCGTTAAGTAGAGGCTCGCAAGCTTGCCGGAAAATCCATAGCCGCACCCGCTCTGATAGCGCATCTGTTTCCCATAGAGGGCCCGATTGAGCGGATAGATGATGCAATTCGTCAGACTGCCCTCATACCTCGCCCGTCGAAAGAGAGGGGCGACATAGTCCACACCCTTTTCAATCACCGGCCGAAGCAGGACCTCCATCCAGTCGGAGGTCAGGGATCGAAGATTGGCATCGATGACGAGGCAGGCATTTACCTCCAGCTCTTCCGCAACCGTAAAGAACGCGCGAAATGCATGCTCGCGGCCGGGCACCCCGGACTCTGAGAGCGCCTGCAGTGAGTGGGGTCCGGAAAGGAAGCCCCCGGCCAGGTGCTGGACAAATGCCGTTGGATAATCGGGCCCCGCAGCCTGTTTTATAATCTCTGGTGTACCGTCCTGGGACCCGGCATCTGCATTGATCACCAATACAGAGGCGCCGGGGCACACCTTGCGTATGCCTGCCGTCACAGCTTTTACCACCGGCTCCACCGTCTTGGCATTATTGAACGTAGGGATTCCTATGAGAACCTCGATCTTCCCTCTGTCACCCAACTGCTCCCGAACCTCGCGCCAAACTGTCTCGGTGATTGTCATGGCACCCCATCATCCGCGTGCGTCATCACTCGAAGTAGATCAGGCAGTCGACGCGTCGTCATTAGTGCGTGAATGTCTTCAAGAGCGTCAAGTAATCACTCAGGTGACGCGTGATCAAGAAGTTTCTTCTGACATGTTCTCGGGCCGCGCCGCCCATACGAAGAATCAAGCTGGGATTGTTCAGAAGGTGCCGGACCCTGAATGCCGCCCCTTCTACAGAGTGCACGGTGTAGCCGGTTACCCCGTCTATGATCTGATCAGCGATCCCGCCCGCAGTTCCACCGACGACCGGCTTGCCTTTCCACATCGCCTCAGAAACCCCCAGGCCGAATCCCTCCTTAATGGATTTCTGAAGGACAATAGTCGCGGCTCGCTGAAGGGCATTGATCTCGCTATTCGCTTCGGGGGGCAACTGCAGCACATGGATGTCGGCGTCGGGACCGACAGCGGTTCTGACATCGGCCAGCACCGCTTCCCCTTCCGGGTCATTGGCCACTCCTCCGCCGGCCAGGATGAGACGGCAATCGAAATGTTTCTTCACCATTCGGTACGCTGCGATCGTTCCGACCGGATCTTTAAAGCGATCGAAGCGCGCCACCTGTAACAGAATCGGCTTGTCCCTCGGAATCCCGAGGCTGTCCATCCTCCGGTTCACTTCTACTCGCGACATCTCCCGGTTCTTTTCGCTTAAAGGATCGATCGACGGATAGATCAAGAACTTCGGAATCGGAAGCCGTTGGGCAAATCCGGTGACGGAAAAGATGGCCGCGTCATAGCGGACAACAAAATGACGGAGGAAACTCCAGGCGTTGCGCTGAGGCTGTGAAAGATCCAGATAACAGCGCCAAATCCATTTCCCGCCTTTGCGATGTTCGATTAGCCCCGCAGGCTCATGGTCGTGGACCATGACGAGGTCGGCATCAAGGTTGAGGACTTGGGCGTTCCGATTGTTGATCTTGAGATAGGTGTGGGACATCTGATCGGTAAACGACAGTTCCTGGCCTTGTAGCGCATTGCCGATTCGTTTGGTGACGTCGAAAAATTGCTGGTCGCCTGCGAGAACCTCCCACCGCGCTTCCACTCCCAGAGACGTCAACATCGGTACGAGGCGGCGCAGAACCTCAGCCATGCCGCCGCCGTACCGCACGGCGTTCACATGCAAAAAACTTCTTCCCTTGACCAGATCGCTCAGCCGATAGAGGAAATCGACCGTCCCCTTGGTCGCACTGTCTCGATAGTCATCCAACTCCTGTCGCATCTTCCGCTTCGCTCCGAGAAAAATGGACGGGTTAAATCACGCTGCCTTCGATTCCATAGATGGCTTCCTCGCGAACCGCACGGGAAAGCCTGAACCAGTAATAACCATATGGAGCGAGGCTCAGCATGTACGGCCTTTCACCGATCGAGGGAAACCTCGTTTCGCCGAATAATTCTACCGGGGCCACCTCGGTGAACCTTCGAAGGTCCAGCTCAACCGCTTGAGCGGACCCGCTCAGGTTATGGACCATGAGCAGCGTGTCACCCCGATACTGCCGGAGGTAGGCGAGAACCTTGTCGTTTCGTGGCCGGAGAAATTCAATTGTACCCCGTCCGAAGGCAGGACACTTTTTGCGAACGGTGATCATTCGTTTCATCCAATGCGCCAGGGAATAGGGCGTCTGGACCTGAGCTTCCACATTCGTCGCGTGGTACCCATAAATCGAGTCGAAGATCACAGGAAGATACAATTTCGAGGGGTCGGCTTTGGAAAATCCTGCATTCCGGTCGGCGTTCCACTGCATGGGCGTGCGCACCCCATTACGATCCCCCAGATGTACGTTATCCCCCATCCCAATCTCGTCCCCATAGTAAATGATGGGACTTCCGGGCAGGGTGAACACGAGGCTGTTCAGGAGCTCGATCTTGCGCCGGTCGTTCTCCAGCAAGGGAGCCAGACGGCGTGCAATGCCGATGTTGCGTCTCATCTGAGGATCGCGCGCATAGGCATAGTACATATAGTCCCGCTCTTCTCCTGAACACATCTCCAACGTCAGTTCATCATGGTTGCGGAGGAACAAACACCACTGGCAGTCCTCGGGAATGGCCGGAGTATGTGTAAACATGTCAACGATCGGATGCCAATCCTCGCTGCGGATACCCATAAACAGCCTCGGCATCAAGGGAAAATGAAATGCCATGTGACATTCATTGCCGTCGCCGAAATACGGGCGGACATCGGCTGGCCATTGATTTGCTTCCGCCAGCAGGATGCGTCCCTGATAACGCTGGTCGATCCACTTTCGAATATCCTTCAAATACTCATGCGTCTCAGCCAAGTTTTCGCAGCTGGTGCCCTCCCGTTCAATCAAATAAGGCACAGCATCACACCGGAATCCATCAAGTCCCTGATCGAGCCAAAAAGCCATCACCTCCAGCATGGCCTTT
>Ga0157376_10001584_pt1 | contig 15038 bp, 4 predicted proteins | sample M45metaG_FD_121801 | JGI IMG/M metagenome (GOLD analysis project Ga0157376, IMG submission 121801) | Miscanthus rhizosphere microbial communities from Kellogg Biological Station, Michigan, USA - M4-5 metaG | ecosystem: Host-associated > Plants > Roots > Rhizosphere > Soil | place: USA: Michigan... | reverse complement strand
TTGATTGAACCGAGTACCATGTCCCAAAGGTTCGACAGCTGCTCTTTAATTTTATCCCAGATCGCGGTCACGCCTCTTTCCTGCACATCTTTTATAAAGGTCCAGATGCCTTCCAGGGTATTGATCATACTGCGGATCTTCGCCACCTTCGCGGGTCCGATCTTCGGATGTTTGGCCAGGCGTTCCCATATTTTTTCCATCGTGATGCCGAGAATTACCAGCACCCAGCTGATAATGCCCTTCAGACTCGTGTCTTCCGGTGCCTTCACACCGGCATCTTTGAGTTCACTCGTGAGCCATCCCATCAATCCGGCCAGTAGATGTTTGGCGATGTGATCGAAGAACTGAACAAATCCTTCCTTGATTGCGCGCAGCAGATTTTTCAGGAAACCGATCGGATCTTTTTTAATCATGTCAAAGGCGAGCATGGCCTTGGCAATGATATTGCGCACCAGGTCGACCGGGAACTGCATGACTTCGAGAATCACGCCGATGACGATCTTGATAATCTCGATGATGAATTCGACCAGCCGGATAATCGGTTGCGCAAACGTGTGGATGATTTTTTTGAAAACGCCGATGATATTCAGGAAATCTTTCCAGGTAAGAGATTCCCAGAGATGGGTAAACAAGCCCACCACATAGGCCCAGGTGAAACCAAGCTTTTTAACAGCGGCGGTAATCCGCGCGGTTGTTTTATCGACAGATCCGCTGGCCTTCATCTGCTGAAACTGTTCCTCGCCTCCATCCATCAGACTCATAAATCCATGGATCAGGTTTTCAGCCGAGAATTCCACAACAGCCCCCGTAAACGGATCCTTTCCTATGATCACAGTCAGCAGGAAATATCCTTTGGTTTCTTTGGCGAAAGCACTGAGTTTATTGAGCAACGCATCCCGGAGAATTTTCAGCAGCGCGATAACAGACTCTTTGATAAATGCTCCGACACGTGTTACCGGGGTCTTGAATTTTTCCACGATCATATTGAACGTGTCAATCGGATGCAGCAGCGAATCAAAGGTGATCGTGCTCCACAGAATGCTGAAGGCTTCTTTGATTTCGGCCACGGATGTCGTGACAACTTCCTTCGCCTTGTCAATCCAGGCCACGCATTTCTGGAAGATGCCATTCTTGATCATCTGCTCCTTAATCTGCGCCCCTTCTTCTCCCAGCACCTTCAACCCTGCATTCATGATATTGGTGCCGTTGCGTTCGACAGGTTTTTTATTGATCGGATTTTCCCCGAGAACGACGCAGAGCAGATCAAAGGCATTCGGGAAATATTTGACAACGAAGTCAACGACATTACTGATCGCAATGTCTTTCACCATCGTGAGGAAGGTGCTGCCGCAGTCTACGGCAAAATCAAAAATACTTCTTACGGTAGTCGTGAAAAGATTGGCTACATCATCAATTACTCTTTGTGGGTTTTTCAGATCGCCAATAGACAGGCGGTCCCATAAGGCGATAAACCGGCTGCCGATACTGCTGAGCATGGCCATAAATTTGCCGACTTCGCTGTACAGCCAGTTCGCTACGGGAGTGGTAGCTTTGAAATAATCGAGTACGGGACGAATGATCGGTCCGACAATGGGAACCAGCGCCAGCACCGCGTCAAGTAAATTGACCGGTGTTTTCTCAATTTGTTTTTTTGTAACGGGGTCATGACCCAGGATAAAGCCCGCCAGTTTATAACCGGGTATATTATCGAGGAATGTAGAAATTTTATCGAGCACCCAGTTTTTGGCCGCATCCAAACCTTTCTCTATAAAACTGCCAATCTCACTGGCAAATCCGCTGATCGAATCCCAGGCTCCGCTCAATGACCATCTTTGTATCGTTGGCGGACCTCTTTGCTGAGGTGCAATGGCTGCCGGCATCGGTGCAGCCGCTGTTCGGTTTATGGCATAATTATCTTTTTTCTTAATTTCTTTTTCCTCCGATTCTTTTTTTTGCACCCGGCAGGATGGTTGGATATTACATGCACTGTAGGTATTTTGAAGGGCTCCTTTTTCCGAGACGGACCACCGGCTGAGCTTCGATGAACCGGTCGATTCTTTTTGTTCGGGTTTAATTTCTTCTTTAAGTTGAAGTCCTTCCTCCTTCGAATTGACCGGATCCATATTGCCTTTGGCGGCAAGGTCATGACTTGTTGTATTCGAAGTCGGGTTGATGGTGGACGATGATTTCTTCGCAGCGACTGAAGAAGCGGACATCGGTTTGCTTGCTCCCTGCTGAATGGTGTGTGTGAGTTCATGAGCCAGGAGGAAACCTCCGGAAGCAGACTGTGGTTCATACTTACCCGAACTGAAATAAATATCATTGCCATGCGTAAAGGCCTGGGCATGCACATCCCTGTTCAGCGACTGAGCGGTTGAATCGGTATGTATTCTTACACCGCTGAAGTCAGCACTGAAACGGCTCTCCATAAACTGTTGTTCTGAGGGAGCCATGGGAGTGCCTGAACCTTTTGTAGAAGAAAGCGTATGTTCAAACGAGGAGGAAATGGCTGGTGGGTCCCTTCCCTGTCTTTGGATCGGAAGCCGGTGCAGGGCACCGGAATCTTTTCTGTCGATAACAACACGATGCATCGGCGCAAAATGTTCTTCACAGGCGGGGCATTTGCCAGGTTCTTCCTTTCGCTGCACCGAATCGAACTGCTTCGGATGAATTTTTTGTTCTTCTTCCTTCGAATGAATTTCGGGATGATGCGTTACGGCTCCAACCGAATGCATGGGCTCAGCCATATTCATGACCTGATCCGCCATGGCGTCTGCTTCTTTTTCGTGCGGATCACCCGGCTGACTCACCGAAAGTTTAGCCTGAATAAACGATGCACCGGTAACAAAGGATTCTTTTGCCGCGGGAGCAAAAAAAGGATCTTCGCCCTTCTTATATAATAGAGAAGAATGCCCTGCTTCTTTGGTATGCAGAACCTGCGCGGGCCGCGTGGTTTTTTCAGCGGCCGTAAACATGGTGATCGTTATTTCTCAAACCCATTCGGTTAAAAGTCTTTCTTCCATCCATTGATTTTTGATGAGACTGATGGCCCAGGGCAGCCTTCCGATCAATACATCGATCGTCTTTTGTTCCACCTGCAGCAGCCAGCCGTTTTCTGTTTTCTGTAATTTACCCGACCGTTGAAGAAATGATTGTTGTAATCCCTCGATACTCGTGTTCTTCAAAGCACTCCAGTGACCGATCACGGCCCTTAATAATTTTTCAATCTCTTCTTTTTCACTGATCGTGATGGTCCACATACGTTCGATTGGTTTTTCCAGTTCATAGCCAAGCATTATTTTATTTAACTGGATATCGTTTTCAGGTAATTCTTCCTCACCCGTAATCAGGTACTGACTCAGAAAAACGGCTCTTGCCTGGTCGTGATGTGTTTTCCAGTCACCCTGACTGTTTAATAAACCAAACCGGTCGAAAAGAGCCGGTAAAAAAGGGTTTAGTATCACCAGACCGGCATTTGGAATATAGGAGCCGGTAAATTCCGGGACTTCTTCCGTTGGTACATTTTTTTTTGCCAGATCAGGCAAAACCTGCCGAACCGTTTTCTTCATGTCCTCCGGTAAACGATCCACTTCTCTTTTCATAAGTAAAAGAGGAGCAGAAAAATCTGCATCACCCGGGATGTTTTTAGCCAGATAATCAAAACGCATTAATATCCCGATACGTTTTTGAAATGCAGGTGGGCCAATCCGGAACGAAATAACAGGCGATTCTTTTTCCAGATTTTCAAGCAGCTTTTCAACAAAAGTATCCGGAAATTGATTTAATAAACGTTCCAGGGAATACCCGTCTCTAATGATTTGTTTAATAATTTCATCCCTGGTTTGTTCCGGTAAGGTTGTTTTAAGAAAAGATAAGAGCGCGCTTTCCAGCAAATAGAGATCCCGGTCATATAGGTTCCCCGATGAAAGAAACCGAAGGAATTCATCCAGCACCACACGATCTTGCTTTTGCCAGGCAGAAACAAACTGATTCGTGTCACTGGAAAAACGCCCCGCCACTGCCAGCGAATCTTTTATCGATGCCTTAAATTTCAAAACCGATTTCTCGACAAATTCTCTTTCCCAGTTTTTGGAATGGATGGTTCCCAGATCCAGCTGCAGAGAATCCAGACATAGATGATAGTTGGGCATATCCACAGCATCCAGTTCAATTTCCAGCAACGGCAAGAGCCGCTCCTTACAGAGTTCACTGATCTGATTGGGCAGATTCATACCGTCTAAGCGGTCCGTGAATTGGATCTCAATTTGTTGTCGCTGGATCATATGGTGTTTTGGAATCAACTCTGTACGGTAACTTTATTTTTGATGACGTTTAAAATCTTTTTATTTTTTATTAATGCGTTATACGGATCTCCCTTAATTGTGGCCCCATTGTCGGCCTGACATGGATCTCTTAAACTCAACTTGATCGTGAATCCGCTTTCCGGGAGTTTGTCCAGTTCCAACACCAGCGGGTTCACCGTTAAATCAGTTCCTGCTTTTACCGGTAAATCTGTAATCCAGCTAAATGTTTCATTTGTGACATTGACGGCGGTAAACGTGAGACGCAGTAAATTTTCCTGCTTGCTAAACTGAATTTGAAAATCAGTATTGGGAACCACCACCGTTAGTTTGAGATTTTTGATGGTTGTATTCCCGGCGGTGTCGACGATTTTATATTGCAACCCGAATACCTGGGTTGTCTTCAGTTCATTCGCTTTAAAGGTAACCTCTCCGGCTGCTGTCGTTTTCAGGTTGTTAGTGTTCAGCCATGTAAAGGTTCCGCCTGCCAGATTGGGTTCCAATGGAATGGATGTGGCAAAGCAGACCGTTTTGACAACATCAATTTCGGTTGTCTGCGTTGGCGGCATCAATACAACGGTAAATTCTGTAGGTGCGCATGGATCGTAGAATGCCTCCAGCACAATAGTAAACCCATTCGGTTTATCAGTGAAATTGAAATTATCCTGCGCCACCGCAGTGTTGCCATATTTTGAAATACCGTCTACCGTCCATGCATACGTAGTTGCATCTGAAGGACTGGCTGTCATCGTTACCTTATAACTGCCGTCTGGCTGGAGTTCATAAACAGGCGTAAATGTCACCGGCTTTGGAGCAACGATGGTGACTGATTTTGAAACCGACGTACCATCCGGTAATGTATACGTAATCACAGATGTGCCTACGGGCAAACCAACGGGATCAAACTGGAGCGAGCCTGGCTTGGTTCCGGGGCCACTCAGCACGCCTCCCGCAGGACTCGGTAAAACGTCGGTCGGGCTGGAGACCGCATTACAAAAAGTATCTCCCTGCATACCGATCGTTGGTACAGACGCATCCGGTTTAACCGTTTGCAACACATAAGATATCGGCGCACAATCACTGCAACACATATAAGGAAGGAAAAAATCGGCAAAGACCTGGCGATTCTTAATCGGTATCACTTGCGTTGCTTCCGGTAATCCGATATTCAGGGCGTTCCCAATCATCTTCAGTGAAGCCAGATCATTCGGATCCGGGCTCGCTCCGAATTTTAAATAAAGCTTGTTAAATGTTTCGGTGATTTCAGGACTTGCATCGATTGGTGGACAGGGTCTGTCCGGAGGAACGGCCGGATTATCCGGCGTCGGCGCACTGCCCGGAATATTGCCGCCCGGATTGGGTTTGGTTTCCTCTTTCACGATTTCCGAATAGACTAAAATAAAAGTTCCGCCTTTGGGCACGCCGGCTTTGTGATCGAGCCCGGGATGATGCCAGCTGTAATTTGAAAATATACGGTCCAGCTGCAACTGGTTAAAACGTTTCTTCCATTCGTTCAACAGTGCATGTAACTGATCGTCGATGCAAAGCTGAATCAGGATACGGACGCCTGCGAGGAGGGCCGCAATAAAACTCAATTGATATTGTGGCGGAGTCAGGCGGTCAGCGATGCCGATTTTATTTTGCAATAAAGTAGAGAAATGAAACAGATGATTGCTTAGTAGGGTGGTTTCATTTTGGAAGGCATCATATTTATTATCAAATGTGTCAGGATCGACGTCCATCAGTGTATTGGGCCAGAGTGTGCCGATCAATTCTTCAACTACATCAATAAAATAAAAATAATGCTGATACAAAAATTCCGCAAACAGAACGATATTTTGTGAGGGAGGATCACCTGCCGGCAGCGAAAAAGACTGATTTTTATTTACCAGGGCGAGATAACGCGCACCAATCGTTCCGGCCGCCGCGTTACAATATTTTTTCAGGAATGTTCCCTTAGTATAGACCGCTTTGTTCAATGCCGAAGCAACGATGGTATCCGTTTGAATCTCGGTGACTTTTGCTTTCATTTCTGCGTCACTCATGGCCGTTCCGGAAGATGGCATCATATAGGATGCCATGAGCTGGATGTCATTAATGTCGGCTGTGGGTTGGGTAAGCACACCTTTTTTTAAAACAGGATTCAGTTCTGATATTTTTTCGAATTCAACGTATTGCATTCCGGCAATACTGCAAACCGGATGATGGGCCTTACAAAGCAGTTCACTCAGCAATACTTTATATAATGACTCCAGGTCATGAAAATAACATTTGACATCTTTTGCAGAAAATCCGGTTGTACTTTTCCCGACATTCAGTGCTATAACGTCAAAGGGTAAACTGAAATTCTGTCGCTGTCCGACGAGATTCGCCAGGGCAGATGCATAGTCCTTGCCGAGATGCCCTTCGATCCGGAAAAAATTATAGGGTTCCAGTTCGTAAAGCAAGGGATCATGCACATAGCTGAGAACAGGCGCCGTATTATAAGCGTCCGACGAATAAGAGAGATTCGTTTTCTGCTTTCCGTATTTTGTCTTTTGATAATTCCAGTAGTTGACAAGTGGAACCGGCGTATAGTAATAAGGGATCGCACGGTTTGAAAGCGGTGCCAGGCCCCAGCGGCTGGGATTGATTTTTATTTGTGCGCCTTCCAGTTTCGGTAAAGCAAACCCCTGCAGCATCTGGATCATCCGGTTAACAAGACTGACCACTTCGGCTACCATGTTTTTCTGATTATTGAAAAGCGGCGAGTAAATAAAATAGTTCCGGTAAGGCGTAAATCCATCGGTTGAATTCTTTGTAGCTTCTCCCAGCATCAGATGATATGGAAACAGACTCTGATCGGGACAACAGGCCACAGCAATCGCATTGCCCGCATCTACAAGTTCACGGTAAGCTTTGATTAAATCATCGATAAAATCATATAAGTATTGCCAGTAGATCCGGTTATTCAATTCAACCTTGTTGTAGATATTCATTAAGGTAGTCTCCATCGAATTAAATGGTGGCGCAATCCCGAGATAAGGTTTGAAAGTTTTATAAACATCTTTGTAAGCTTCGGACACGGTATGAATAACAGCCGGTGTGACCATTTTACGAAACTCGTTCAATACCGCATCGGCGGTTTGCAAAGATTGAAATGGTACATTAAAGCGACTCAGGATAATATCCGATAAATTCAGTTTGTCTGACTCCACATCCGTCCAGGTGAACTTGGTCAGATCAGATTTTTTTACGAGCAGGGGGCGTATGGTATTGGTGACCGCAATGCCCTTGTCATCACAATCATTGGTTGTACAATTTTTCAGGCTTTCGGGATCTGCTTCCAAAAAAAGAACGACCACATAATCAATCAGAAAAGATGCCGTGCCGGCAATCAGTGCATCTGCGGGTTTTGCATCCGTGCTTGTGAGCAACAACTGCATTTTAAATCCATTATAAGGAGTTAAACTATTTAAAGAATCCGGAAGTTTATAGGGCCGGTAGGCCATCAGCGTGGTATCCGGATACTGGATCAGAAATCCTTTGGATGTTACACCCACACCACGCGTTATTTGAATGGTATTCCCGTCATAGAGACTTTCCAGCCCACAGACAATGCCGATGCCTATCAGACAGGTTCGGGTTAACCGTTCCTGTTCATCGAGATAATCGAAGAGTTCATTCAGATGATCCGCTGTGAGCACCTGGTCTGCGACAAACTCGGGGTAGATAGTAAAGTCTCCCATAAAAGAATTTTAATTGGTAATCACATTTATTAATTAAAAACTTCCCAGAACGGTACTGCCCAGCAATACCGGATTGGTGATGCCTGTATCGCAATCATGCAGCCTCGCTTCGGGATACTCACTGTGGACGGTGGCCAGGTATTCCACCAGTTCATTGTTTACTTTTCGAAATGTGTCCTGCTTGGCCACGATGGTTTGAAACAGATCGGATTCATAATCCGCCAGGGCAGCCAGCCATCGCTGATAGATATCCTGAAACCGTTGCATTGATGTAAAATTGACCCAGCATATTTTCAAAGTGATATGAGCCGGTGCTTCCGTGCGCATAGTTTTTTCAAAGAATTTTCTGAAATCCATGTCCCGAAAACGCTCGGGCCAGTAGGGCAGGATCACAGAGGCCCGGAATGAATAAGGATCTTCCTCACCGCAAAAAGCACAATCCTTGGCAAGACAGACCTGTAGTGGTTCGTAATTTTCTTCCGGTGTTTCCGGCAATACCGGTGTCGGAACAAAATGGGGACGTAACAGCAGATGCTCGATCAGGAAAAGACCTTCCGCCTGGCAGGTGGGGCCGTAGCGTGTAATCATGGCCGCTATGAACGTATTAGCGGCCGGCACATCGGCGAAAAATAAATTGCTTTTCGCGAGACCCGAGCCAAATTCATCTTTGAGCAGCACGAAGATCTGGGCAGGATTGGTCGAGTCCACACTGTAGCTTGCTGCCAGTGTGATGTTCGCATATACTTTATTGATGACCGTATCCACCGCGGCTGGATCGGTCCAGGTTATTAAAGAAACCAGGTCATTGCCGACGCCGGTTGCGGTGAAAGAATAGATTAAAGCTGGAGCCACGCCACTGACATTTAGCGTAATCGGAAAAAGACAAAATAGATTTCGTCTCGTATAGTCGGCAATACCTGTCAGCCTCGCCACCCTTTTTTCAAGACCACTCACATTGCTGGTTCCCCAGCTGGCCGTGAGATAATCAAATGCTTTCCCTCTTTCACTGCTGATCACGGGATAATCTTTTAGGAATGCAATTTTATCCAGGATCATTTTGTCTTCAGCCACAGCAATTTTATCGGTGCCGACAATATTGTATAACATCAGCACGTAATCGTTAAACGATTCCGCGAAGCGCGCGAGTAAATGATCAAGAAATCGGTTCCGGCGATCATAAAACTTTTCTTTTGATTCGATTAACCGGGCATGCTGATTATTGTTAGCTGTCGTCTGCGCCACAACGACCGATCCAAAGTCAGGCGCAGCCAGTGCGTCGGAGAGTTTAACGGAAAGCAGACTATGCGGCTCAATGGTATCGCGGTATAACAGATTCACATCCCTTATGTCTGTGAGGAATTGGGTATAATAAGTTTGTGTAATCGTGGTATCGAGACTAAAAAGATCCCGGGCATGAAATAACTGAGAAAAGAAATCAGCGAGCAGTTGATCGCAGAACATCAGGTAAGCGCGTAATTGCAAGGCTTCCGCTTTCCGTTCATCAGAAACCAATGGTGAAAGTCCGGCCGCACTTATCCCATATGTTTGCGGGAATTCATACTGGATAGTGTAATAATCATCCATCTGGTAAAATGTTCCGGTTGGAACCGGCCAGTCATCCATATGGCCAGATATTTTATTTTTTTCCGCGATACCTTCCAGTACCGACAGAATATCCTGCGTTTCATCCGGCTTAGCCCGGAAGGGTAGCTTATCCTTGAAGAAAAGAATTTTAGAGCGATTGATATTTAAAACCGGCTTTTCATTTTTATTCAAATGGAGGCACCATTTCTGACTGGGCAACACAACCTGACCCAAATCGTCATAGCGGGAGATCAGCACATTTTTCACAGCGAGTACCCCTTCGATATCCATGATGATATGAATCAGATCCGAGACATGAATATCCGTTCTGAGCTGCGTATTCATCAGCTCGGTGGTATCAATAAATCCGTGGTCGAGTTTCGGTCCTTCAAAGATTTCTTCGGCGGGAATATTTTTATCGACCATTTCACCCAGTGAGTAAAACCGGACACTAGGATTGAGATACTGTTCGATCCCGAAATATACATTGGCAAGCACTTCTTCGATATCGGCGGAAGCTACCACTTCAATATCGGCAGAGATTCCAACTTCGACCGGAATGACCGTATCGATGTTGAGCAGGTCCTCACAAAGATCCCGGTGGGCGTGATAACGCTGGCGGGCAGCCTGAATCAATCCCGTCGTTTGCAAAATCTTCTGCTGGTAAATCGCAACAATGATTTTGGTTAAAGGAAAAGCCGGGTCGGGCGTCACACCGTCATCTTTGAGTTCTTTTATTTTATTTTCGACCAGCTTTTCGAGATTCGCTATCGGTTGCCGGAGTGTGATCACCGCATAGTAACTAAATGTTTTTGTTCCACTGCCAAGCGTATAAGTCACAGTAATGGTCCAGGGTTTACCCGCCGCATACGGCGTGACAGCAATACTTTGAACCGGCAGACCGTCGGTAATAATTTCCTGCAGCAGTGCCATATCTACCAGGTTCCAGCGTGGAAAAAGAAATTCAATTTGTGTATTTTTTATCGGTCCGGAAGAAAAAGTATAAATGATATTTCCTGAATTCAGGTCACCCAGCTGGGGTACTTCATCGAGATCCAGCAGGATATCATACAGGCCCCGGATATCAATGGCATCGTGATCGGTGGGTGCATATACCAGTGCGTCTTTTTCGCAAAATGGATAAAGTGGAACGGGTGTCACTGGTATCGTGTCATCGGCCTCCAGGGTATCAACATTCGCGCGGGGTAACATCCATGCGTTGTGCACACCGATCATATCGACCAGCAGTTTCCGGTAATCTTCAACAGTCACTGGTTCGATAGTGAGAATATCCCTTGCAGTAAAAAAAGTCTGATTCTTATAGGTGGTTCCGTCTTTATCCGCGAGCAAATCAACGATGTCAAAATCGGTCCGGTATCCGAGTTCCGTGATCGCAAAACAAATGGATTCCAGTATAGTGACCCCCGGATCATGCTCATTGTAGTCAGTCCAAAGACTTTTTGAAAGATCCTCGATATATTGCAGACCCTTCGCCCGCAGGGCCTGATAATCCAGGTACTCCGGAAGGATTCGTGTTTTGTCTATGAGAAATGATTCTTCCATCAGCAATTACAGTCTGGATTGGTGAAATCAATATAGTGTTTCGGAATACCGTTTTTCGGATCGCCCTTGTAAGAGACCATAACCGAACGCGAACTCGAAGCTTCGGCTTCTTCCAGGTCCCCCGACTTTATTCCGTCTACGATCAGGTACATTTTAAAACAGGTTATATAATCCACATAACTCCGGTGTTCAATGAAATTCAGCAACACACTTTTTGAAATCTTGCCCCCGAATTCTATTTCCTGACTGCCACCGAATGCCCAGGGCGACATATATTCTTCGAGGTCACTGATCAGCTGGTCATGATAAAAAGCGCCATTGGGATCAAAAAATTTGACTTTGAAATCTAACTGGATTTCATCGAAGCGTGGATTCTTCACCTGCAGGCGGACGAAAGGTGAAATCAGTGTTTGCAGATATTTTGTTATCTCGACGATTGTGCCGAGTGGCGTCTGTGGACGCAGCGGATCAATCGCGTTGAGTCCCGTCAGATCCGGAATTGGGACCACGAGTACATAACCAGGTGCAAATTCATTGTCGCCGGATCCGATCGTTGAGCCGATTTTTGTATGATTGATGCATTTGACTTTATAGATTTGCGGAAACTGTTTCAGTACCATACGTTCGTAGTCCCAGATCGTAATCGAACGGTTTTTATGTCGTAGTCTTTCTGAGATTCTTGTATAAAAATCGGGATCGGACTCGGCGACCTTTCCACCAAAAGATGCATAAGGCTGACTGATGGTTTTAATCGATGAATCGCTAACCAGCATTTTAGAAATCGTCGACGCAGGCAAAACATCCGTGAACCCGACACCCGCCTGGTAAAAATCTGTCAGAATCGCCGTCGCTGCCTGGGCCTGAACCGAAATGATATGGCAGATCGCAGCCGTGTCTTTTTGCACCGTGCCCCGAATCCAGAACAATTGTTTGCTCATCAAAGAATTCGTAGCCGTTGCGTCATCCGGAAAAGGAAACTGAATGATGCCCGTCCGGGTCAAATTATTCGTGCCGTCAATCAGGGAATTGGTATCAAAAGCAATCCATTGATTGTTGAGGGCCAGGTAACTCCAGGTAACCGTTTGTTCATTCAGGTTCGGGTCGGCACTGCCTTCAGAAACTTTAAACAACAAAGACAATGACTGATCCGGATTAAACTGATCAATGCCGATATAGAGTTCACCTTCATTTAAAAAAGGAGCGAGTAAAGGAATGCTGGCTGTCGCACCTAAAAAAGATTTATGCTGCAACGCATGTCCAAAAGGAATCAAATGATAGAAATATCCGTTCTGGTCCGTCATTTGTGCGGGATCTGAAATGTTCAGATCGATAAAAGCCGTTGCCCAGTAATTCACGCTCATGGATTTTACAGTCGGGGTATAGGGTTCATCCGGTATGATAGCACCGGAACCCTGCAGGGTGGCTTGCATGAATCGCTTTATATAATCGTTATGTCCAAAATCTGTAGGTCCCTGAAAATAAATTTTCATAAACCCGTTTTTTGATACGATCGAATAAGGCGGATTGGCTCCAAAATCAACAGCACTCGTAAATTTTGGTAGTATCAGATCGATGGTCTGTTCAGGAGGTGTATGCAAAGTCAGGCCGAGATACGGGGTATGCACATGGGCAAGTAATTTTTGCGTAGCCTCTTCTGCCGCCGGCTGCCAGATTCCGTCCTGCAGATATTCGATACCTATTTTTTTCTCAGTGAACAACTGATAATTGCTACTGCTGCTGCTGGAATCATATACCAGCTGATCCGTTTTATCCCATTGAATTGTCGCTGTGGCAGAAACTTTTGCGAATTGATTCTTAAGAAAGATTTCATTAGAGCCGATGATAAATTCTGAGTCGATATGCGGTGCTGGTCCAAATAGTTGAAAAGGTTTCGAAGGATCCATGCTGCCGACTTCATTTTGAATGCTCAGGTCTTTTATTCCCTGGACACCGACATAAACAAAAGCGCTACTGATAACCTGGGAACCCAGTAAATCAATATAGTTTTTTTGCCCGCTTTGGTTGTGCACCAGGATTTCCATAACAGGCAAAGAGACATTATAGCCGGCCGCGTGAATTTTCTCATCATATGATATGAAAGCCGGAGCGTCCTGAGGCAGTACGATAAAAAAATCGAGCGTATTTGATAAAAGAAAAACAGCCAGGGGCGCAATAGTATACCAGCCTTTTTCTCCGGTAATCCGAATGGAAAATTCCTGGGTCAGATTGATACTGGAAAGCGCTGTCGTGTTGGAAAGTGCGAGCCCCAGCCAGATAAAACGAACACCTTCTTTTAAAAAAAACATCGGATGAGCAATCGAAAAACCAATCGTTCCCTCCTGAATCACTTCCGGATCTCCAAAGGGAAACCAACTCTTGTCCGTTGTCTTGAGCGGCTTACCGGTTCCGTCTGCTGAGTTGGTTACCGGTGCTGCCAGCAGGGGACGAAGTGTTGGATCACCGCTCGCATCCGGTGGACGTAAAACAGATTGAATACTGGTAACGATACCCTGATTAATGACAAGATCTCCGGTGAGTGAATAAATTTTGTCACGGGCCTGAGCATCTTTTCCGCCCTTAAACAGCGAACCCTGAGTGAGTAAATGCTGATTGATGTTTTTCTGCAGTTCAAATATGAGATATACCTGATCAGGAACAGCCGGATGCGTATGGAGCCGCAGAACATCCTGATAATAAAATTTTAAATGACGATCGGTAAAATCATTCAACCGGTTTTGTGCAACCCGGAAGAGTTTGATAAAACTGATATACAATGCATAGTGTGGACTATGCGTTGGAAAACTTTGTAAAGTCTGATCCAGATATTTCGCCGAAGTGTTTACAATGGCGGCATATCCTTTCAGTAAGTTTTCAATGGTGCCTGTAAAAAGTCCGTGAGTCACGGTATTTCGAATCATATCACCCGGCGTCGTTCCTTCTATCGGTACAACAGGCAGTATACCAGGCAGGGGCCAGTCGATCTGACTCAGCGGAATAGTCTTCAGATCTGCGATTTTTCGGATTGGGTACGGTGGTTGATCGCCGAAGAATGTAACAGCCGGATCGATCATGCCATTGACAACCGACTCTTCGTGATAAGCCATAAGTCGGACATAATTGTCTAACAGCCGGGATTTGATGCTGATATGAAGCCAGGTAGAAAAAGCAAAATCCGCCGGCAACTGCGATCCTTCTTCGTCGAGATGATGTACGAGACTGATCAGAAAATTCAGCAGGCTGGTATAATAACCCTGCTGAGCGGGGAGTGTGGTGGCCTTTAATACAGAGTCATAGCAGTATTTAATATAATCGAAATAATCTTTTACATTTTCAAGCGCCAGTCCGGCCAGCGTGACACTGATGTCCATTTTCATCAGTGGCTGCCAGTCGCCATTGATCTGGTTTTCCGGTTTGTCATTTATTTTTACGGTTCGATCATAATAATTCAGATAGCTTGCATATTCACGGGCAAACAGTATGAGGTCCGCATAGGTACGTTCATCCGTTTTCGCAGAATCCGGAAGGAGTGCCTGCAGTACGCGTTTGTACTGGCTGGTGCCGGTGCGTTGAAGCGGATTGATATTTTTACAATCACTCATGGTCTGCCGGAAGTTTCATTTTTGTAAAAAGGATAAACATAATTATATCGGCTGTTGGTTGATTTCACTGTGTAATCGATCATAATAAGTACGAGACCTTCCAGATCATTACTTTGGCTCAGATCGATACTATTGAGTGTGATCCTGGGCTCATAATACAGGATCGCGGTACTGATCAGGTCGGTCATATAGGTTTTTAATGTGGTTGTCAGGGGTTCGAAAATCAATTCATCCAGGTTGCAGCCATATCCTGGCAACATCAC
>Ga0157376_10001577_pt1 | contig 15067 bp, 8 predicted proteins | sample M45metaG_FD_121801 | JGI IMG/M metagenome (GOLD analysis project Ga0157376, IMG submission 121801) | Miscanthus rhizosphere microbial communities from Kellogg Biological Station, Michigan, USA - M4-5 metaG | ecosystem: Host-associated > Plants > Roots > Rhizosphere > Soil | place: USA: Michigan... | reverse complement strand
TGACGGCCTTGCCCAAAGACCGTAATAGACCCCAGTAGCGTGATGACTAGAAGTTGAGTTTTCTTCATTTGTCTAACAATTCTTGCGGTTGGCCTTGCAAAACCCTAGAGCGAGAGTCCGACCATTCGCGCACGCCTCCCATCCTTTTTTTAGGTGGCTTATGCCCTTTTTGGTCCGAAGCTTTTCACAGGCCGAAACTGTTCCTACTAAGTGTCTAGCTAGCCCAGCATTCTTACTCGCAGCCGTCCGTCCTTTTGACCTTTGAATGGCAGATACAGGACGCCCGATCCATTAGCAGCGCCGATAAAGTTCCCGCTGGGCACACCGTTAAAGAGACCGCCACGCCAATTAGCGCGGCCGCCGGTCATCTGCAGCTCGTACTTCGCATATGGTTTTAGACCGGAGATAAACAAAACGTTTGTCTCCACCGCCGGTATTGTGACTTCACCATCGGACACAGGACCATCGCTGGTCGCGAAAAGTACTACAGCACCACCCTCGACGAGTGACCCAATCAAATTAGAGCCATCGACCAGCTCAATCTGCGGCTTACGTGTATCTCCTCGATCACCGATCTCCATCACATGAAGGAAAAGGTCTTCCTTCGCCGGCTTCGCTGGTGACACTTCAACGCGCCACTTCGCAGGTACAACCGCACGAGTGTTCGAGGGTAATAGCTTCTCAAAGTCATCACCCCAGAATGTTTTCCACATTTTTCGCAAATAGGGATCGGTCGTTAATGGTCCGCCTTCTGGTGGATCTAACGGCCAGTTCTTTCCGGAACCCCATCCGCCTCCGAACTCGTCGCCCGGTGTCCAGAACTCGAAACCAGGGCCACCGCGCTTAACAACTTCTCGTTCGCGCGGGAGCAAAGAGTGGACTCGTAACCTTCCCTGCCCATCCTCCAGGGTAAAGACTTCCGCATTTGTGTAATCAGTGCCGCCATAGCCAATAGCTCTTCCCTCCCTGGCAGATGCAACAACTGGTTCACCCACGCCATGCAGTAACCAAACCTTCTTGTAGCTTGGATCGGTGCTGCGTACGCGATCAAAGATCACGAGAACGTTGTTTCCCGGAGTGTAGACCACTTCTCGGGTGAAATATTCCATCTTGGATGGTTGATAGGCACGGGTCGCATTACCGCGCGCGTAGTGGTACTGGCCGGGTTGATAATCAGTGACCTCCATCCTCCCGGTGTCCCACAAATCACGAGTGCGGTCAAAGTCGTCACGACTGCGCACTGTGTTCCAGTAACGTGAAGAGTCCATGCGTTGCCCGCCGTCGTTGGCAGCAGGCCAAAGATTCTCGGCCCAGAAGAATTTTTCTCCAGGTTTGAAAATCAACATCGAGTTGTGAGCGATTGTGCGCCGGTAGTAATTCAGGTAATGCGGGCTTTCTGTGTCTGTGTAGTCAGCGCCACTCTCGGTGGCTAGATAGCCTTTGTGGTAGATCGTGAAATGATTTTGATCGAGATGATCATGTTTTGCGAGGTATGGCCCTGAGTTGAATTCAATCCAGGTCGAATCGGGGCCAAAGCCATCTCGCATAATTAGATGGCCAACTCCACGAAATAGATAGTTGCGGGAAAGTTCGGCATCGTTCGTGTCAGCCGGATTTCGGGGTTGAACATCCGGATCGTCCCAGAGAAATTGAGTTATCGGAATCCGATAATCCTTGCGGGATGGCCAACCACTTTTTCGCAACATCCAGGCGGCGAAAGGATCTTTAAAGCGATTCACTGCATAGGCCAGACAGATGTTGTCTTCCCACTGGAGATAAGGAAACTCATTGTCGTCGTCGCGCGCGGTGGTGCCATCGGGAAGTACCTTATATAGATATGTGTCGGTGTAGTGATGAAAGAGTGTGTATCTGCGTGATGGGTCGTTGTTACTTACGGTGCGACGTAACTCAGCAAGCAGCGCAAGAGGAGCATAGGTGATGCGCTGATAATCCATCGACTCATGGTAGCCACCATCAGGAGTAACGAAATCAGTTAGATCCAGGATGTGATCAAAGACGTTCTGGGCATGTCGTAGTAAAGGCTTCGCTCGCGCATCCACCGAGGCGTGTCCTTCGATAGCAGTGAGCGCAAAGATCGCGAGGGTTAAGTAACGAACCGGATAATTCTGGTACATCGCTAACTGAACTTCCTTGAGCGACTGATCCTCCATCATCTTCTCAGCGGCTTTGAGAAGTTCAAGGGCTACTCGATCTTTTAGCGCGGTGTCGAAGCCCGGGTAGTTGTAGAGCCAATCGAAAGCCAGAGACCATTTCACATACTCAGGATAAGTGCGCGAACTAACCAACTCCGGCGTGTGTGTGCGTCGCATCTCGTCAACCGCACGGCGGGCAAACGATTCATCATTGGTCAGCAGGTAGGTAAGCGCCAAGCCGTCGATAGCTTCCCCGGGCCGTGCACCAGCTGCATATCTCTCACGCAACACGCTGAATCCAGTGAGCGGATCGCGTTGGCCGATTAGCATGCGTGGCCTGACGGGAGTGGACTGGGAATACGTGATGAGCGGGGACAAACAAATAATGATCAGAGCTAATGTAAATGCTCTCTGCGCTTTCTCTGTGCCCTCGGTGTCTCTGCGGTGCATCTGACGCGAGAAAAAGTAAAACACAGAGACACCGAGGAAACGGAGAAAGCACAGAGATCCGCTGCTTGATTCACTCATGTCACTTGTTCGCAATATCACTTTTTGTTCCTCTTGCTCCTGCCAGAAACTTCAACCATTCCTTCGCCATGAGTCGATGATATGGCTCGGTCATATGAATACCATCAAGGCAAACAAACCTGTTTCGGTCAGGCGAAGCAGCCAGAACCCGTCCAACTTCAATGACCTCGATTCCGCCTTCACGAGCTGACGCAGCCGCACGTTCGACAACACCCGGATTTACGCTTTCAGGATCGTGAACTTCGTCAAACATATAAGTCTTGATTCCGGCTTTCTTAAACCCAAGACCAAGATCCTTCAGTGCTTCATAGTCGGCGTCCGTTCGCGTCATAACCACAAGCAGCACTTTGTCTGGCTTCCAATCAAGTACACTTTGATAGAAGCGATCCTTGGCCCGCGTTGCGGTCAGACCTCCTCCCGCAAATTGTTTGAATTGAACTTTCGGATTTTCTCTTCTAAAAACATCGATTACGATGGGAACAAAACTGGAAGGTGACGACCAATGCAACCCCATCGTGAAAGAGTGACCGATCACCGCGATTCTCTGAGCAGGTAGTGCCCGCAAGCGTGGCTCTAGAACCTCCACATCCCGCTCGCGAAGCAGCTCAGCGGCAACTACCCTCTCATCGCGAATATGAAGATTTTTCTCGCCCCAGTTCCAGATCTTTCGTCCTGCGATTTGCCATTCAGCCGCTCCCGTGTCAAACGGCGCAGCGCACGAACGGCCCACAAGATCACGACCATACGAGAGCATGTCGGAGTCGGTACCAGGCAGATGCAGTTGTCGTATATAGACAGGCAAACCCAGACCAATGAAGAACGTGAACTGGTCCTGCAGCAGATCGCCGTCTCTTTCGACCTCCAACACTGTTTGATAGAGACTGGCAATTGCTCGGGTCTTGATTGGCTGAAATCTGGTTCGCTGGTGAAGGTAATTATCAAACACATTGATCGGTGCGTTTACTGGGGGCGTAATGCCGGAAGTGAGCAAGGGATCCAGATCCTGGTGCGGTTCGAAGGTTGACTTTGTTCCCCTGACCCAGGCGTTCAACTCGTTCTTATCGGCTTTGAGTAGCTTTGCTTGATGCGCAACGAGACCTTCGAGATCAGAATCAGAGAGTTTGCCGGGACCAAAACAGTTGAGATCACCTTTACCGGATTTTTTTGCCAGCAATACCTGAAATGCGTGCGTGCCAATGATGTTCGCTTCGACCAGGCTAAGTAAACGCGACTCTTGCCCTCTCCGTACAGCTAAAGAGGTTTGAATTTGAGCGTGGGCTGATATAAGTGTCAGACTCAACAGCCAAATCACCAATATCTTGAGTGAAATTCGTCTTTTCATTCGAGCCCCTGAGTGCTTTATGTGTCTTCTCACTCTCTGCGCTTCCTCTACGTCTTGTGGTGATAATGTTGCGACCAAAGCTGGCGCGAAAGATTTCCATCTCGGTTGGTTCCGTATCGTCACGCTGTCGCACCGCCAGCGTTCTTCCGCCACCTCCCGGTTCCTCCTCGGCGACAGATTCGCGGACGCCATAGGAGTTAGAGCCCGCCTCGCTCGGCGACAGGTGAACTCGATTTAAGTTCTGCTAACTGCAAGCGCGCCAACTCACTTTCGGGATCCATTTTCAAAGCTCGCTCAAGCGCTACACGCGCCTCCGCTGTACGACCCAGCGCCTTCAGCGCGGCACCCGCTAACACGAAGCGAATTGCACCCGTTGCCGGCCATGGTTCCGCGTCGAGCATTTGCCGTTCGTCATTCAAGCGTGCGAGTCGTTCGTAGAGTCGCCGTGCTTCTGCCTTGCGGCCCACATGGTCGAGCGCTAGTGCCTTATAAAAATAGTGTTCTGACCAGGGCTCTTCCGGCTGGGTGGGTGGATTAAGCTCTTCGCTGGCCGCTCGATTCCACCAGGTTTGCGAGTCAGCATGCTTGCCTGCCAGTTCGTATTCTCGCGCTGCGGCGACGTACTCGCGCGCTTGTGACTGCATCGCCGGCCTTCCGACTCCGAAGTTGCGCGGGTACTCCGTGGCAGCTACAAATTCAGCCGCCGCTTTCAGATGGTCGCCGGCTTGTTGGTAGTTACGGGCGAGTCCGAGGTGGGCCTTACGATAGAGACCGAGGGCAGCATCTTCGCCTTCGCCTGATGTGAAAGTATTGTTTGCAAGCAGCGAAGCAGCGTCGGAGAATCGCTTCGTATCAACATAAGCGGCTGCGAGTGCCTGGGTGAACTGAGTGTGAGTTCGGGTAACCGGTGGTGCACTTTCAAGGACCTTTATTCGTCGGCCCTGGTCCCCCAAGTCGGCCAGAAGATTGCCGAGTTCGACATAAAGCCGATAGTCTTCGCGGGCTGTTTCGATTGCCTGCTGATACTGACGTATCGCTTCTTCTTTCTTATTTGTTACCCATAAGGCACGACCAAGATTGCGACGCGCAATATTGTTCGACGGATCTAACCTGACTGCGTCGCGCCAGGCAGCCAGCGCTTCGTCGTCTCGATTTTTTGACGCCAGGACGTTGCCCAGGTAATAGGCAGCGCGTCCGTCAGCAGGATTGGCAGCCAAAGCAGCTCGTAGAACCGCTATCTCTTCTACTCGATGCGGAAATACAAAGGCGGTGTCGCCCTTTGAGCCGAGCTGGTACTCGACGCGCGCGCGGGTGCGATCGCCATCCATTTCATAGAAGTACCCAAGCGTGTAATGCAGCATCGGACTTTCGCGCTTCGTCTGGCCCGCAACGATCTGCCGGATTGCTTCTTCGAGAATATGCTTCGCCTCAACCCGACGACCCGCACCTGCATAATCAAACGTCAATTCCAGAACAGAGTCCGGCTCACGTGACAACAAACGCCACAACTCTGCCCATGAAGCTTTGGCCTTAGCATCTTGACCGAGGGCTTTATAAATCTCGTACTGCTCGCTGCGGGCCAGGTAATCAATCGGCATCTCGCGCACTACTGCATCAATCCTCTGTTGAGCACTATCGAGTTTTCCGTTGAGTCGTTCGGCGAGGGCAAGGACGGTTCGCGCTTTTAGATCTCCAGGATCCAGCAGGACTGATTGCGAGAGGTTGTCGACTGCATCGTCTACATGGCCACTCATTAAAGCCATCTCGCCAAGTACATAACGAGCAACTGACTCTCGGTAACCAGAGCGCACGGTCCATATTAGGTTCTCAGTTGCCTCTGCGATTCGTCCCTTAGCTCGTTGTACAAGCGCAAGATAGTAATAAGCGTCGCCTGCATCTTTATTGCGTCGGAGTGCCTGCACCAGATGGGTTTCCGCTTTCTCATACTCACCGCTCCGATAATAAGAAAGGCCAAGCGCTATATGTGCGGGCGCAAATCCTGGATCCCTTCTTAGCGCCTCCAAATAAGCCGCTCGCAACTCGCGCTCCTTACTCTTTTTATCGAAGGCTAGCCCTTCGACATAAGCTTGTTCAGCGCTATTGGAAACTGTGGGGTCAGGAATAGGACGTGTCGCTGGTTTGAAATCAGGATTGCCATCAATAGGCGTGTCTGTTCGATATTTAATAAGCTCTCGGCCCTGCTTATCCCTAAAAATGACGGTGAGCGGGTGGCCCACCGCGGATGTGGGTAAATCGATCGACGTTCTGAAGGTTTGAGCCGGATCAAGATTGACCTTGTTCGCGCGAAGAATCACACCACCGCTTTCGATCCTGATCTCCGCATCAGTGAAACGGGAGTTTACATTTGCAGTAACAACGGCACTGTTACCCTGAAGGTTTATTCGCAGTGCAGCGTCGTGTGTGGCTTCGTCCCAACCGCCCCCAAGGTTATTGACTGGGAACCAATGTTCGACGAAGTGCTCAACTCGATGAGGAGCAATAAACTGGTGTTCCATCTGCGTCTCAAAACGTCCACCCTGAAACTCAACGTACTGACCACCTCCATCGGTTAACTTGTCCACCCAAATATCGCCGTTGTCATCGGTGCCCCATGTCCATGTCTTCTTACCTGGCATCTCACGATGATCTGCTACATGGACTATTCCCCAATCAGACTTGTCGTAGTAAACACCGAAGTAATCGCGTGTAGAGTTCCGAGCAAAAAGCGAAAGAAAGTTCGGAACATCACTAAACTTGCTGACGTCAACGCCCTTCTCCTTCGGAAAGGAAAAGACCGGCCAGAAAGCATGCGGATACGCTTCACGCATTGGATAAACAAAGCGCATGTCGGGTGCAGCGGGCGCTCCGGCTGTCGACCAGAACCAGTAACGCCCTGGCACGTCGCGGCGATTATTGAGTGTTACTTCAGTTTCGACCGAACGTTGACCCGGGCGTAGGCGAATGATCACTTCCCATTGCATGCCTTGAACGCGCTCGGTATCACCAACGGCGACTGCGGCACTGCCGTCCAGCTCTGTCCTTATTACATAGTCAATCGAAGAAACAGTGGTGAGCGTGTGGCCATCTGGAAAATTCCACTCAATGCCACCAGAGACCCACGCACCGCGGAGTGCTACCATCGCGTACTTCATCACGGGATTCGAATACAGGACATCGCGCTTAGTCGTCTTGTCGAAGATTTCGTAAATGTGACCGCCCAGTTCCGGTAGGACTGAAACACGCAGGTATTCATTCTCGAGGTAAACCGCTTTCCAGGACTTGCTGGTTTTCGTGTTGCTCAGATTGTCGAGGAATGGATACGGATAGACTGGACGCCACTTTCGTCTTTGCCAATCGAGCAAAGCGGGATATGGATTTGGTGGGCCAAGTTCATAAGTGGGAATCGACAGCGCTGCTTCCCAGACGCGTGCGGTTGAATCGGAACCCTGAGCTCGAGCGTTTGTGAAATTGGCCGTAACAAACAGCAAGATGACTATGGAATAGAAAGCTATCCACGGATATGAGAACGGCTTGCTTGAGTTCACTCGCATAACCTCTTACCTCTAGGATTTATCAAGACCCGCCAACGCGGGGGTGAAAGGTAAACCTGCAAAAACTTATTCGGTTCAGCATTGCCAAATTGCCAGGGCACCTTTAAATCTGAATCAAACTGATCCCAAGACTTTCTTTCAGCGAGACCAATCAATTAGTAAATTCCGCCCGCGCCATTGCGTAACGTTCCACTTTTTCACGCACCACGCGATAACCCAAACCTGGTCCTTCAGGAAGGTGTATGTATCCCAGTTCATCAATCTCGATCAATGGATCGATCACATCGTCAACGTACCAGCGCATGGAAGCCTCGATGTCTGTCGGACACGAAAATCCGTCCATCGTCGCGAAGTGCAAACCCTGCGCTGAAGCTATTCCCAACTCGGGCATCGTTCCGACCCAGCATTCGAGTCCGGCCGCACGCGCAGAATTAAGCATGAGTATGGCTTCGCTTAATCCGCCAACGCGTTGAACCTTGATATTGATGATTCGAGCAGCCTTGTGCTCAATAAGTGAACCGAGCGCCTCGAGCGAATCGGCCGATTCGTCGGCACAGAGCGGAGTGCACAAACTACGCTGCAATTCACCTGCCTCTTCGTAAGCATTTCGTGCTAACGGTTGTTCGATCATCATCAGACCGTGCGTATCCAGCTCCTGAAACATTGCGAGATCGGTCAACGAATATGCGGCATTGGCATCAACCATCAATGACAACTCTGGAAATCGCGATCTGATTTCTGTTACCGGCTTCACATCCCAACCCGGTTCAATCTTGATCTTGACGCGTCGATAGCCTTGGGCTGTGTACCGCTCTACTCGTTCCAACAATTCGCCAATGTCGTCATAGATGCCGATGGCAACACCTGATGGGATCGGTCGAGTCCGACCTCCAAGGAGGGTATTGAGAGACACGTCATTCTTTCTAGCGCAAATGTCCCGCAACGCTCCCTCGATCCCTGCTTTCGCAAACGAATCAACGCCCTGTGCCCGAAGCAATTCGTAAAAGTGGGACACGTCTATTTCACCAGCATTGAGCACTTCCGGAATCAAAGACGTCGTCAGTGAATTCCAAACACTCTCTGGAGTATCACCCGAGTAAAATGAGCCCGTCATCGGCGAGGCTTCACCCCAACCTACATGGCCATCTCCACTCAACACTTCAATGAGAATCGCTTCTTTCTCAGCTATAGATCCATTGCTGATGCGAAACGGCTCCACGAGTGGAACACGAACTCGATGAAGCACAATGCTCTTCACGGTTATAAGCTGTTCTGTGGCTAACAGTGCTGTCTTCACAAACCATTCCTCGCAGCGCTATCAAGTCATCGTCAACAACATTTCTCGCGTGACTACGTTCTGAAGTGGTTCCCCTTTACAGAAATGCACTACTTCGCCTACGGCCACACTCCCAATTTCGCGACGCATTTCGATACCACCTGCAGCAATATGAGGAGTGAGAAGGACGTTAGGCATCTGACGCAACTCATGCTCGGGAGGAAGTGGCTCCAATGGATCAGTTACGTCGAGTGCGGCGCTTAAACGACGGGCACGGAGCTCTGGCAAGAGAGCCTCCATATCAATCAGACCCCCACGCGCAACATTAATAAGGTAAGAACCATCCGGCATTAAACTCAGACGACGTTGATCCAAAAGATGTCGACTCTCTGGAGTTAGTCCAGCTGCAAGCACAACAACTGAGCACTGGCGTAACAGCTCGTCTAATTCTAAGAGCGCTCCGCCGTAAGGCTTCACCGCATCATCGTCGCAACGCGGATCACTAACGAGTAACTGGGCGCCAAAGGGCTGTAAAAGTCGAGCGAAGGCTTTGCCAATACGACCAAAGCCGATCACACCTACTTTCCGAGCAAAGATTGTTTCACCACGACTTACGTACTCGTTCGTTCTGATCATCCCAGAGCGCATTTCGGAATCGTAATCAGGTATTCGCCGAACCAGCGACAACATCAAGGCCATCGCCATTTCAGCAACCGGTGCAGCCATAGGTTCTGCAGCATTTGTGACCATGATGTGCTCGAAAACCTTTTCCTCAACGCGCGATTTCACTTCGCCACCGCAATGAGCAATCAGCCTGACGCGAGGCTGCACTCCAAACATCTCCATTCGAAGAAATGGTGAATGCCACGTCGTCATAAGCACGTCCGCTTGTTCAATCTCTGTACGTAACTTCGCTGAATCCTCACGTTGAGCGTATCGCGACCACTCTGCTAGTTCACCCAGACGAACGAGTTCATTCTCACCGAAGAAATGTGGAAAGAGCACATCGCTCGCGATTATGAGCACACGCAGCTTGCTGCCATGACGTTGCGTCGCCAGGTTGTTAGCCAAAGTCTCCTGCCTGTTATTAATCAATGGACGAAAGCCTCAAGTAGTCAGCAAAGCTTGCCATATGTCGAATCACTGACTTGGAGCCAACGCAGTAAGACGATCATTTTCCGCGCTGCCCGCGAACAGTTTCTTCATCGCGTTGGCGAAGTCCGCCAAAGCTACATCGGGTTCTTCGATCTCGGGATGCCAGTACTTTTCCCATTCGAAACTGACATAGCCGTCGTATTTAAGACGGCGCAACGCCTCCACAGTTTCAACAAATGAGACTCCGCCACGTCCAGATAAAACCGGGAGCCAATGCTCCTGTCCATCGATCGCGCGTGCATCACGGAGATGCACATGCGCAAGGTGTGGAGCAACTGCGCGTGCTGCTTCGACGATCGAATCCCCACTGGCCATAGAATTTGCGACATCCCAAATCAGAACAACTTTATGATGGTCCACGATCCGCATGATTTCAGCAGCATCGTATCCTCGCGCAAAGTCGCCATGCGTTTCCAGTGCTATTCGCACGTCACCGAAACCACGTTGCGATACTTCGCGCAAACACGCTGCAATATTGTCGCGAGTTTCATTTCGAGTTAATTCGGGTTGAATCTTGTCCGGAAAAATACGAATTAGTGACGCACCAAGCGCGGCTGCAAGTTCAGTATGTCGAACAGCCACCTCAACGTTACTGCGCCTCTCATAATCATCTGGCGAATCAAATCTGCACGAGGTGTCCACACAACACACCGTAAGACCCTGGTCGACTAGCCAAGCGTGGGTTGATTCAACTTCTGCGCGCTGGAACTCGGGTCGCTTTAAAAGATCTAGCTCGCCACAAATTGCTCGCAGCTCAATCGCGTCGTAGTCATAATCGCGAGCGGCCTTGACGATCTGCTCGAGATTCCAGTCGGGACAACCTAATGTTGAAAACGCAAGCTTCACTGAATTCTCCTTGGAGGGCGGGGCCTTGTCACCGCTTTAGACTGTCGCCAACCGTAGGTAAAAAGCGGTGACAAGTCCACGCACTCCAAAACGTCACGGCGTGTACTCGTAAGCACCGATGTCGATCGCTCCAAATACGGGACGCGCACTGGCGGTTCCTACCGCCAGTGCAGTGTGAAACGGCGGCAGGAATGCAGGCGGGAACAACGGATTGATGAATGGATGCCCGGCCGGACTTGGTGGATTGGTGTTCCCGGCGTTAACCAACGGGCTCGTCGAAATTGGGTGTACATCGTAAGTGCTGATGTTTGTGAATCCAGGGTCGGTGCCAAAGATTGTTCCGGTCCAGGCTGTCGGAATCAGAGCTGAGCCTGTAGGCAACCAGTTGTTCGTCCCTGTGCTCACTCTTCCTGCGACCCAACGTGTGCGCGTCTCGAGAACCACCTTGTCGATTGGCGCGGCGCCCACACGGAAGAAGACGTTGTTGTGCACTTCAAGGCTTTCTATTCCTTCAAAAGTTTCAATGGCGGGACTAGTTTGGCCTTGTCGCAGAATGAAGGTGTTGTTAACGAACCGGTAACGACCCTTTGTTTCTCCAGTGCCATCACTACCCACTCGAGCCATACGCGTTCCCTGAGTTGGGATGTGCTGGAACACGTTTCCGACAACGTCAGAATCTTCGCGCGCCGTGTCGGTGCTTACCTTCTTGTTTCCATGTGGATCAGGACCAATTAACTCGATTTCACCATAGAATCCGCCGGAGACCCAGTTGTAATAAATCTCGTTGCGCTCGGCCCGGCTCTTGATGTTGTTGCCGCCATTTTGATCGTGCAGATAGCAATACTGCATGCGAAAAACTGACCCTGGATGGGCGAACTCGTCTGTGGCCATATAGAGCGGATGTTGTCCGGTGCCATTACCACAGTGGTAAATCTCGACGTATTCAAGAGTCAAAGAACCTGAATCGGTGTCTGCGCCCAGGATCCCATGGGCCGGACAATCATGAACAACAGTGTCGCGAATGGTAATGTCATCAGCGTGGTGGTAAATGCCGCGAAAACTACCTCCAGTTACATCGAATCCTTCGAACACATAATGATCAGAAAGACGAAATTCTACGGTGTTGGTTCCGCCCGAAAGAACAGGTCGCAGGCCATTAACACGTAGACCACGAATCGTAATCTTATTTACGACTGTGCCGGGCCTGGTGAAGATAAGGTTGCCCGGATAAGTAGCGTTGCCATCAACTTCCACCAAGTCACCCGGGTTTAGCAATGGTGCGACATTTTGCAAGCTCGTGTACGTTCTGGTTGGTCCGACTTGATATGTAATCGCAAATGCGCTGCTGCAGCAGAAGGCTACGATGAATAGAGTGACGATGAGGTATTTCATGAGTGTGCTCCTTCCCTTTACAGGAGTTAGTTCGGCACGTTGGCCTTCGGTTAATCCAGGGGGTTTGCTACTTACTGCGATTCTTGGCGTGCGCAATGGCTTGCGCGAGCTTGTAGCGGGCACGCTCATAAGCGTTTCCGTTTTCCGCAAAACCGACAGTGTCCTTAGCGTCGGAGAATACGCGTGGAACAACTGCTTGTAACTGTTCATCTATGATTGAGTTCAAGCCGAGCCGCCGCGCCAGCGTCAAATAAAGATGGTCCTGCAAACCGCGCCTGAGATTGGCTAGCTGAACTGTATTGATTGGGCCGGCGATGCCCCTATCCTGGTCCGGATGTATTTTTTCCTCACCTGGATACATCAGAACTCCATCGCCGTTGATGTACCCCTGATCAGCCAGTGGTTTATTTGGCTGCCCGCGATTGTCGAACGTGATCGGGTTGGACCATACATCTTGCTTGCGTTCACCGACCTTTTGTCGGTTGTGTTGCCAGTGAACACCGTGCCAGAAAAAGTAATTATCGATGCCATGCTTAAAACATGCCCACATCGTTGCTCGCGGATCTGTAGCCGGTGCGTCAATGACAATAGCTCCAGCCGCTGGACGGCCACCGTTGTAGATCCAGTACTTATGCCCCTTCGATCGTTCTTCGACCGCACGCTGAATGTCATAGCCGAGTGGCCCGGTGTCCCAGTAATCAATTGCGCCATCAAGTTCTTTCACGTAACGCTTGGTTACAAAGGTTGGCAAGGCTTTGCCCGGGCCGGGATTGGAATGAATGTTTTCGGCGAGCTTGCGAATGTAGGCGTATTGGGAACGTCCAGGCTCATCGGGTAGATACAGAAAGGTCACAGCGCCGGGAAAATTCTTAGTAATGAAAGACATCCACCGGTCTGACTGCTGCCAGGCACTGTCCCGTTCATCAAAGTCCTTTCCAGGACCGTAGAAGGTTCTGGGAATGATCCTGTTACCGACCCCAACACCAGGTCCTTCGTAACCAACTTCCTGTTTGAAATCTTCACCGTTGAAGCGACCTTTCACAGCAGTTGCTGTCTCAATGGTGTAATCGTGAACAAGTTCGATCCGCTGACGATGCGCAAAACGATTGTATTGCGCATCAAGATTGCGCCCCTGGTACATGACGGCCTGCAAACTCTCATAGTAGACCATCGCATCCATACTGTTTTGATCAGGCAATGTGAAATCAAAGAGTTCGAGCTCGAGCGGCACCGACTGTTTTTGACTATCGGCAACGATATTGATTTGGCCACGATAAATACCTGCCGGCAGATTCTTGCTGGTGTAGATCTCAATCCAAATCGCCTGGTTCTGCGACGCAGCGACGCTCAGCGGGAAACCACCTCGTCCAACTCGGGCATTCTCCGGAACCAGCTGTACCGGTTTCCATCCCGTTGGATCCTTAGGCGCGGCTGGTGAACCCGGCTTAAAGATCCAATTCGCGTGCGAAGGCGTTTCAACATTCATGTAGTTAATGGAGAAGAGTTGAATCGGCTTGCCGACATAGTTTGTTGGATCAAGAGTTGGTGATGAGTATTTGATCCGTGCATCACCGCCGTTCTGACGAAGCTCATTCAGCGACACTGATAACTTTTGAATGGATGATGTTCCGGCTTGAACGATCACCTGAAAAGCGATGATCTCGTTGCGAGCTCCGAAGACCTTTACCTTCCGGCCATCCCAGGCGGAGTTTGAACTCTTGTTTGAGTTGTTCAGATCGTCTCGCTCAATCTTTTCCCCATCATTTACAGCCCACACAGCTTGAACCGATGCCAAAGCATTCCCTGGCAACAGCACAAGCGTAAAAAACGCGATGACCTTCCTTGCCGTTATCAGAACCATTCTGCAATTACCTGGATTCGAACTACTCCTCAACCACTAAATCTGGCTCGCTTCCTTTGGGAATCGAAACTTTTGACCCGGGAGTGCGGCCGGCAGCGACAAAGGCCAAACCCACAAGTGTTGTTACCACCGAGTAGATACCAGTGATCATCCGATCTCGTCCCGACGTACTAACGAGCACAATCAGAAAACTTGCGAGACCCATTCCCGTTGTCACTTTCCCCACGAGGGCTAACTGTCCCCGCCCGGAAAAACCAGTCGCACCCAATTCAGTACTTGTATCAATTGGCGTGTCGAGCTTCGCGAAGAATGTGTTGACCTGCGTTGCAAACTCACCAGTGGGCTTGAACAACAACACGGGGAGGAAAAAAGCGATGGTTGTCGTTATTGCGGGAATACCAATCAAATAAGTCTCGTTCAATCCCATCCCCAAATAACGGTTGAGATAGAAGTTGACAAATAACGACGTAATCGCACCCACGACATACGCAAAAACGGCTGACCACCATGGTCCACCGCGAACTAGAAAGCCATACAGCAGCGGCAGGCCAAGTGGGATCAAAAACATCGATTCCAAAATGAATAGCAACGTGAAGATGCCGCTTGCTCCTTGAGCGAAGAGCAGCGCCACACCAATCATCACAAAGCCGACGCCAAGTGAGGTCAGTCGACTTGCCGTCAACATGTGTCGATCGGATGCGTACTTTCGTAGATACCCTTGATACAGATCCTTGGCAAAGATGCCAGTGATAATGTGGTTATGTGCGGATAACGAAGCCATGGATGAGGCCAGCATCGCGGCGAGCAGGACTCCGATCATCCCCGGCGGCAATACTCGCATTCCCATTGCTATGTAGGCAGCTTCGGACGGTTGTTTGAGCCCATTTGCCGCAGTCCCTAGTTCAGGTAACGCAACGCGGGCGATGAGTGGTGGCAGGTAGAAAATGACGCTGCCGATCGTGA
>Ga0157376_10001576_pt1 | contig 15074 bp, 14 predicted proteins | sample M45metaG_FD_121801 | JGI IMG/M metagenome (GOLD analysis project Ga0157376, IMG submission 121801) | Miscanthus rhizosphere microbial communities from Kellogg Biological Station, Michigan, USA - M4-5 metaG | ecosystem: Host-associated > Plants > Roots > Rhizosphere > Soil | place: USA: Michigan... | reverse complement strand
TTGCCTCGTCCTTAGGAGGATCGCGCCCGCGGCGGGAGCGGCTGGTTGGGGAGAATTGTAGATGTCCACACCTTGACGTGGGCGTTCTCAAGCTGCGGAATACGCTGAGTCTGCGCGGTCGGCACCGAAGACGTTGCGGCCAGCGCGATCATGAGGCCGCACGCGACGATCAAAGGGCGGGAAACCTTGCCCATCGGACCCTCCCAGTAGGTAAGCAATCGGGTGTAAGGCACCCGTGGAATCCGGAGGTACTTTACCTGCAGATAACAATTCGGGGCATATAGTTAAAAGTTCCATGGAATGGAAAGCTGGACCTCTCGTCTCACTGCTGCCCGGAATGGCCAGCGGTAGGCGGACACCGACCTGGGAGGAAACGCCGATGAACTCCAAGATCCGCATCTTGATGGCCTCTTTCGTTATCGCATGCGTTGCCTTAGTGGGCCCTCTTGGGAGCGCCCGAGCTGACGACGCATGGTTCGTCCTCAGCACGACGACGCTCAAGGCTGCTGATCCAAGCGTGACGATCAAGAGCCAAGGCGGTCGCTGGGACAAAGACGTCAAGCAGGTGAAGATCTCTGCCGAAGGCGCTGACGTACAGATAACGAGTCTCGTCCTCGAATGGGACAATCGCAAAGACGATACGTTTACAGATATCGGGGTCATCAAGTCCGGCGGCCAAACGGCTGAGAAGGATGCCCCGGGACGCAAGGGACGCCTGTTAGGCGTCGTGGTCCAGTACAAGATTCTTGGCGGCGCGTCGACGGCTACCCTGAAGGTCTGGGGATACGACTGACCTGCCGTAACACCGATGATCAGGGCACCTGCGCCGCCCGCCATGGGCCGGCGAGCGCAGGTGTCAGTCGAGCAGCTTGCGGTAGACGATGAAGCCGGACCGGTCTGCGACCTTGTCATAGAGCTGCATCGCCGCCGCATTGGTTTCGTGGGTCTGCCAATACACCCTCGGCACGCCCGCCGCGCGCGCGAAATCGTAGACCGCCACGATCAGGGCGCGGCCAACGCCCATGCCGCGTGACGCTTCCGCGGTGTAGAGATCCTGCAGGTAGCACGTCGGCTGCAGCTGGATCGTGCTGCGATGAAACAGGAAATGCGCCAGGCCCACGAGATCGCCCCGGCGCTCGGCGACGAGCGCGTGCACGGGCTCGGACGGATCGAAGAATCGCGACCACGTCGTTTCCGTGATTTCCCGCGCGAGCGCCGTCGCGCCGCGTCGACCGTAAAACGCGTTGTAGCCGGCCCACAATTCCGACCACTGCGAGTAGTCGCCTGGGGCAATCTCGCGGAGCGTGACGTCGTCCATGGTTACGGTTTCATGCGGATAACTTTCGAGTTGAGCCACCGGCCCGGCAGGGCCGGCCGGCTTGAATGAATTGTCAGGCCCGTCACGCTCTTTGAAGACTCATGTTCAAAAGTCTGATCCCGGCTGCTTCACAAACTCGATTTCATCTGCGCTGGAGGCACGACCGAGAACCTGATTCCGATGAGGATAGCGCCCGAAGCGGTCAATGATCGCTTTGTGTTTGAGCTCGAACTCATAGTTGTCTGGCGCATGCTCTCGATAGAGAGCCTCTGCCTGCACATGAATCTGTCTCGACTCGCTGTGCATATACGGCAGAAGTAAAAACCCACGCTCCACTGGCGAAAGCGCCTGGTGAACACCGGCGCTGACCGCTTCCTGAGCCAAGACCAGAGCCATCGGATCTTGCGTGAATGCTGCCGGTGTATTCCGATGGATGTTTCGTGAGAACTGGTCCAGCACGATGATTTCTGCGAGCCGGCCCTTTGGCTCCCCGCGCCAGGAAAACAATTCGCCCTGCGCCGCCTGATTCAGAAGATCGTGAAAACGCTCCTTGACCCGTCTGTCGAATTCCGGATCGGCCATCCACCACAAGCTGTGGTCAGTTTCTTCAAACCAGAAAGCAAGAATTGCGTTGTACATTCCGACCACTCCGACCTTGGCGAGCTAGCGCTACAACGTAACCGGCGCGCCGTCTCAGGCACTCGCCGAGCAGCAGTCACGTGTGCGGCGCGTCCGGTTGAGCGACGAGTCAGGCACCTTTCGCCGTCCCGTTTGAAGGCGGTGCCATCACTTTCGAAGCAATGTCGCGTAGCCGGGATGCTGCTTGGACCGAGGGGGGTAGCTCCAAGCCAAACGTTCGTATATCCCACCCCAGTGGAGCGTGAACGAGCGCGACTACAAAGTAGACATCCCCTTCATTGCGGACGTGAGCGCGATACGTAATTTGCACCCCGCCATCAAAGTTTGGATGTGAGCTCCAGTACGGAACGTCGCCGCCGCCAAACGCGAACGTTAGAAGTGGGCCACCCGGCGCCGAGACCTTCGAGAATGCCTGGATGTCACCTATCTCTTGAAACATCACGCGCAAGCCGTCGGCAACGCCCTTCCGGTCCGCAGCCAGCTCGGCTGGGGTGTAGGTCTCTGGATAGTGAAACGCGCTCGCGGCTTGCTCGAAGTTCCCGGACTTGAGCACAGCCATGAGCTCGTCGGCACGGCCTGCCGCCAAATCATCCGCACGGACAGGCGGCGCAACCAACGAAAGGAATAGCAGAAGGCAATAAACGAATCGAGTGTGCATGGACAGGCGCCTGACTACTATTGGGCTACGAGTCGAATCCTGATCCCGCAGCCTAATCCGATTCCTCGTTCCATCGCCAGGCCGGCGACGTGCCACACGCTGGCACACAGGTTGGCGACGCACCTCCTTGAAGGCGGCTACGGCATCCGTACGGTGCAGGAGCTGCGCGGGCATGCCGACGTCGCCACCACACAGATCTACACGCACGTGCTCAATCGCGGCGCATGCGGCATCGCAAGCCCGCTGGATCGTTGAATTAAACGCCGCGCGTCACTTGAGATTCGCCTCGAACAGTTTGTAGATCCTCTTGTACTCGTCCAGCCACGAATCCGCATGCACGAAGCCGTGCCGCTCCATCGGATACGGCGCGACTTCGAAGTCGTCCTTGTGCAGCTCAATCAGCTTCTGGTACAGCCGCGCCGAATCCTCGAACAGCACGTTGTCGTCGATCATCCCGTGCGCGATCAGCAGGTGGCCCTTGAGGCCGTCGGCGAACTCGATCGGCGAGGAGCGCTCGTACGCGATCGGATCGATCGTCGGGTCGTTGAGGATGTTCGACGTGTACTCGTGGTTGTATTGCGTCCAGTCCGTGACCGGGCGCAGCGCGGCGCCGGCTTTGAACACGTTCGGCGCGCGGAACATCGCCATCAGCGTCATGAAACCGCCGTACGAGCCGCCGTAGAGGCCGACGCGGTTCGGGTCGACCGATTGGTTCTTCTCGAGCCAGTGCACGCCCTCGACGAGATCTTCGAGCTCGGGCGTTCCCATCTGCCGGTAGATCGCGGTGCGCCAGTCACGGCCGTAGCCTTCGCTCGCGCGGTAGTCCATGTCGAGCACAACGTAACCGTGCTCGTTGAGCATGTTATGGAACATCTGCTCGCGGAAGTAGTACGGCCACTGCTCATGCACGTTCTGCGTATAGCCGGCGCCGTGCACGAACAGCACCGCCGGATATTTCTTCGATGCGTCGAAATCCTTCGGCACGTAGAGCTTGGCGTAGATCGGCTGCCTGGTGTGCGTCGACGGCACTTCGACGATCCTGAGCTCGGGCCACGCAACCGCCTTGTAATCGGCGGTGCGCGTATCGGTGACGTCGCGCGCCGCGCCGCCGTCCGCGCTGGCGACCGCAAGCTGCGGCGGCAGGTATGGACCGGAGCGCAGGATCGCGATCTGCCTGCCGTCCGGTGACAGTCCGAACTCCTGCATGCCCTTGACCGACGTGATGCGCTGCATCGCGCCGCCGCCGACTGCGACGCGATAGACGTCGTACGAATACGGCGCTTCGGCGTTCGCGTGGAAGTAGAACCACTTGCCGTCCGGTGACTCGACCGGGCCCGACACTTCGAACGAGCCCTTCGTCAGCGCGTTCGCCTTGCCGCCGGGCGTCTTCGTGTAGAGCTGCGCGTAGCCGGTTTCCTCGGATACGTACCAGAGCGTGCGCTCGTCTTTCGCCCAGCCGAATTCGTTGAAGTTCCAGTTGATCCACGCGGGATCGGTCAGGCGGTGCTGCGTGAGGAGCTTGTGCGCGCCGAAATCGACCGTCGTGATCCAGCGATCCTTGTTGTCGATCGCGCGAATCTGGATCGCGACCTCGCGGCCGTCGCGGCTCCACTCGACACCACCGCCGCCGCCGTCCTCCGAATCGGAGACGATGCGCACCGCGCGCTCCTTCGGCTTGTCGGATTTCTTCTCGTCCTTGTCGCTTTTCTTTTTCGCTTCGGCATCGGCCTTCTTGTCCACGTCGCCCTTCGCGCGCGCGGCCTTCTCGTTTTCCTCGCGTACCGCTTTCAGCGGATCGTCGTGGATGCCCGGCAGATCGTCGATCGCGAGCTTGTACTGCACGTGCGCGAGGAGATCGAGCAGCAGCATCGACTGCGGCGCAGGATCGTTGCGGCCGACGCGCGTGCGCTCGTCTTCCTGCTCCTCGTAACCCGAATCGGTCACGAAGCGCTGCAGCTTGCCGGATCGGCCTTTGTCGTAGCCCTTCGGCGTCGTGAACACGATCAGCCAGTGGCCGTCCGGCGCGAGCGAAGTACCTTCGATCTTGACGTCGTCGCCGATGTAGAACGGCTGCGGCGCGTGGCCGGCGTCGGCCTTGGCGAATTCCTCGTCGTGCTTCTTCTGTGCGTCGCGGTCGTTCTTGATCGTGCGCAGCGTCGAGAAGTACTTGAGCTGCAGCGCGCCCAGATCGTCCGGCTTCTTCGCGTCCGGATCCTTCTCGGCCTTGACGATCGCGGCCGGGCCGCCGACGCCGGCAGCGATGTCGTAGGCGAACCAGTCGCCGCCGCTGCGGTAGTGCAGCACGCGGCCGTCGCCCGAGAATTCGGGCGAGCTTTCCATCTGCGGCGTGCGCGTCACCTGTGTCAGGCGTCCGCTCGAGATGTCGCGGATGAAGACGTCGCCGTTGCGGATGAATGCGCCGTGCGTGCGCGCGTGGTCGAACACCGGGTCCGCGCCGTCCGCGTTGGTCATCGCCTGCGCATCGACGATCGTGTCCTTGCCGGCGGCGATGTCAATGCGGTGCAGATCGCGCACCTGCGAGCCCTTCTGCTTCAGGCTGTAGTAGAGGCTCTTGCCGTCGATGCTCCAGTACGGATGCTGGACCGGCGCGCCGATCCAGTCTGGGTCGGCCATCGCCTGCTCGATCGTGACCGCTTGCGCGGGCGCAGCGGCGAAGACGAGCAGGGCGACGAGTGCGGAAAGCGGCGTGCGCGGCATGGGTGTTCCCGAAAGCAAAACGCGAAGGATAGCGGCTTGGGCCGGCCCGGCATCGGCCGAAAGTAAGCCGCTCAGGCCGCGGGGACCTGGGTCCGGCGACCGACGGCGCCGCTCGCACGCCCGTCCGATCGGGCAAAGCGGCTCTACGCAGCCGCTGGCACGGGTTGCGCAAACAATTGCAAAGGCGGCGCTACTGCAGCTCGAACCCGTCCGCGAACAGCGAATCGCCGTCGCCATCGCGGATCACGCGGAACGCATCGAGCCGCGCATTGCCGACGCTGCCATTGCTCAGCACGATGTCCAGCACGCCATCGGCGACGTTGACATCGAACGCGCGGACCACCGCCGTGTTGGTGCCGGCGGCCGCGATGATGTCGAAATCCGCAAGCACGTTCGCACCCTCGATTGCCACGTTGAATATGCGCTGGCCGGGCGCGCTGTTATACGTATCGGCGAATTGCAGCTCGACCGTGTAAGCGCCCGGGTACACCGGCAGGTGATAAGCGAAAGCGCCGAAGCGCCAGTCGTTGTACAGCACGTCGTCCGAGGTGTTGCCGAGATCGACGTTGGACACCTGCGTCGATCCGCCGTCGAACGCGTTGTCGGCCGCGTAAGGCGTGCCGTCGGCCGCCGTGTACGCAGCGCCGCCCGAATTGATCGCGGCGACGATCGTGCCCGGCGGAGGCGGCGGACCCATGCGGTTGACGCGCAGCGTGTCGTTGAACGTCGTGTGGCCGCCGTAGTCGTCGTGGAGGCTCGGTCCGGTCGCAGTCACGCGGATCAGGTTCGCGCCTTCGGCGAGCGCGATGCCGGGCGCGCTCCAGCTCGTCGTTCCGTCAGCGGCGCCGCTCGCGCCGCCGAGAAGATCCCAGGCGACAGAATCGATCGGATACGCATCGTGGTCCGCGCTGCCGGCGAGATCGATTGTCGCGTCCTCCGTCGTCCATCCGGGCTGATCGGTCGGCGATTCGATGCGCAGGATCGGCGGCGTGATCGTGCTCGGAGCACCGCGTTGCTGCGAGACGAACCACTGGAACAGCAGCGGATGCGTGTAAGCGACCGGCCAGATGCCATGGCCGCCGGTGTCGTAGCGCGTGTAGATCACGCTGCCGCCCGCGTTGCGCAATGCCGCGACGAGATTGTCCGAACCCTCGACGTCGACCGTGCCGTCGTTCGCCGCATGGAAGAACCAGAACGGAATCGCCGCGACCGCGCCTGCGGGATTGGTGTCGCCATTTCCGGACATCGGCACCGCAGCCGCAAAGCGGTCGGGCTCGGCCGTCACTGCGCTCCACGTCCCCATGCCGCCCATCGAGAGGCCGGTGACGTATACGCGATCGGGATCGATGTTGTATGTCGCGGCAATCTGATCGACGAGGCCAATCGCGGTGAGCAATATGCCGCCGCTCCACCAGCCATCGGTCGGGCATTGCGGCGCGATCATGAAGACCGGCTGGAGCGCGAGGTTGTCATCGTCGAGCAGGCGCATCGCGCCGTTCGCATCGTTGTTGAGCTGGGCTTCGTTGTCGCTGCCGCGCTCGCCGGCGCCGTGCAGGAACAGGATCAGCGGATACGGCGTCGCGCCGTCGTAGCCCGGCGGCACGAAATAGCGGAACGGCAGGTTGCTGCCGTCGTCGGCGTTGGCGTAGAGAAACTCGTCGCGCGTGGCGGCGCTTGCGATCGAGAGCGACAACGCGAGCGCCGCGCAGGCGATGCGGGTGGCGGACATGGCGGTCCCCAACGGCGTATCCGGGCGGGCGACGCTAGCATGGCGATGCGGCGCGAACCGCCTCGCGAGCGGAAAATCGTGGGCGGCTTGGCAAATTGACGGTCGACAGGCAGCCTTATGCCTGTCGGCCGTCATCCCCGCGAAAGCGGGGATCCAGTTGCCTTGGCCTTTTCAATGAAGGCACTGGGTCCCCGCTTTCGCGGGGATGACGGAATGTTGTTTGCAGCGCGGAGAAACCCTTGGTATTGCAAACCGTCGAGCTCGAAACCGCCCCCAATCCAAAACACGCGATCATCTGGCTGCACGGCCTCGGCGCCGACGGCAACGATTTCAAGCCGATCGTGCCCGAGCTCGTCGATCGTTCCTGGCCACCGCTGCGCTTCGTGTTTCCGCACGCGCCGGTGCGGCCGGTCACGATCAACGGCGGCATGCGCATGCGCGCGTGGTACGACATCCTCGGCGCGCAGATCGCCGCGCAGCAGGATGTCGCCGGCATCCGCGCGTCGATCGCATCGCTGGAAGAATTGATCGCTCGCGAAGGCGAGCGCGGCATTGCGCCCGAACACGTGATCCTCGCCGGATTCTCGCAGGGCGGCGCGATCGTGCTCGCCGGCGGCGTGCGCCACGCGACCCGGCTCGCCGGAATCATCGCGCTCTCGACGTACCTCCCGCTGGACGGCCTTACCGCCGCCGAGCGCAGCACGGCCAATGCGGGTCTGCCGATCTTCATGGGCCACGGCAGCTACGATCAGGTCGTGCCCGAGCGGCTTGGCGAGTTGAGTCGCGATGCCTTGACGGAGCTCGGCTACGCCGTCGCATGGCACAGCTATCCGATGGCGCATCAGGTTTCCCCGCCGGAAATCGCCGATCTTCGCGCCTGGATCGGGAAACGCCTCGCAACGCCGCCCGCCTGACACGTCATACTGTAGGAGCGGCGCCAGCCGCGAGCGCTTCGTATTCGAGGGCCGAAGTGCTCGCGGCTGGCGCCGCTCCTACAGGTCTGAATTGGGTTTGGGGGAGGGCATGAGCGAAGCGACGCCACGCCGCTGGCTGCCCGAGTTCTGCAGTCTGCCGACGCTGTTCGCGGTGATGATCGTCGCCGAGCTCGTCGCGCTCGTCGTCGTGCTCGCGCCCGATCCGTCGCAGCGCCCGTGGCTGCCGCGTCTGGGCGTCGCGTCGGTGTACGTGCAGTGGCTGGCGCTGCTCAACGCGGTCGCGCTCTGCTCGATGCGCCAGCCGCTCGAGCGGCTCACGCCGCGCGCGGGTTTCATCGTTGCGTGGCTCGTCTCGATCACGGTGACGGTGCTCGGCAGCCTGGTTGTCTGGCAGATGGATCAGGCGCTCGGCCTCGGCCTCACCGCGGCGCCCGGTCAGGGCCTGCGCTTCCTGCTCGGCAATGCCGTCGTCGCGGCGCTGATCTCCGCGGCGCTGCTGCGCTATCTCTTCGTGCTCGAGCTCTGGCAGGAGCGCGTCGAAGCCGCTTCGAAGGCGCAGGTCGACGCGCTGCAGGCGCGCATCCGCCCGCATTTCCTATTCAACAGCATGAATACGATCGCGAGCCTGATCCGCACGCGACCCGCCGAAGCCGAACGCACGGTCGAGGATCTGTCCGATCTTTTCCGCGCCGCGCTCGGCAGCGGCGATACGCCGGGCACGCTCGGCGAAGAGCTCGATCTTATGGACCATTACCTGCGCATCGAGAAGCTGCGTCTTAGCGATCGTTTGCGCGTCGAGATCGAAGCCGACGACCTGCCGCGCGACCTGCCTTTGCCGCGCCTGCTGCTGCAGCCGCTGGTCGAGAACGCGATCTACCACGGCGTGCAGCCGCTCGCGAACGGCGGCACGATCCACATCAGCGGCCGCCATCCGCCGGGCCGTGTCGAGATCACGATCAGGAATCCATTGCCGCCCGATGCCGCGCCCAAACGCAACGGGCATGCGCTGCAGAACATCCGCGCGCGCATCGAGTACCATTTCGGTTCACGCGGCGAGCTCTCCGTCGAACCCGGCGGCGGCGAATACGCGGTGACGGTGCGCCTGCCCGATGCGAGCAACGGTGCCTCATGAAAGCAGTGCTCCATGAAAGCACTCGTAGTTGACGACGAACCCCTCGCGCGCGAGCGACTCGCCGCGCTGATTGCCGAGATCGACGGCGTCGAGGTCGTCGGCGAAGCCGGCAACGGCTTCGAAGCGCTCGAAACCGCGGCGCGGATCAAGCCCGATCTCGTGTTGCTCGACATCCGCATGCCGGTGATGGACGGGCTCGAAGCCGCGCGCCATCTCGATGCGCTGGAAATGCCGCCGGCGGTGATTTTCTGCACCGCGTATCAGGATCACGCGCTCGCAGCGTTCGAGGCGAATGCGGTCGACTATCTCGTAAAACCCATTCGTGTCGAGCGTCTGCGCGCCGCGATCGGCAAGGCGCAGCGGCTCGGCGGCACGATCCTGCGCAAGATAGAAAGCAGCGCCGAGCCGGGCCGGCGCCGCAGCCATCTGTGCGCGCGCGTGCGCGGCAGCCTCGTGCTGGTCGCGGTCGGTGACATCGACTATCTGCTCGCCGAGGACAAGTACGTCGTCGTCCATCACGCGAAAGGCGAGGTGCTCATCGAGGAGCCGCTGACCGATCTTGAAGAGGAATTCGGCGACCGCTTCGTGCGCATCCACCGCAATTGCCTGGTCGCGCTGGCACGGCTCGCGGGCCTCGACCGCGCGGCCGACGGCCGCGTGCTGGCGCGCATCGAAGGCGTCAGCGTGCCGCTCGAAGTCAGCCGGCGCAACCTGCCTGCGCTGCGCAAGCTGGTGCGCTCGCTTTGAAGGCGCTGCGCATCGCGACGCGCAAGAGCGCGCTCGCGCTCTGGCAGGCCGAGCACGTCGCGGCGCGCCTGCGCGCGTTGCAGGCAGATCTCGCCATCGAGCTCGTGCCGATGACGACGCGCGGCGACGACATCGTCGATCGGCCGCTCGCCTCGCTCGGCGGCAAGGGTTTGTTCCTCAAGGAGCTCGAGACCGCGATGCTCGAGGACCGCGCCGACATCGCGGTGCATTCGTTCAAGGACGTGCCGATGGAGCTCGACGCCGAGTTCGTGATCGGCGCCGTGCTCGAGCGCGCGGATGCAGCCGACGCGTTCATCGGCAACGACTACGCGCGCCTCGACGAGCTGCCGCACGGTGCGCGCGTCGGCACCTCGTCGCTGCGCCGGCAGGCGCAGCTGCGCGCGCTGCGTCCGGATCTGTCTCTGCTCGACCTGCGCGGCAACGTCAACACGCGCATCGCCAAGCTCGACGCCGGCGAATACGACGCGATCATTCTCGCTTGCGCAGGCCTCGAACGCCTCGGCCTCGGCGCACGCATCCGCACGCGTCTTACTCCACCGCAATGGTTGCCGGCCGTCTCGCAAGGCGCGATCGCAGTCGAATGCCGCGCTGGCGACGCCGCGACCGCGTCACTGCTGTCGCCACTAAGCGACGCCGCGACGCTGCGTTGCGTAACCGCCGAGCGCGCGATGAATCTCAAGCTGCACGGCAGCTGCACGGTGCCGATCGCGGGCTATTGCATGGAAGTCGAGGAAGGGCTCGCGCTGTGGGGGTTGGTCGGTGATGCCGCGAACGGGCGGCTCGTACGCGGTGATGCGATCGGGCCGCTCGATCAGCCTGCTGCGCTCGGCGAACAGGTCGCCGCGATGTTGCTCGAGCGCGGGGCCGGCGAGATTCTGCGCGGGATGTGAGGGTGCGCACTGCAAGCGGGCGGACTATCGACCGGCTCCGTCATCCCGGCCTTCGCCGGGATGACGGCAGTGAAGCGCCTGCCGCTACTTCCCGAAGTTGTAAACGAGATTCGTCGTGATGAGCTGATCGGTCGCCTCGATGCCCGGCGCGACATCCGAATTGTGCCGCACCTGATACCCGACCTTGAGCGCGAGTTTCTTGTTCATCGCAACCTGCAGACCCGCATCGTTCTGCATGAACGTATTGGCCGCGCCGGATTCGACCAGCAGCGTGTCGACCAGGGAGGTCGTGTCGGTGAAATCGTGCTTGTACGAGATCAATCCGCGACCGACCGCGTCGCTTTCGGAATCATGCTTCACGACGACGGTGACCGGCGGATCGCCGGTCGTCACGATCGTATCGACCGGCCGGTCGCGCCGGTAGCCGGGACCGATCTCGAACGAGAGCTCGTCGGTGTCGTTCTTGAGCGCGGTGTAGCCGTAGCCGATCGAGACGACGGCCTGGTAGTCGAACGCCGAGAAGTCATCGTTGTCATAGCGCAATGCGCCGACGATGTAGCTGCGCTCGTCGAGCTTGTAGCCGGCCGACGCGCCGGTCTCGTAACGGTTCGCGGTTGTCTCGTAGTTCGATACGGTGCTCGTCGTCGGCGGCGTCGTGCTGGTGTCGATCACCGTGCTCTTGACCTCGCCCTCGCTTCGCAACGCGGTGAGGTAGAAGAGGTCCTTCCAGCGTTCGTCTTCCTTCTTGAACTCGAACTTGGCGTTGAGGTTTTCCGACTTCGCGTTGCCGCGTGAGGCGGCGAAACCGAACTCGCCGGATCCGGACCAGCCGTCGTCGGCCGCGGCGGCAAGCGGAAAGAGGCTCAAGAACGTGAGGGCAAGCAGAGATTGTCGAGACACGCGGTCTTCCTTTGAAGTTGCGAGGAAAGGCCGCTAAATCATTGATTCAGCGACATATTGCTGCGATGCAGCAGTGGCCAGTCTAGTGCCGCGGATTGAACGTCGAGTGAATCGCGGAGCGTCGTGTGACGCCGCAAAATGAACTATGCGGCGAGTTAGCGGCGTTAGCGGCCGTAATACGCGATGACGGCGTGGCGCGCTTCGGCGAAGAAGAGCCAGCGCTCGACGGAGATGCCGAGCATGCCGGACATGAGTGCGAGCCACGCCGTGACAGTCTGCAGCGAAGGCAGCGCGATCGCGACCGCTGCGAGCAACGCAGGCACTGCGAACGCAGCGATCATTGCGATCGCGCGTAGCTTTGCCGAGTGCTTGCGCGCGAGCACGAAGCCCATTTCGTGCGTCAGGTAGTTTTCCTCGGTGTGCGGCTGCTCGAACGAGCGCACGATGCCTTGCGCGTCCAGGCCGGTCGCGTGCCCCGCATCGATGCGCGGCGCGCGATCGATGTCGCGCCAGTAGAGACGTTTGAGAAGTGCGCAATACGCAGCAAGGATGACGACACCGAAGAAGAGCGCCGGCATGCCTGGACCGACCCAGCCATACGGCAGCACCGCGAGCGCACAGAACAGCAGCGTGCCGGAGTAGAGCGCCAGCACAAGATAGCCATGCGTGACGAAGCGGTTGTTCCAGGCGCGGACGGGTCTGAGACTCGCGTAAATGTTCGCGGTGCAATAAACCGTGACAACTGCGCCGAGCGCGAGCAGTGCGCCGCAGGCCGACGACATGTAGCCCGGCGGGAACCACGCCTCGATGCTTTCGCCCGGCGTAGCGCCGCGCGCGTACCACCACGCGAGCAGCGTGGCCAGGGCAATCCCGGCCGCCGGAAGATAGGTCAGCAGCGAGGCGATGCCTTCGCGCGACAGCCATGAGCTGCGCCATTGCGAAAGCGCGCGCCACGCACGAAGCGGCCGGCCGAGATGCGCGACCGATGAGAGGAGGCCAACCGTGACGAGAGCGAATCCGCCGAACAGTGCCGACGGGATGACGCCGGGATAGACGCAGAACGGCACGGGCGCCGACTGATCCGGCACGAACGTCGGCGTGCATGTCGGCCACCATGCCATGAGTCCGACGCCGAGCAGAAACCACAGGCCGTAACCCGCGCCGGACAGCACAGTGAAAAAGATGATGGCGAACGTCGGCCGCATCGTCGCCTGTCAGCGCGACAAGGTGCGATCGAGCCAGCGCAGCACGCCAGGCAGCTTGTCGCGTTCGAGCGTTTCCTCGCGCGGCTTGTTCGGAGGTGGCGCGGCGTCGCAACCATCGCGACGCGGCCGCGGCGGCAGGTATTTGTTGACCGGTTTGTAGCCGAACTCCGGCATCAGCGCATAGCCGCCGCGCTCGGCGACGAGCTTGGAGATCGGCGACTCGGCATCGCCAAGATCGCCGAAATGCCGCGCGCGCGTCGGACACGCAGCGACGCACGCGGGCTGGCGATCGGCCGGATCGAGCGTCTCGTTGTAGATGCGATCGACGCACAGCGTGCACTTCTGCATCGTGCCGCGCTGCATGCTGATCTCGCGCGCGCCGTACGGACACGCCCACGCGCACAACTGGCAGCCGATGCACTTGTCCTCGTCGACGAGCACGATGCCGTCCTCGGCGCGCTTGTAGCTTGCGCCGGTCGGGCACACGGTCACGCATGCCGGCGTCTCGCAGTGCAGGCACGAGCGCGGGAAATGCACGGTCAGCTCGCGCGTGCCGGCCGGTGTCGCCTGCTCGACCGCGTAGCTGTGCACCCGGTTGAACCAGACGCCGGACGGCTCCGCGCCATACGGATCGCTATCGGGCAGCGGTCCGAAATCGCCGCCGTCGTTCCATTCCTTGCACGCGACCGCGCACGCGTGGCAGCCGACGCACGTGTCGAGATCGATCACGAGGCCGAGCTTCTTCGCGGCGGGCGGCGGCAACGTCGTCATGCAGGCGCGCGCTTGCGCAACAGGAACGTGTTGGATACTTCGCCTGGACGCATCCCGGTGTACGGATCCTCGATGACTTCGAGCAGTTCGAGTCCATGCGCGGCGGCTGCACGAAGGATCACGGCCTGCGGCAGTACGTGCATTTCCATCTCGCCCTTGCCGACATCGTCGCGCAGATACGCATCCAGCCCGAACGCGTAGCCCGCGCGGTAGGTAGGCACCTGGAAATAGGCCAGTCCGCCGGGCTGGAGGCGCGCAAACACGCGCGTCAGGATCGCCTCGATCACGGGCGGCGGATTGTGCTGCAGCACGATCACGGAGAAGAACACGTCGAACGGCGGCAGCGCGTCGAGCGTATCGACCGAGGCGAGCCGATGCAGCTCGACATTGGTCGCGCCCTCGGCGTCGAGATGCGCACGCGCGAGCGCAAGATGGCTCGCCGAGATGTCGGTGCCGATCACGCGCGCGAAGCGTCGGGCGAGCCACGCGGTCACCCGGCCGACGCCGCAGCCGAGCTCGAGGCATGTCGCATTCGGCCCGGGATCGACGCCCGCGCGCGCGAGCGCTGCGTTCATGCGTGCGACGCTGTCCTCGCCGCTCGCATTGAACGCTTCGCGCGTGTCGTCGATGCGCGCGGCCTTGAATTTCTCGTCGGTGATGACTGAGAAATGCGGTTCGGTGTCGCCGAAGCGCGTCCACGTCTTCGCGATGTGCTCGAGCAGCCGGGCGACCTGGCCCGGATCCTCGACACGCTCGATCGACATCGGCGGCTCGCGTCCGCCGAGCGACGGCCGCGCGTTGCGCGCGATGCGTGTGTGGTATTCGTCCGATGATGTGAATACGCGACGGATGTCGCCGGTCGTCGGCAGCTCGCGCGAGAGCCGCTCGACGATCGCCTCGCTCTCGGGCTCGCGGTCGAGGAAGAGCCGATAGGCCCAGACGATGGCGTCGGTCCCAGCTGCAATCGGCCGCGCGGCGCGGCGCCCGAACAGACGGCGGATCATGGGCATCGCTCTTTCGTTTGGAGAACTGGAGTCATCGGATCGTGGAAAGCTGCCGGAAAGCGGAAAGTATGAACGCAGCCGGTCGGGCGCGTCATCCGAGCGGCCAGAATCGCAGGATCAGCAGCATCGAAAGCGCGCAGAACAGCGCCGGCAACGATGCCGAGCGTGATCCACGCGTGTGCGCTCATTCGGCATCGTCCACGGCGACTTCGATGCGGTGGCCTGGCGCCTGCGATTCCGCGTCGCGCTCGATGCGTACGCGAAGATCGAACCATGCCGCCTGACCGGTGACGGGATCTGCATTCGCGCGGCGCACGCCCTCGGCGTCGCGCGGCACCTCTTCGTCGATCAGGTGGTTCAGCAGGAAGCCGTCGTGGAATTCCGGCGCGTTCGCATCGAGCTTCCAT
>Ga0157376_10001575_pt1 | contig 15075 bp, 14 predicted proteins | sample M45metaG_FD_121801 | JGI IMG/M metagenome (GOLD analysis project Ga0157376, IMG submission 121801) | Miscanthus rhizosphere microbial communities from Kellogg Biological Station, Michigan, USA - M4-5 metaG | ecosystem: Host-associated > Plants > Roots > Rhizosphere > Soil | place: USA: Michigan... | reverse complement strand
CGTGACTTCGTGCGAGTGTCCGGCGACGAAACTGAAGACGCCGGACTTGCCCACGTGAATGGTCGTCCTGCTGTTCGCCGGGTCGATCCGAAACGTCTGGCTCGCGCCGTTCACGTGAACGGCCGGCCACGCGGCGACGATGATCGCCAGCGCCAATCCATAACGTCGGTGGTTCATCAAAGCTCCTGCGCGACCGCCAACCGAGACGGGCTGAGCCGGACTGACGAGCTGCCAGATGTCGACGCTGAGCAGTGTACGACTTCACGTCGTCGCGTGTCAGATGAGAGACGGCGTGATGGCACACGTGCTCAGAGGTTCCGTCTCAGAGGTTTCGTCTCAGAGGTTTCGTCTCAGAGGTCCCGTCTCAGAGGTGCCGTCTCAGAGGTGCCGTCATCGAGGAATTGAGATTGCACGGGTTCGCCGATGCGACATGAATGCCACGACCGTCGCGTCGACCCAGCGAAGTGTTTAAACGAATGATGAGCCGGCTATCGCAGAGCCAGTCCGGCGGCGATCGCCTGAGCGATGCGTCGCGCGGCGTCCGCGTTCGGGTGCCGATCCCAGGGCAGGCGCCAATCGGGATCGAGCGGGACGACCAGGACCGGAAGGTCCGGTTCGAGCACACGTTCGCGAATCGCACGTGCCGCGGCGTCCTCGGCGCCGAACTGCGGCACGACGATCAGCGGCGTGGCGCCGCGGACGCGGGCGAGCGCGACGGTCGCGCGCAGTACGTCCTGCGTCATGCGGACGCCCTCGTCCAGCGTGCGATTGCGGCGATACGGCACGAGGAGTCCGGCCAGCGACATCAACCGCGAGGCCGGCGTCGCCGGCTCCCAGACCAATCCCGGCGACAGATGCGGCCGATCGTCGTCGAGATTGCGGCCGAACAGCTCGGTCATGAAGATCGACACCACGGCGAGCGGCTGTCGAAACCGGGGCAGCTCCTGCTGCACGCGCAGGAACATCTGATCGGTGCTGTATCCGTGCACGGCGAGGTTCGCGCTTTGTACGCGCGCCAACGCCCCGGTCCGCGCCGGGATCGATTCTTCCCACGTCAGACCCTCGCCGAAGATCACCGATTCGCCGGCGAACACGATCGTCGGACGCTCGCGGTCGACCGGCTCGCCGACGCTCCGCACGCGATATCCGGCGGCGTCGATCGCGTACTCGATCGAACGGCCGCCGACGCTGGTCCTGCCGGTGCGCGAGGGAGCCAGCACCCACCCGAGCCGCGAATCAGGTTGCCGCTTCGGTTCTTCGTCGGCCGCCAGCCACTCGGTCGGGCGCAGGTGTATCGAGCGCAACGTGACCTCGCTTGCCCCGAGTGCCAGCGCCGCGGCGAGCGTCACCTGTCCGACCATGATCGGCGAGCGCGTGAGCAGCCTGGCGACCCGGGACCGTTTGGCTATCAACAACGCCCCTGCGACGGCGATCACCAGCCGCGCCGTTGTTTCGATCGCCACGTACCACGACCGCGGGATGAAGAACGACGGCAGGAAATGTCGATCCAGCCACCACTGGCGGGCAGCGATCGCGGCAATCACCAACGCCAGGCCGACGACGGCCACGACGAATTCCGCACGACGCCGGGTTGCCTCCACGTGACTGAACCCCTCGCAGCGTTTCAAGGACGATCATGCCTGGCTTGACGCGCGGCGCGCCGCTGGATCGGCTGATGCGCCCCGTTCATCAGTGGGTGTGGCGGGATCACGATCGCCGCCTGCGCAAGCTCCTCACCTTTGCGGACGTCGAGACCGACGGCGGCCGCGACATTCTGCGGGCCGCGGAAGTCACGCCCGATCCGCTCCTGCGGCGCTTGTATCTCCAGCACGCTCTCGACGAGCTTCGCCATGGGGACCTGTTCCGGGAACGTGGTGCGGCGCTTCTCCGCGTACAGCAAACGCGCGGCCGTGCGCTGCAGGGCGGCAACCCGTTGCCAGGCGGGCATGGCCTCGACGACCTGCGGATCGACGGTGAGCCCGATCATCGTCTGCTGGCGTTCCTTCACGTCGCCGAGAAGGCGGCCGCCGGCCGCTTCACGATCTACCGGACGCTGGTCGATGACGATCCCCGGACACGGGCAATCTTCGAAACGATTCTGCGCGACGAGGTGTTTCACATGAACTACACCTACACGCAGCTCGCGCGCGTCGCTCCAGGGACGTACCGCCGCCACGTGTGGCACGCGCGAGCGAAGCGGCTGTGGAACCGGTACCTGCGTGTGGCGGCCGCGGTCGCCGGACTCATCGGCAGCGTCGTGTTGACCGTCATGTACTTCGTCATCCTGCCGCCGTTTGCCTGGTGTGCGAAGCGCGCAAGCCGGCGTGAGCCGATCGGCTGGACGCCGATCGCGTCCGATCGTCAGACCTCTCCGCGGAGCCAGTACTGATCATGAAGATCCTTGGCATTTCCGCCCACTATCACGACTCGGCGGCCGCGCTCGTCGTCGATGGCGTCCCCGTCTGCGCGGTGCAGGAGGAGCGCCTTTCGCGCCGCAAGAACGACGCGGGATTTCCGATCTGCGCCGTCGAATGGTGCCTCGAGCACGCCGGCCTCGAGCCGGCCGACCTGGACGCTGTCGTGTTCTACGAGCGCAGCATGCTCAAGTTCGAGCGCGTGCTGACCTCCACCCTCCGCGCGTTCCCGCGCTCCTGGCGCGCATTCCCGCACGCGATCAAGAACACGCTCGGCGAAAAGGTGTGGGTCCGGGGCATCATCGCGTCGCATCTCGGCGTGCCGCGAGACCGGATCCTGTTCACGGATCATCACGCGTCGCACGCGGCGGCCGCGTTCTTCACGGCGCCGACGCGGCGAGCCGCGATCCTGACCGCCGACGGCGTCGGCGAATGGGCGACGCTGACGGCCGGCACCGCGGAACGGCGGGCCGACGGCCGCGCCGATATCACGCTGCGCCGCGAGATTCGGTTTCCCCATTCGCTGGGCCTGTGGTATTCCACGTTCACCGCGTACCTCGGCTTCAAGGTCAACGAAGAGGAGTACAAGGTCATGGGCCTCGCGGCCTACGGCCAGCCGACCATGGTCGACCTGGTGCGCAAAACGGTGCGGCGTCTGCCGGATGGATCGTTCGCGCTCGACCCGGAGTACTTCGAGTTTCAGACGACCGCGAAACAATCGTATTCCTCCAAGCTGGTCGATCTGTTCGGACCGGCGCGCGGCCCGTACGACCCGATCGACCTCGACTCGCGGGACGGCCGGCGCTTCGCGGACTGTGCTCACAGCGTGCAGCGTGTGCTCGAGGACATCCTCGTCGACATCGCGGCCCGTTTGCGCCGCGAGACCGGGCTGCCGGATCTCTGTTTCGGCGGCGGCGTCGCGCTCAACGGCGTGGCCAACGCCCGGATCCTTGCGGAAGCCGGCTTCGAACGCGTGTTCGTGCCGTCCGCGCCCGGCGACGCCGGGTGCGCGCTTGGGGCCGCGTTGTACGCGGATCGGATCTACTTCAAGAATCCCGACCGCGATGTGCCCGATCATCCGTTCTGGGGGCCCGCGGTGGACGCGGATCACCTGGCGCGCGCGGCGCGGCAGGACAGTCAGGCTGTCGAAGAGCACGAGGAAGCGCCGCTCCTCGAACGGATTGCCGACGAGCTCGCGGGCGGGCGCATCGTCGGGTGGATGGAGGGCGCGTGTGAATTCGGTCCGCGTGCACTCGGGCATCGCAGCATGCTCGCGGCCCCGCACGACCCCGCGTTGAGGGATCGGCTGAATCACGACATCAAACGGCGCGAGGATTTTCGCCCGTTCGCGCCGGTTGTCACACGCGAAGCTGCCGATCGCTTTTTCGATCTTCCGCCCGGCGGCGCACGCCTGGCGCGGTACATGTCGGGGGTCTTTCCGGTTCGGCCGGAGTGGCGGGCACGGCTGGGAGCGGTCACGCACGTCGACGGGTCCGCACGCGTGCAGGTTCTCGATCGCGACATGGCGCCGCGGCTGCACGCGCTGCTCGAGATGTACGGTCACCGTACCGGAATTCCGGTGCTGCTGAACACGTCCTTCAATGTCGCGGGCGAGCCGATCGTCACCAGTGCGCTCGAGGGCTACATGGCGTACCGGCGATGCGGCATCGACGTCCTGGCCGCCGGCCGCACTATCGTCAGCAAGCGCGCGACGGCGGCGGAAGCGGTCAAGGAGGCCGGAGCATGGTCCTCAAACAGCGTGGCAGCATCCACCGCCGGCTGATCATGATCGCCAGCGCCGGCGGATCCATCGCGGATCTGACCCGCGGGCTCTGGCGCCGGGACTCGGGTCGACGATGGCTCGTCCCGCTCGCGGTCTTCCTCTGCATCTTCGGCGTGATCCTCATCTTTGCCACCGCCGTGGAAGCGCTTGCGCCGTTCATCTACGCGATCTTCTGAGCCGTGACCGGATTCCGCGACTGGCTCGCGTGCCCGGCGTGCCGCGGCGGGTTGTCGAACGAGTGGGAGTGCGGCGGCTGCGGCGCGCGGTTCGAGTCAGCTGACGGGATTCCGAATCTGCGTCTGGAAGGGAGTACCCGCACCGACGCCGTGCGCGCCTTCTACGATCGCGCGCCGTTCCCCGGATATCCGCCGCATGACAACCTCGCCGCGTTTCGGGCGGCCGCCGAACGCAACCGGTTCGTGCAGCTGCTGGATCGCGCAATCGCGCCCGACGCCACGATTGCGGAAGTCGGCTGCGGGACGGGTCAGATGTCCCTGTTCCTGGCACGTAGTGACCGAACGGTCATCGCGGTCGATCTCTCGCGTGCGTCACTGCAGCTCGGCGCGGCCGCGGCCCTGAGGTACGGCATCGATCGAGTGTTGTTCGTGGAATCCGACCTGCACCAGTCAGGGCTCAAACCGGGTGCGTTCGACGTCGTGTACTGCTCGGGCGTGCTGCATCACACACCCGATTCACGCCGCGCCTTCCGCGCTGTCGCGGATCTGGTACGGCCGGACGGGATTCTGATCGTCGGCGTCTACAACCGCGTCGCGCGTATTCCGCTCCGGATCCGGCGCGCCATCGCGCGCTCGACCGGATTCCGATGGGTGCCGTTCGATCCGGTGCTCCGCAGCAGGCGTCTGGAGCCCGACCGCTATGGCGCGTGGCTGCGCGATCAATATCGCCACCCGGCGGAGCGTTCGCACACCATCGGCGAAGTCGTGGAATGGTTCGACGAGAGCGGAATGGACTTTCTTCGATGCTTCCCGAGCACGGTCCTCGACGACGATTCACGCGAGTTGTTCACCGCCGCGCCGGACGACTGGGCGCTGGAGCGCTGGATCGCGCAGCTCGCGTGGACGGTGACGCTCGGCCGCGAAGGCGGACTGTTCTTTTCGATCGGCCGGCGACGGACATGAAATACGCCACGAAAACACGAAACACACGAAACCAAGGAAGACGTCTTTTCTTTACCCTGTTTCGTGCTTTTGTGTCTTTCGTGGCTGATCTGTTTCGTGGGTTTCGTGAGTTTCGTGGGCGTTACTCCCGCAGCAGATACTGCGCGGCGGACAGGTAGTAGTTTCTCGCGATCGCGCTGATCTGACGCTCGCCGAGCTCGGTCAGCGCCGCCGCTTTCAGCCGCTTCACGTCGGTGTTCGCCTCGTCGGTCGCCAGCACGTATTCGGCGAGTTCGGCGGCCCATTGAAAGTCCTTGTCGGCGAGCGCGCGCCGTGCCCGTTTCAGCATCTGTTCGCGACCGCCGCCGAGCTCGACGATCCTGATCGCCCGATCCTTTTCGGGGAGCGGGAACAGCTTCGCGGGGTTGCCGTCGAACCACCCTGCATAGTCGGCGTAGACGGCACGCACCGACCAGGCCACCGTTCCGTAGAATTCCTGAAGATAAGGACTCTCCGCCAACGCGGGCGGCAGCGCGACGTGCTGCGCCAGTTCGTCCGGCCGCTCGCCTTTCCGCATGCCCTCCAGGGTCTGATCGACGATCGACTTGATGCCGTCGCGGTACGCGGTCAGCGCGGTGCGCACGTTGCCGCTTCCGAGAACGGGGCGGGTATGTCCGGGCACCAGGTATTCGGCGCCAAGATCGATCATCGTGCCGAGGCTCGCGATCCACTGATCGATGGGCCGCAGGCGCGCTCCGCGAATCGCATAGAGGGTCGGAAAGGATTTGTAGAAGTCGTCGCCCGGGAGCAGGACCCGCTTGTCTGGCAGCCAGACCGCGACGTTTTCTCGCGTCTCTCCGGGCGTGTGGAGCAGCTGCAGGCGGACGCCGGCGACGGTCAGCTCGATCCGATCTCCGCTGAACGTTTTCGTGGGCGCGAGGAAGGCCGTCGGCGCGGGGTGTCGTCCGAACTCGAGTCCCGTGCCGGCGTTGATGAAGAGCGCGTCGGGCAGCGTCGATCCGAACTGATCGCCCCCATCGCGCCCGTTGCGTCCGACATCGACGATGCGGTCAACAAACAGCTGGTGCGCCCAAATCTCAGGATGGTCGGTTCCGGCGAACACGCCGGCGCCGCCGGTGTGATCGGGGTGCGCATGCGTGTAGACGATCGCGCGAACCGGAGCGGCGGAGAGTTTCGCGAACTCCGCCTTCACGGCCTTCGCGTCGTTCGCGTCGCTGGTCGTGTCGACGACGATCGATCCTCCTGCTCCCTCGATCAACGCCGAATTGGCGTCGGAGAAGCCGACGGCGACCCAGACGCCGTCAGTGACGCGGATCACCTCCCGGCGGAACTCGGCGGAATGGGCACGCAGCTTCTCGCGTCCGGAAAATTCCTGAGCCGCCGCCGTGGCGCAACCTATGAGAACCAACAACCCGGCGAAGGCCACGCTCGCGTCGCAGTTTCGCACGACGCTGTTTGGCGTGTTCGCGGGTTTCGTGAATTTCGTGGAAGACGAGAGCCGCGAAACACACGAAACACACGAAAGCAAGAAATCTGGGAACGAAACCGACTGGCGTTTCCGCGGGTGTCGTGCGACGCGCATGAGGGCCTCCGAACCGGGATGCCGGGGCAAGTCGGCGTGCCCTCGATCATACCCTCGCGTCGATCACAAGGCTGTCGACGCAGGACGCGCCGCTTCTTCCGGTGGTTTCAGGGATCGAAAGGCGTGGAACAGCGACAAGTCGTAGGCGATCTTCAACCCGCCCGCGATATAGAAGGGAACGTTCATCAGCGACGGGCGCGCAAACAGCAGGCCTGCGAAGAACGGGCTGAGAGCCGCGCCAGTCGTGCGCGCGACGCCGGTAATCCCGGACGCGGCGGCGCGCTCCGCCGGCGACACGACCGCCATCGTGTACGACTGCCTCGTCGGAACATCCATCTGGCTGATGCTGAAACGCAGCAGCAACATCAGCGTCGCCAGCGGCAGCGTCGGCATCAGCGGGATCAGCATCAGCAGCACGTTCGACGGCAGGTGCGTGACGACCATCGTGTTGACGAGGCCGATGCGGTTGGCCAGGCGGGAGGCGACCAGCGCCGACAGTCCGGCGAAGACGTTCGCGGCGAAGAACAGCGTCCCCAGCGTCTTCGGGTCCACGCCAAAGCGCAGATAGAACCAGTAGGCGGCAAAGCTCTGGACGACGAACCCTCCGCCGAATGAATCGAGCGCGAAGAGGGCGGACAACCGGAGCACCACGCCGTGCGACTCCTGCAGTCCGGAGAGTCTCGCAAGCGGTGACGCTGGCGCCGCGGCTCGAGCCACAGGCGGCGCTTCGACCGCGTCGGACGCTTTCAGGAACAAGAGGCACAGCGCCGCGCCGATGCACGCGTACATCACGACGACCGCGCGGTAGCTGTCGACGGGTGCCCAGTTCTGCTGAAGCGTACTGGTGAGCAGTCCCGCGGCGAGCGCGCCGAGAGCGGTCGCCATCGATCCCGCGAGGGTGTACCACGCGAACACATCCGTTCGCGATCGAGCCGGCACGACCTGCGACAGCGCCGCCTGTTCGATGGACAGGAACGGACCCACCTCGTTGCCGCTCGGGCTGATCACGCCGATCGTGCCGGCGACGACGAGCAGCCAGAACTGATGGGTGAACGCAAAAGCGACGCCGGCGGACGCCATCAACAACGCGCCGGCGACGAGCATCCGGCGGCGTCCGAAGCGGTCGGCCCGGGTCGTCAGGTAGAGCGACACCAGCGTGTCGCCCAGCAACGTCATCGTGAGCAACAAGCCCGTGGCCGATTCGCTCAGGCCGAGGCCGACCAGGTAGAGCACCAGGACGACCGACAGCGCACCGTACGCGAACAGGCGAACGAACCGCGCCGTAAACAGCAGGCGCCCGTCCACGGTCAGCGACCGAAGCGCGTCGAACACGTCCCTCGATCCCGTCTTCGCAGGTACCCGAACGAACTAACGCGACGCCGTCGCGGCGCCGTGTTGTCCCAGTTCGCTGACCGCGGCCTTGAATCCGGTGGCGAGTTTCTCGGCCGGGCCGGTGCCCCAGTAGTGCAGGAAGATGATGACCGGCCGATCGGCCGTCATGTGGTGATGGATGGCGACGACGTCCAGTCCGTTCTTGCGCAGCGCCTTGAGCACGGGCGTCACTTCGCTCTCGAGCATCGCCACGTCGCCGGCGATCGCCGCCTTCTCGTTCGTGCCCGTGAAGGCTGCCCATGTGTTCAGCCCCATGCGCGCGTTGATCGTCGCACCCATCTCGACGACCTTCAGGTCGCTGCGCCCGAGCGTGAACTTGTAGACCGATCCGTTCTGCTCGCCCTGGGTCCCGACGATTTCAGTCAGCCTGGCGGTGTTCAAGCTGTTTTGTGCGGCCGGTGCCGGCGCGGGCGCTGAACTGCCGGTCGACTTGCCGATGAGCGCGAGCGCCGGCTTCAGCTTCTGCGCGAGGTCGGCGGAGGTGCCATGCCCGTGGACGTGCATGTAATACATCCGCGGTTCGTCCCAGAAGAAGTGATTGTGCAACGCGGTCACATCGAAGCCGTTCTCGAGGAGAGCAGACATCACAGGGTTGACCTCGTCCTGCAGGAGGACCAGATCTCCCATCAGCACCTGGTGTCCGCCGTCGCCTTTCGTCAGGGCGACCCATCCTCCGAAGCCGAAGGGCGTCGGCGTGGCGACTCCCGCGACGGTCACCTTGACGTCGTTGCGCGGGATGTTCACCTTCAGCACGTTGTCCTTGAAATCGCCCGGCTTGCCGAGCGTCGAGAGGACCTGCTGGTATTCGGCCGGGACGTCTTGCGCGCTCGCGGATATCGGGCCGCACAACACCGCCATCATCGAGACGGCCATACACGATTTGATCATCATTGCGCTCCCTCCCATGGGTTCACCGTCCATTCTCCCGCCACCGCGATGCCGACTACCGATCCTGACAGAAAAGTCAGGTACTCGTCCGACCGGCTCTTCCTGACACAAAAGTCAGTCCCGAGGCGTCTGCCGGCCGGTAACATGCGACCTCGTGCGGATCTTGATCGTCGAAGACGAGCGAAAGCTGGCACAGGTGCTGTCGTCGGCCCTCGAAGCCGAGCAGTACGAGGTCGCCGCCGCCTCGACCGGCGATGAGGGCTTCCGCCGCGCGAACGAGGAACTGTTCGATCTGGTCGTGCTCGATCTGATGCTGCCCGGCCGAAGCGGTCTCGAGATCCTGCAGGCGCTGCGGCAGCGCCGGATCGAAACGCCTGTGCTGATCCTCACGGCGCGCGACGGCGTCGGCGATCGGGTGCTCGGCCTCGATCTCGGTGCCGACGACTACCTGGTGAAGCCGTTCGCGCTGCCGGAGCTGCTGGCTCGGATCCGTGCACTGCTTCGACGCGGACGGCCGTCCGATGTGCTCCGGTTGAGAGTGGCCGACCTGGAACTGGACCTCGTGGCACGCCGCGTCAATCGCGGTGAGAGACGGGTCGATCTCACGGGCCGCGAGTTCGAGCTGCTCGAATATCTGCTGAGGCATCAGGGCCACCTGGTCTCGCGGGAGATGCTCGCGCGCGACGTGTGGAAGGAGCCGCGCCGTGCGACGCCTCTCGACAACGTCATCGACGTGCAGATGACCCGGCTGCGCCGGAAAGTGGATATCGAAGGTGCAGCACGCCTGATTCACACCGTCCGCGGCGTCGGCTTCGTGGTGCGGGAAGGTGAACCATGAGGCGATGGTGGTCCAGAACCTCGATCCGGGTTCGATTGACGACGTGGTACTCGGCCGCGCTCACGTTGATGCTCATTGTTTACGCGGCGGCGACGTACGTCGCCGTGCGTCACGAATTCTACGAGCAGCTGGAAGTGGAGACACACGCGGACGCCCGGGACGAGATGCCGGACGGCGAGGCCCGCATCGAACAGCAGCTGGGCGAAGTGCTCCTCGTCCTCGTCGTGGGACTGCCGCTCATCGTCGGGCTTGCGGGCGTCGGCGGATACGTGCTCGCGCGCCGGGCGCTCGCGCCGATCGACCATCTCGCCGCGGATGCCCGGCGAATCACGGCTGAACGATTGCACGAACGGCTCTCGGTGCCGAACACGCACGATGAGATCGGACGCCTCGCCGCGGTCATCAATGAGACGTTCGCGCGCCTCGAGTCGTCCTTCGATCAGCTGCGGCGATTCACGGCGGATGCGTCCCACGAGCTGCGGACGCCGCTGTCGGTCATTCGCGGCATCGGTGAGCTCGGACTCCGGGAGACACGGACGCCGGCGGAATACAAAGACGCAATGGGATCGATGCTCGAGGAGGTCGATCGCCTCACGCGCCTGGTCGACACCTTGCTGCAATTGTCGCGGGGTGACGCGGGGACGATCCGGCTGTCCCAGGAGCGCATCGATCTCGCGGACCTGACCAGGGGCGTGGTGGGGTCGCTGGGCATTCTCGCCGAAGAGCGCCGCCAGCGGTTCCAGGTCGATGCGCCGGCTGCCGTCCCGGTGCTCGCCGATCGTCTCGTGCTGCGCGATGCGATCGCGAATATCGTGGACAACGCCCTCAAGTACGGGCCGGCGGAATCGGCCGTCGACGTGGCTGTGTCCCGCCAGGGCGATCGAGCAGTGCTCACGATCGCCGATCAAGGACCTGGCGTTCCGATCGAACATCGCGATCGAATCTTCGACCGCTTCTACCGCGTCGACGAAGGCCGCTCGCGCGAAATGGGCGGGGCCGGCCTCGGCCTTGCGATCGCGAAATGGGCGGTCGAAGCGAATGGCGGAACGATCGCGCTCGTCAGCAACGCGAACCGCGGAGCGGCGTTTCGGATCACGTTGCCGCTTGCCTGAAGGCCTGCACTACGTACGGCGCGGTACTCAATGCGTCCGCGCGAGGAACCCGCGCAGCTTGTCGGGGTTGCGCACGACGTAGATCGCGCGGATGCGGCCGTCGGCGATGTCGAATGAGTAGGTGCCGTTGCCCGACGCCTCGTGGCGCATCAGCAGGCCCGGCTCGCCATTGATCGTGACGAGCTCGAAGTCCGATTCCGACCAGTGCATCTTGCCGGCGTAGCCGAGGATGAACTTCGCGATGCGATCCGCGCCGAGCACCGGATGCGTTGCCGCGGCGGCCTTGCCGCCGCCATCGGACACGAGCTCTGCGTCGGCGTGCAGCACCGCCATCAGCTCCTCGACGTCGCCGGTCACACATGCGTGACGGAATCGCTTGACGACCTCCTCCGATTCGCGACGGGACGCGGTGAATCGCGGGCGCGCATCGCGCAGCCGGCTTCGCGCGCGCGTGAGGATCTGCCGGGTGTTGGCCTCGCTCTTGCCGACGCTGGCCGCGATCTCGTCGAAGTCGAGCTCGAACACCTCGCGCAACAGGAACACGGCGCGTTCTGTCGGCGCCAGTTGCTCCAGCACGACGAGGAACGCCGTCGTCAGCGACGAGGCCAGCTCCGCCGATTCCTGGTTGGGTTCGGCCAGCGGCTCGGGCAGCCATGGGCCCGGATATTCCATGCGCGTCCGCTCGGCGCTGCGCAAACGGTCGATGCAGAGCCGCGTGACGATGGTCGTGAGATACGCTCGGGGAGAGCGGACGCCCGCGTGCTCGTCCTGAAGCGCCCGGAGCCAGGCGTCCTGCATGACATCCTCGGCTTCGCTGGCGCTCCCGAGCATCCGGTAGGCAATCGAGAACAGCAAAGGCCGATGCGCCTCGAACGCGGCCGCATCCCAGTCAGTCGTCGCCATATTCCGGGCCTCCTGTTACCTGACCTCTAAGACGATCGACGAAGGCCGGCTGTGACACCGTCAGGTCTGGCCCAGGTGTCACAAGGCTCTTTCTGGTTCGTCTTAGTAAGGTGAAGGGAGAAAACATCATGAAAGCGCGAATCGATCTCATGCACGTCAACCCGGGCGTCGTCCAGGCCATGCTCGGCCTCGAACGGCAGATCCGTCAAGCGCGGTTCGACGAGAAGCTGCTCGATCTCGTCCGGATGCGGGCGTCGCAGATCAACGGCTGCGCCTACTGTCTCGACATGCACAGCAAGGACGCACGTGCGAACGGTGAAACCGAACAGCGGCTGTACGGGCTCAACGCGTGGCGCGAGACACCTTATTACTCCGACCGTGAGCGCGCGGCGCTGGAGTGGACCGAAGCGCTCACGATCGTCTCGGGGAGTCATGTCTCCGACGAGGTGTACGAGCGGGTGCGGGAGCAGTTCTCGGAGAACGAGCTCGTGCACCTGAGCCTCGCGATCGTCGCGATCAACGGCTGGAACCGGCTCAACATCGCGGCGGGCACGGTGCCCGGCGATTACGTCGCCGGCAGCGTGGCGAAACTGCACGCGGCGCAGTGATCGCACAGCGAGGGTCGCCGGGCTGGGGCTGGCGGCTCTCACGGCCCAATAAGCTCGAGAAGAAGTGGCGGCGATCGTGCAAAGATCGGTCGAATCGATTCCACGAGAAAGGATGAGGACGATGACCGATCAAATCAAAATGGCGACCTGTCTGTGGTTCAACGGAAACGCCGAGGAGGCCGCGAAGTTCTACGCTGCGACGTTTCCCAACAGCCGCGTCACCGCGGTACGCAGGGCGCCAGCGGACTATCCGAACGGCAAGGCCGGCGACGTGCTGACGGTGGAGTTCACCGTGGTCGGCCAGCCGTTTGTCGGGCTGAACGGAGGCCCGGCATTCAAGTTCAACGAGGCGATCTCGTTTCAGGTCTTCACCGACACGCAGGAAGAAACCGATCGCTACTGGAATGCCATTGTCGGCGCGGGCGGCCAGGAGAGCGCCTGCAGCTGGTGCAAGGACCGGTTCGGATTGAGCTGGCAGATCGTCCCGCGCGCCTTGATGGAGGCGATCCACGATCCGGACACCGGCGCCGCGAAGCGCGCAATGGAGGCGATGATGACGATGAAGAAGATCGATATCGCCGCGATCAAGGGCGCGCGTGCCGGCACCGCTCACGCGGCACGCTGATTCATTGCATCGTCAACGCGGGCGGGAAGTAGCTTCGATCCGCGACTCCACCTTTCGGACGATAAAAGCGGAACGTCAGGCTGTAGTGCTGCCCTTTGGGCGTCGGCAGCCAGTTGCCGTCCGGCGCATCCTTCGGCTTGGCGTCCGCGAAACATCCCGGGATTGAGATCGACTTCGCTGTCGAGCGCGGCGTCGGCCGAATCGAACGCCTCGACGCCGGGCAGCGTCTCGATGTCGAACATCAGCGTCTTCGGGATCGTCGGCAACGCAGGTTCGCCCGTCGCACGGAACTCGAACTTTCGCTGCAGCGCGACCGCCTCGTCCCGCCTGGTGCCGAGCTCGACACGCGAGAGGACCCGCATGTACTTCACCGGCGCGTCGAGCCGCTGCGCTGCGGCCGGCACCTCGACCTGGCTCCCTTTGAGGGGCTGTCCGCTGGCGGTGTTCTGGCCGGCGTTATTCGATCTACATCCGGTCGTCAACGCCGCGACAACGCCGATTCCGATCGCCCAACCTCGTACGGTTCTCATGGACGCTCCTCCCCGTCTCCGCGGACCCGGTTGGCCGTGGGTCCGGCAACCCGTCTACCCTAAATGGGGCGTCTGAGATCTCGATATGCTGATTCGGCAGGTTCGAGTGGTAGAGCGGCTTCGCCACGGACTATTTCCAGAGTGCTTTGCCGTACGGATTCCACGCTAGGATGGGCGGGTGCTGACGATCGCACACGATCTGCGATACGCGCTGCGGGGACTTCGCCGCAGCCCGGGTGTCGCGGCCGTCATTCTCCTGACGCTCGCCATCGGCATCGGAGTCAACACGGCGATTTTCAGCTTCGTGGACGCCATCCTGCTGAAGCCGCTGCCTTATCCGAACGCTGATCGGATCGTCGGCATCTGGGAACGGCGGCCGTCCGGCCAGCCGAACTCGATGACCACGCTCAACTATCTCGACTACGCGCGGCAGAACTCAGTGTTCGAGCGGATCGCCGCGACGACCGGTTGCTGCGCGCTGACGATTCTGAACGGCGAGCCCGCCGTGACGCTCTTTGCGCTTCACGTGTCGCCGCAGTACTTCGATGTCTTCGGCGCATCGGCGGCGCTGGGGCGCACCTTCGTGGCGGGTGACGACGAGCCAGGGCGCGATCGCGTCATCGTCCTCAGCCACCGCGCATGGGCATCGCGTTTCGGATCCGATCCGGCGCTGGTCGGCAAGGCGGTCCGCATCAACGGCGAGCCGCACACCGTGATTGGCGTCATGCCGGAACATGGCCCGTTCGACCGGATGATCGTCGAAGCATGGCTGCCGCTGACTTTCACTCCAGATCGCATGAACCGGACGTCGCACTGGCTGCTCTGGCTGACCGGCGGCGCGATCGCCAGGTTGAAACCGGGCATCACGATCGAGGCGGCTCGCGCGGATCTGGATGCGATCGGCGCCCGGATGTCGGTCGACTACCCGGACACGAACAAGGGATGGAGTGCGGTCGTCGAGCCATACGCCACCATCGTCGCCGGCCGTGACCTGCAGCGTTCGCTCTGGGTGCTCCTGGCTGCGGTCGGCTCGGTGCTGCTCATCTGCTGCGTCAACGTCGCGAACGTCATGCTCGCGCGGGCGCTCGCGCGTGAGCGCGAGGTCGCGGTCCGGCTCGCGCTCGGCGCCAGCCAGGGCCGGGTGATCCAGCAGTTCCTCACCGAGAGCGTTCTGATATCGCTCGCCGGGGGTGTGCTCGGCGTCGCGATCGGATACTTCACGATGTGGATGCTGAAGGCGACGCTCGCGGCGCTGCCGCTG